>Ga0256845_1002272_pt1 | contig 14104 bp, 9 predicted proteins | sample RiftiametaG_FD_189101 | JGI IMG/M metagenome (GOLD analysis project Ga0256845, IMG submission 189101) | Tube worm associated microbial communities from hydrothermal vent at the East Pacific Rise, Pacific Ocean - Riftia | ecosystem: Host-associated > Annelida > Integument > Unclassified ...
ATTCTGCGCGTTTCTCCGCGGGCGATCAGCAGCGCTCGCGGCTTGTGACTGGCCCCACCCGTCGCGCTGCCGTAGCCTAGAGGAGGTGACAATTCGATGGCGATGGAGGAGCGCGTTGCTGGGTCTCGTCGCCCTTTCGCTGACGGGCGCATGTGCGGCTCGGAGCACCGACATCGGCGGCATTGCTCTCGTCGAAGGCTCGACCCGGCGGCCACTTGAGCCTGCCGAGGTCGCCCGAGCGGGCGCCGCGTCGGTCGCCGTGGTCACCACCAATAACAGCCGCGGTCTCGCCTTCGTCGTCGATCCGGCCGGTTATCTGATCACCAGCCGGCACGTGATCGAGGACAGCAGCCATGTCGAGTCGATCTCCTTTCCCGGTCTCGATCCGCCGCAGATCTTCACCGCGATCAAGGTGGTCTACATCGATCCACAGCGCGACCTGGCCCTCCTGCACGTCGACGCCGGGCAGCCCCTAGCTTCGCTGGCGCTCGGTACCGACAGCGCCGCGCCGGTCGAGACGTACCTAAAAGCCGCCGATCGGGTGCTCTTGCTCGCTCGAAATCAGGGGGCCGAGGAGACCTTCATCGCCCACACTGGCAGCGTCAACGATTTGCAGGTCTTCAACCCTGCGCTCGGTACAGGCGCGTTTGTTGGGCTCAGCAACGATGTGCGCGAGGGGCAAAGCGGCGGCCCGGTGCTCGATCGTTTTGGACGCGCTGTCGGGATTGTCACCTGGACCTGGCGCCATCGTGTCGGTGGCTACGCGATTCCTATCGACGAGGCGACGCGTATGTTGCTCGAGCGTCCGCGCATGGAGCTGGCGAGCGAGCAGCGAGCTCGGGCAAGCGCACGAGCCACAAAATTTGTCGATGCTGTCTACGCCGGCCACATGGATCAAGCGCGGCGCATGCTCTCGCCGACGTACGCTCGGGCGATCCGCTCGCAGACCCTCGATTTGATCACGGAGCGGGTCTCAGCAGGCGGCGGCGAGGCGGTCTCTTTTTTCTTTGCGGCGTTAGAGAAGCTGGTCGCGGGGCTCGAGGAGGGCCGCGAGAGCCAGCAGTTAGAGGACTTTCGTGAGCTGGTCTTGCGTACCGGCGGCGACGAATTTCGCGAGATGCTCGGGGTCACGGGCAGCGTCGACAGCGAGTTGGTGGTGTCGTTTTTCTTTGAGCTCGGCAAGGCCTACATGAGCGCTCGTTATCACGGCGAGCAGGACCCCGAAGAGGCCATCGAGACCGCGATGGGCCGCCTAGGCACCCTCGACGCCGCGCGCACCTTCGCCTTCGCGACGCTCAGCCAGAGTCTGGGCGATGGCCCGGTGCAGATCATAGATGTCGAGGTGATTCCCGGGGTCTACGCGCCGAAGGCCGTGATCACTCTGAGCACGCCGTCACGCAGTGGCCTGGTCATGCAGCTGCGAATGGAGTGGGGCGACTGGTACGTCGCCCAGGTCCAGACCCGTGCTGGCGACTAAGTGACGCCCGTTGTCGCGTCAGAGGGACTCTAGGCCGCCGGAGCACGGCTGGGAGTTACGCGAGAGCTTTTAGTTGGAGCGAGAGCTTGCCCTTTTTTTCGCCGCGGAGGAGGCGGCGAAGCGCCTCTGGAGCCATCTCCAGGGGCCCCTGGAGTACGGTTTCGCGGTAGCGTAGTTTGCCCGCCTTCGACCACTCGATCAGTTTGGGAGCGGCTTCGGGGAATCGCTCTGCGTAGTCGAGGACGATAAAGCCTTCGATTCGCGCTCGTCGCATCAGCACCTGTTCGAAGTGCTTGGGGCCTACAATAACCTCTGAATTATAGGTGGAGATGAGGCCACAGAGGACGATTCTCGCCTTGAGTTGGAGGTTGCAGAGAACGGCGTCGAGCACAGCGCCGCCGACGTTGTCAAAATAGACATCAATGCCCTCCGGGCACGCGGTTGCGATCGCGTTTTCGAGGTCGCCCAATTTGTAATCGATGCAGGCATCGAAGCCGAGTTCGTCTGTGACATAGGCGCATTTTTCGGGCCCGCCGGCGAGGCCGATCACCCGACACCCGTGGATTTTCGCGATCTGGCCGACCATCGATCCAACGGATCCCGCTGCAGCCGAGACGACGACGGTCTCTCCCGCCTGCGGGCGACCGATGTCGAGGAGACCGAAATACGCCGTAAAGCCACCTGTGGCGCCCAAGAGCCCCAAGTATGCGGTTAGAGGCAGGCCCGGCACAGGTTCCACGCGCTGGAGCCCGAGTTGCTCGGGACGACCGCAGGCGTGCTCTTGCCAGCCGACCGTGCCGGTTACGTGATCCCCGACCGCGAAGCCCTTGCACTTAGAGGCAAGCACGATACCGACGCCGAGTGCTCGCATCACCTCACCGATCGCGACGGGCGGCATGTACTGCGGCGCATCAGTCATCCAGATCCGGTTGGTGGGGTCGATCGACAGGTAGAGTGTTTGGACCAGGATTTCGCCCGCGGCGGGCTCTTTGAGCGCGGCGGAGATGAGCTTGAAGTCCGAGTCCTTGACCTCTCCCTGCGGACGGCAGGCGAGAAGAAGCTTACGTGTGGTGGCGGATTTTTGATCGAGCATCGTCGCCTCTGCATAGGCTAGGCGTGGCGCTAGCGCAAGGCGGATTTGTCAGCGTCCAGTGGCTGCACGGTAGGCCTGCTGGTTGTTGGCAAATTACTTGAATCAATGATGTAAAGATCGAGAGGGAGCACTCTCCGCTGTGCATGACGTCAACCGATCGGAGGAGGCCTTTGGTCCTGTGTGTTTGGTGTCATACGTATATGTGTATAATGGACTCGCCACGGGTCCCAAATGTAATAAACGGATCGGCTTGTAGACAGTAAATGCGGACAGGAGGATCGACAACAAGACCTCGCGGCTCGATCTCCGTTTCCCAGATCCCCTCGAAGCTCGCTTCGTGTCCTCCAATCCCGCGGTGACTGGGCCTGTGACGACAGCACAACCCGCTGCCAGTTTCGCTCCGTTCGCACTCCTGCCGCTGCCGGCAGGTTCGTTCCTTCACGCCCTCACTTCTTCGCTCATCTTGCTCCAGAGTGGCCGTACGTGCCCCTCTGTGACCATGCAGAGGCTCCTTCGACCTGGCGTGCCAGGCGTTCTTAGCTAGTCCCCACTTCAATTTACAGTTGCGAGGCTCATGGGCCGATGGAAGCATAGTACGATGATGCATTCAAAAATGGGGTGGGGGATCGGTGGAGCCTTGGCTTTGCTGGTGACAGGGGTTGCTTCGACCGCAGGGGCCGGCCCGATCGTTCAGCCAGACAATACGCAGATTCCGAAGGGAAATGGCTTGCAAGGGGTGTTTGATAACCTCAATGACCCCGTCGACGCGGTCCTGGATGCGGAGGTCGAGCCGGAGCGTTTTCTCCCCAGCTGCACTGCATCGTTTACGGTGCACGCGCGCTTCGCCTCCTACAAAAACTCCTTTGGCTGGTACAACGTGACCGGCGATGTCCCGGATATCGCCGATCTCCATCAGATTCTTAAGTGTACCGACGGGCCGGGTGTTAGCAAGGATGTCAGTATTCTGGATGACCCAGACTACGCGGGTGGGGAGATCGGCTTTTTTCAGGCGGTCGGCAGCTGTGCAGATGTCGAAAATCCCAATACTATTTTTAATGTCGGCAATAAAAAACATATTGTCTATAGTGAGCCCGACTACAACCCCGACAATAATCTCCCAGATCCCTACATTCACCTGCTGATCTATCCGAGTTTTAAAAATCCACGCACCTACTATTTCGCCTGGGAAGACCTGCTTCAGGGCGGTGATAACGATTTTTCCGATCTGGTAACCTCGGTCAAAGGCATCGACTGTGTGGGCTGGCCAAAAGCATGCACCAAGGTCGCCAGTACCGGTGACTCTGACGCAGATTTGATCTGCGAACCGAATGATAATTGTCCGAACGATGCGAATGAAGACCAAATCGATGCGGATATGGATGGAATTGGCGATGTCTGCGATGAGTGTCCCGATGACCCCGATCCGGATTGTGTGATGGTCGATCCGACGACCACGGGCGGTACGGACACAGATACAGATACGGACACAGACACGGACACAGACTCGGATTCGGGCACGACAGATGGCACCGGCGGGACCGACACAGGCACGACCGGTGATACCGGGGTGACGAGCGATCCGACAGATGGCACCGGCACGACGGATTCGACCGGTGGCAGCGGGACGATGGGTACCGGCGATTCAGCTGGATCTTCGGGTACCGAAACCGGGGGCGGGACCGGCGATTCTAACTCTGGTACCGGAGGCGCTACAGCCAGCGACAGCGACAGCGCCGGATCCGATAGTCAAGGAACGGGCGCAACCGGATCGACCGGAGGTGCGACGGATACCGCGGGAGCCTCGGGTGGCGCCGACGAAGTGAGTGGCTGTGGTTGCACGAGCGGCCCTTCCGGGAGCGCGGGATTTGGTTCGTTGCTCGCGCTGCTGCTTGTGACGGTGAGGCGACGTCGGATGTCGTAGGGGACAGGTATGCGTACCGGCCGGGCTACGAGGGCAGGCCTATGCGTCTTGGGCGAGGCGGGCGACCCTGGCGGCACGCGCTGGGCTCGGCGGTCGGCGGAGGTGAGCGACCATCGAGTCCAGGCCCTCGAGGCTGAGGTTGAACATCGGGAAGACGGTGGCGATCTCCGCGATCGTGCCGGTCGACCAGAGTTTTTTGGGCTCTGGGTTGATCCAGGCGGAGCGCGGGAAACGGTTGGCGAGGCGGGCGAGCCAGGTCATGCCTGTGGGGCCGCGGCCGTCGAGCCACCAGTCGCCGCCGGACATCATCAGCTCGCCCGGGTGCATGTAAGCGTCGCCGACGAGCACGACGAACCAACTGGGGTCGAGCGTCGTCAGCAGCTCTTGGGTGGAAATGGTCTCGGTGAAGCGGGCATCCTCGTAGACGCTGCCGTAGACACAGTTATGGAAGTAGTAGGAGCGCAGCTCGCGGAAGTTGCCGGCCTGGTGAGCCGCCGAAAAAAGGCGCGAGCAGAGTTCTGCGTGCGGGTCCATCGAGCCGCCGACGTCGACGAGTAGGAGTAGGCGCACCGCGTTTTTACGCGGTGGTTGCATGATGATCTCGAGGTCGCCGCAGTTGCGCGCGGTGGCTTTGATCGTGCCGTCGATGTCGAGCTCGGGCTCGCCTCCTTCGCGGGTTAGTTTGCGCAGGCGTCGGAGTGCAGCAGCGATTTGGCGGGTATCGAGGATCAGATCACGGCGGAGTTCGCGGAAGCGTCGGGCATCGGCGACTGCCAGCGCAGAGCGCCCTCCACCGCCGCCGATGCGCACACCGGAGGGGTGATGACCGCCGGTGCCGAAGGGGCTGGTACCGCCGGTGCCGATCCAGCGGCTACCGCCTTCGTGACGTTTTTTTTGCTCGGCCAGGCGCTCGTTAAATTGGCGGCGGAGCTCGTCGATATCGAGGGTCTTTAGGGCCGCTGCCAGCTCTGGATCGAGGAACTCGAGGCGTTTGGGCGAAGCGAGCCAATCCTCCAGATCATCTAAGATCGACGCGCGATCGTCGACGACCCCACGGAAGCTCTCGGCGAAGGCGCGGTCGAACTCGTCGTAGTGGGCCTCGCTGGTGATCAGAATGCAGCGAGCGATCTGGTAGAAGCCGCTGAGGCTCTGGCCGTGCAGCCCCTGGCCGAGCGCGTCGAGAAGCGCGAGCCAATTGTGGGTCGTCACCTTGAGCCCGTGGGCTCGGAGATTATAAAAGAAATCTAAGAACATGTTCCTGTGGTCAGGTCAGTATCGGCGTCCTGGGCCATGGCCAGATCCTCGTCCAGAGCGTCGCTCGAAGGTCGCAAAATCCTGCTCTTTCTTGAGCAGTGTGCCGAGGAAAGGCAAGCCTGTGCCCTGCAGCGTTGTCGGGTCTAGGCCGGCGTGGCGGAGGGCGGCGATCCAATCGATGAACTCACTGGTGCTCGGGCGCTTGCGCAGGCCGTCGATCGAGCGGAGGCGATAAAAGGCTTCGAGTGCCCCGGCGAGCAGCTTGTCTTCGACGTCGGGGTGGTGGACGCGGATGATCCGCGTCATCAGCTCGCGGTCCGGGAATTCGATCCAGTGGAAGACACAGCGGCGCAGAAACGCGTCGGGCAGCTCTTTCTCGTTGTTGGAGGTGATGATGATCACCGGTCGCTCGCGCGCTGCGATGCTTTCGCCGGTCTCCATGATCGTGAACTCCATGGCGTCGAGTTCGTGCAGCAGATCGTTTGGAAACTCGGGGTCGGCCTTGTCGATTTCGTCGATCAGGACCACCGCTTTTTCGTCGCGTTTAAACGCCCGGCCGAGGGGCCCGAGGCTGATGTAGTCGCGGATGTCGCTGACCTTGCCCGCCGAGAAGCGGCTGTCGTGCAGGCGGCGCACGGCGTCGTAGGTGTAGAGGCCGTCGATCGCCTTGGTGGTCGATTTGACGTGCCAGCGTTCGAGCGGAAACCCAAAATATCGGGCTATATCGCGGGCGAGGAGGGTTTTTCCGGTGCCAGGCTCGCCTTTGATCAAGAGCGGTCGCCGGAGCGCGATCGCGACGTCCACCGCCCGGGAGAGCTCGGGCGAGACGATGTAGCTGTCGGTACCTAGGAAGGGCTGCATCGTCGCGGAGTATGGCATAGGCTGGCTCGGAGGGCGCTGGGGGTCGGCTTTTCGCGTTTGTGGCCGACTCATGCGATGGACTCTGATGATGGCAGGATCGCTGCGAGGTTCGCTCGTCGTGCTGGTCACCGCACTGGCGTTGGCTTCGTGCGTGGGACCCGGAGCGGTTGAGGGGGCGCCGGCTCTGCATCGCCAGGCTTCTCGCCCGGCTTTAGCGGTCGGTGTGGTGGAGTCGATCGATGTGATCGGGGAGGAATCCGCTTTGCCGCCGGTGCCCGCCCATGAGGTTGAGCCGCCCACAGAGCCACCGACAGAGCTGCTGGAGGAGCCCGCAGTGCCGTCGGAGAGTGAGCGGCCGCGGCTCGGAATTTTTGTCTCGCCGCGGACGACGATCGTCTACGCCGAGCCGGCATGGGGTAGCGAAATCCGCGGGCGCATCGACCCTGATTCTCCTTTTTGGGCGAGCGCCGAGGTCGAGGGAGTGGGCTGTGAGGAGAGCCGTTGGGTGGCCGTGGAGCTCGGCGGGTACGTCTGCCTAAAACACGCGGACGAAAGCGAAGAAGAGCCCTCGCAGCTTCCACTGGTGCCAGAGGGACAAATTGTGCCCTTTATCTACGCCAAGCCACGGCAGGATCGAGAGGGCAATCTCGACGCTGAAATCCCCCGCTACCGGTCATATCGACATCTCCGTCGGCGACAGGGGCAGGTGGATTCGCTGGTTGCCAACCGCCTCTACGCATTTGTCGAGCGGATCTGGCGGCCGAGTGTCGGCCATATCTTCGTCGATGCCGAGGGGCAAGCAGTCGCAGGAAAAAGTCTCAGGGTGCAGCAGCCGAGCGATCTCTTTGGTCGCGATCTCCAGCTGGATCCGCCTGCGCCGGGGCTGACGGCTGGGTGGGCGGTGTCGATCCCGACGCTGCTCCGGGACAAGCCGAGCCTGCGTCGTCGCAGCAAGGAGATCGGCTCGATCGAGTATCACCAGCGCTTTGATGTTGATCCGGTTCCGATCGCCGGATCGGGCGTACGTTGGTACCGGATCCCGGGGGCTGGCAAGGACGGGGCCGATGCCTACGCGGAGGCCAAGCAGGTCCGGGTTTGGGATCCAGGTCCGGCGATGGAGGATATCGGCGACGACGAGACCTGGATCGACGTCGACATCAAGCAGCAGATCCTGGGGCTTCGTCGCGGCGAGCGTTCGCTCTTTATCACCCTGGTCTCGACCGGTACGGGCAGCAATCCGACGCCGCGGGGCATCTTTCGTATCCGCAATAAGCTCGCCCTCGGAAAGATGCAAAACAAGCCCGACGATCCCGACTCGTACTACGTCGAGGCCGTGCCCTGGGTGCAGTATTTTTACCGGCGCTTCGCCTTTCATGCGACCTATTGGCATCGCGGTCTGGGTCGTCGCCGGAGTCACGGCTGCATCAATCTCGCACCCCGTGACGCCGCCTATATTTTCGCGGAGACCACACCAAATGTACCCAAGGGGTGGACGACCGCCTACGAATACTCAGATGCTCTGGGAACGGTCGTGCGTATCCGCCGCGGCGATGACGAACTCGTGGATCGCCGGCGCCTGTTGACCGAAGAAGTCGACGGTGCCGATGAGCACGAGTGATGGCTTAATGTCGTCCTGGGAGCATGCGGGCAGAGGATTCGAGCTTAGGACGAGGGGGCATTTGAGTTGGCCTTGATCGCAGCTGCGATGTACTCGGCGAGCCCGGTTATTCGGCGTTCGTAATGCGCAGAGAAGCGAGGATCCCCAGTGTACATCGCTGCGAGCGAGTGGTGCATTTCGGGTGAGCAGGCGTAGAACCAGCGGTCGATATGCTGCCGGTGGGCTTCGGCGATCGCCAACGTTTGAGGTGAATCGTGCGCTGTGCCTGTGCGCAGGGCTTCGGCAAAGCGTGATTCGATGTCCTCGATGTCGTCGCGAAGAGTTCGCCAATCCCCGTCGCTGTAATCCTTGGTCCGACGTATAGATTCGTTATAGATGTCACTTTCGCCCCAGCGGCGGGCGGCTTCATCCTGGTACTGTGCAGGATCAAATCCCGCGAATAAATCTTGTGGCTGAATCGTTGTACTCATAATTGCACTCTCGCTCTTTCTTTGGGTTGTTTCATTGCACTCTAGGAGTTGTAGGGCTGCATCGATCGATGCGATCATGGTGCCCGTTTTTGCGAGTGTCTCGCGCAGTGCAGCACGTTGGCGCAGCAGGATCGTGCGGCGGTCTGTGTTCGGATCATCGAGCAGATCGAGGATCTTCTTAAGAGGCAGGCCCTGGCTGCGGCCGATCTGGATCTGTTGGAGGCGCAGAAGATCGTCTGCGCTGTACAGGCGATAGCCGCTCGTTGAGCGCTCTGAGGGCCTTAGAATGCCAATTTGGTCGTAATGGTGCAGGGTTCGAATGCTCACGCCTGCAAACTTGGCGACTTCGCCGACTCGGTACTGTTTGTCCGCCACAGATGCAACGTAGGGCCTCACGCCGCGTGAGGGTCAAGCGGCGTGGTCGACTATGTTTTGCGTGTCTGCTGTCGCGCAGGGCGCGAGTGCCGAGGTTACTTGGGGGCCGTCGGCGGGTCCGTCGTGCCAGCATTCGCGGGGTTGGCGGGGGGCGCTGCACCGGGCACGAGGCTTGTACGCACGCTGTCGGCCGCGACCTGGGGAGTCTTGATCAGCGCTCGCATAACCTCTTGAATGCCCTCGTCGCTGCAGGAGTCGTCTCGCCAGGTCAGCAAGCGGGGTTTGGACCAGCCGGGCAGGATCGCCCAGTGAAGGCCCTTGTGGGTGCTCCAGAAGGCACCTTGAACTCCGGGCACGGCGACGGAGTGGAAGTCGGGATCCATCGCCACGCGCAGGCTGATCCGTCGGTCGTGGGCCTTGACCGCGGCGTCGACATCATCTTCGAGGGTGACCGAGAGGCGCAGCCACTTCGGCAGATGAGTTGTCTCTTCGGTGGCAAAGTAGTAGCCGCAGGTCATCTGATGCGACTCGCCGAGGTAGAGGGTGTGGTCGCAGGATTTTTTGGCGACCTCGACGTCGAGGCCGAGATCCTGCACGCAACACTCGGGTTTGGGCAGCTTGGGCGCGAAGAGGCGACAGACCCCGTTGGTCTCGTCGGGCACCCCAGAACCCGGCGCTGGGCCGGTGGGCTCTGGGTTACTGGAGCCCTCGGGGGGCGGATTTTTTAACGGATAGAGGTCGTCGGTATCGGCGACCACCCGGGGGTCTTCGGCGCTGAGATCGTGGGGGTTCTTTTTGACCGCTTGGGGCTCGACCTGCTGGGGGCACGCCGCGAGTAGGAGGGCAGCTGCGGAGACCAGGAGAGCGGGGCGCAGGGGCATGGTCCGCATGGTGTAGCGCGATGTTCGTCACTGCGCTACACCTGAATAGGCTGCCTTGGCCCTACGAGCGAGGGCTGGGGCGAGTTGCGGATCGTCGGCGACTCGCGAGCAGGAGGAGCAGCAGCCAGACCGTCGACCCGGCCGGACTCCGGCCGCTCTGGCGACAGCCTGCAGCTTCGTCTGCGTCGTCGGGATCCTCGGGCAGGACGCTGCCCTCAGGCAGGATCGTGAAGCTGATGCTCTCTTCGGTGCTGTTGCCGGCCTCGTCGGCGACCCGGATCATCAGGTTGTACTCACCGGGCGGAGGATCGCGGAGTTCGAGGTCGAGCTCTAGATCCTTGGGCTCTAAGATGATCGTGTCGTCACGGAAAATTGTCAGCTCGTAGAGCTGGATGTGGCGGTCGTCGTCGATGATGCCGCGGAGCGGTAAGCTGACCGGAAAGACATGCATCGATCCGGGCTCGGGGCTGGTGATCTCGAGGGTAGGCGCTATGGTGTCGGGCACCGGCGGCCCGAAGAGGTGACGCATTTCCTGCCAGCTGTTTTGCTCACCCAGCTCGCAGAAGAGCGTATGCACCTGGTTGCAAATCCCACCGGTCTCCTCGAGATCGGTATTGGCGACGATCTTCTCGCAGACGTCGGTGAACGACTGCACGCTCACTGTTTTGAAGGGGTTCATGTTGTCGAAGGGCGCATCGACGTGCTCTAGACCCCAGGTGTGGGCGGCCTCCTGGAGGATCACGGTTGAGCCGGTATTCGACGAGTTGTAGGCGTTGGTGAAGGCGGTGTCGCTGGGCCAGAGGTCGCCGCAATCGACGTAGGGCGCGACGCCGGCGAAGGTCTGTTCGCCGAGATCGCCGTAGAGGATCATCGTGTAATCGCGGTTGTCGGTGGGTCGCTTTGTCACCACTGTGACGCCGAAGTCTTCGAGGTCCTTGCGCACCGACTGGAGGATCGACAGTACCTGTGTAGTATTCCCGTTAAAGGGCCCGACGTAACCGTCGAAGAAGTCGGCGAGCGTCGAGCAATCGCGCTTGGCGTCGTTGCCACAGCCACTGCGGAGCACCGCGCCCTCAAAGTTGACAAAGAGGGTCGTGGGGTTGCCCGCCGCCCGTGCGGAGCTGTCGCCGTGGGCAGAGGGCAGCGGAGGTGTCGAGAGTTCGATCGGCGCCGCGATCGTCACGGCTGCGCTCAACACCGTGATCATCGCTGCGCTTACAGGCATGATCACGGAGGGGAGCGGGCGCCACATGCAGCCAGCGTAGCCGAGCGGCAGCGGGCTCGCTAGCGGGCTGTTGTCGTTGCTTTGGGGTCGACCAGCCGACGGATGAATTCTGGCAGGGCGAAGGCTCCGCGGGCGATTGCAGCATTGAAGTAGCGGCATTCGAGCGCCCGGGCGCGGCTCAGATCGATCATCTCCGGGGTGCGATCGTTGCTGGCGAGGGCGAAGGTCCAGCAGCCGCTCGGGTAGGTCGGGATCGCTCCGTAGTAGGCGTGCACCTCAGAGAACACACCGCGCAGCGCCCCAAAGACCGCGCGCACCGTGTCAGCTGCGTAAAAGGGAGACTCGGTTTGCGCGCTGATCAGGCCCCCTGGACGCAGGGCTCGGCGCAGATCGACGAAGAAGTCGCGGCCGAAGAGATCAGCGGCCGGTCCGATGGGCTCGGTCGAGTCGACGAGGATCGCATCGAAGCTGGCCGGGTGGGCGCGCACGTATTCGAGGGCGTCGGCGAACACCAGTTCGACCCGTGGATCGGTCAGTGAGCCCGCGACGGAGGGCATGAATTCTTGGCAGACCCGAGTGACACGCTCGTCGATTTCGCATTGCACGACCCGCCGGACTCCGGGGTGTTTGAGGACCTCGCGCACGCTGCCTCCATCGCCGCCGCCGACGACCAGCACGTCCTTCGGATCGGCGTGGGCGCAGAGCGGCATGTGGCAGAGAAGGTCGTGATAGACGAACTCATCGACCTGGGTGAGCATCACCATGTCGTCGAGGGTGAGCAGGCGGCCGTGGCCAACTGTGTCGTAGACCTTGATCACCTGGAAGGGACTGGTCTCCTCGTGGACCAGCGCCTTGATGTGAATGCCGATCGCGCTGAGGTCCTTGTAATGCTCGTAAAACCACTCCACTGGGGCGTCTCCGCTCGCCGGAGTACCGCTCTTGGCTGTTCACAAGCAAGGTAAAAGGAGGGCCGATCGGGAGGCTCATAGGAATTAGAAGAGGCCCGCAGGTGGGACCTGCGGGCCTTGGTGTGCCCTGCAAAAGGGCGAAGTGCGAGCTGTGTTGTTAGTGGAGCCAGCGGTGGGGACCGTCGTTGCTCTCGCTCTCGCTCTCGCCTTCGTAGTGGGACTCGTCGTTGTCGGCCTGTCGCTCGGCGCTGATGCGGTCACGGTCGCGGAGCAGAGCGGTGAGGATGAGGCCAAAGCCGGCGCCCCAGAGCAGGATCATCAGAGCGACCCAGTAGGGCGAGGCGTCCATGCCCATGAGGAAGGGTTTGCCGGCGCTCTGGGTGATGGCGACAAAGTCGACTTCGATGCGATAGACCAGGGCCGCGAAGACTGTCTGGAGGACCAGCAAGGCGGTACCCAGCATCACCGCGCGGTGTTTGCCCTGACGCTTACGCGAGGCCCAAAGCAGGGTGCCGATGGCGGTTTCGGCGATGAGTACGACCTGGGCGAGCGTCGCCCACATCAACTCGGAGGGCTCGGCCCCAAGCCCGGAGCGGTTCATGACAAAGTGGTAGGTCATGCCGACAATGGCCATCGTCAGGGCCAGGACCCCCTGGAAGCGCCAGAAGGCCCGACGAGTCTCGACATGGTCGGCGACCGCCGAAGCCCGTGCGGGTCGCCGAAGGCTGGCGACGAGCAGCCAGCCGAGCAGCGGCAGCAGGAAGGAGGAGGCGAGGAAGGTGACGATGTTGAGGTTGTCGAAGCTCTGGGTATTGAGGCGCTCGGAGAGATCCAAGAGCGTCAGGCCCGAACAGCCGATGCTGGCGATTGCCAGGGCGATGCCCTCTGCTGGGCGGAAGAGCGGCGTCCATGCCTGCTCGACCCGACGGCGCCAGCTCAGGAGACAGATGCCGCCGAGCAAGCCCTGGACCGCCAGCGAGTAGCCGAGGATGGTGCTGCCAAAGCCGGAGTCGTAGGCGATCATCGCATCGGCGGTGCCGCCTAGGCCGGTGAGTTCGGTGATGCCGGCGAGGACCGCAGGCAAGGGCCCGAAAAGTAGCCCCGCACCGGCGACGTTGGCGGTGCAGAGAGCCGCGCCAAAGAGCCCCGGCCCGACGATGCCGAAGGCCATCAGGGCGCCGACCATCAGGGCGTTGACCCGATGGCCGAGCGCGTCACCCAGACCTATCGCGATGAGGTGGGTGGTGACGCCGAGGAAGAGCAACGCCGCGAGTGGCAGCAGTAGGGCGCCAAAGCCCGCAGTGAGGCCGAGCGTGAGCACCCCGAGGAGAAGCAGCAGACCGCCGGCGACCGTCGCAAAGACGTTGGGCCCGAGGGCCATCGCTAAGGCTAGCTCGCCCGCCGAGAGCCCGGTCATGCGCAGCACCGGCAGGGTGCCGGCCTCGCGCTCGCGGGCGGTGTGGGTAGCGGTCGCGACGGGACCGACGACCAAGAAGAAGAGCGATGCAAGGCCGAGCAGCGAGGCGCCGAAGAGCTGCCAGCGACGTGCGGGCGTGACCGGCGACTCGTAGCGAACGGAGGCTGCGACGACCGGCTCGGTGATGTCGATGGTCGGATCAAACGCCCCGCGCCAGATATCGGCGTCGCGGTTGAAGAGCGCCTGCGCGAGCTCGCCGGGGCGTTCGCGGCTGAGATGGGCGAGGGTATTGGTGACCTGGGTTTGGCCGCCGGAGGCCAGCAACCAGCCGGCGATCTCGCCACCTTCGCCGTAGGGATCGCTGTTGAAAAGCTCGGCCCAGAGAGCACCGCGATCGCTACCGGCGGTGTCGATCTCGGCGATCTCGCGGGCACCGATGGTCCGCAGTTTGCGGCGCTCGGCCTCGAGGAGACCGCGCTGGAGGCGGATCTCTTGGAGCAGTGCCTCTTGGCCGCCTTCGCGAATGAGGCCGTTGCGGATCGAGACGCTGTAGGCCGCACGCTGGAGGGCGTTGGTCCGCTCTTGATCCTGTTCGCGGCTGGTC
>Ga0256845_1002274_pt1 | contig 14093 bp, 13 predicted proteins | sample RiftiametaG_FD_189101 | JGI IMG/M metagenome (GOLD analysis project Ga0256845, IMG submission 189101) | Tube worm associated microbial communities from hydrothermal vent at the East Pacific Rise, Pacific Ocean - Riftia | ecosystem: Host-associated > Annelida > Integument > Unclassified ...
AATGAAGCGGCTGATCTGCTTCAAACCGAGAGACGGAAATTATTTAAAATCATCTTTGAGCAGGATAAAAAGTACGCTTAATTGAATTTATCTACTTCATGCTCATTTCTATTTTGGAATATACTTCGTTAGCCCTCCTTGACTGACTGTTCCACCTGTGTATATTAGTGAAATATCAGTAGTAAGTTCATCTAGATTATCTGAATAATTATATTTTTCGATAGCGATCCCAATTTGGGAAAAATCTCGTCCTCCCCAAATTTCCAAGTAACCAAGATAAAGAATAAATGTGATGAGCAAAAACAATAATTTTTTCATTTAACGAACCTATAGATAAATTGTTTGAAAAGACCTTATTCTAACCCGATTTATATTAAAAAGAACGACTAAAACTTAAAATCAATTTAGAGCTCTGATAAAAATGATTCCCAAGCTTGCATATCAGCGTGATCAGCATCCAATAACTCAAAACCAGCTTCATAATGACAATCATCTATTTTCCGTGTCCACCTAACTTCACCAATAAGCTGGAACTCCTTTTTACTTCTTGTAAAGGATAAGTTAAGTTCTAAAATTGAGCAAAGGAGTAATGGATGGTCTGTTTTAATTTTTAACCCACTACTTGATACATCTTCAGTCGTACATTCTAAAACTACTTGATCATTTGATGTTGGAGAACTTGACGCTAATATTTCAATAAAAATAGCATCTTTAAAGCCTTGTCGAGACTCTTTTCTAGCTTCTATACTATCTTGCTGATTATTCATTTTAGATGAAATCCATTTTAGTGAATATATGAAAAGTGAGAGTTACCCACTTGAGTAAGTGGTGAAATTATAGTTCAATTAAATCTGATCAATAAATTTATTCCAATTTTCGGTGTCTTTTTTATTTAGTTCTTGTAACTTAACACCCACATAATAGGTAGGTACATCATCAATTTCTAAACACCATTTAATTTTACCAACGGCGTTGATAATACCAAAGCCATCACCCAAATCAATTTTAATACAATGGGTATTACCTAGTTGCATCACTCGATGAGAGATTAACTTAACACCGCTACTCGAAATATCTTGTGAAGAGCAAATATAATGATTTAGCTCACCTCCGTTACAAGGGAAGTCTACTTCAACTTTATGAGTGGCAAACTTACGTGCGTCATCTCTTAATTCCTCAATATCAGGATTCATCTAGTATTCCTTTATATCGTGATTTAATAACAATAATTGAATGAATAGTATTGAACGATCCACATTGACTACAAGTATAGACTCAAACGATAAAATCTGCTTAACTTTACCTTCTTGTTGAATTATTTCACAATGTTAGCTCTAGAATAAACTCTCGTCTTACCCATTTTTTGCATAATGAAAAACTAGTTACTTAATACATTAAAGATGTATTTGGTTTAAATGAATTGAGTCTATAAAACAAAGCTAACCGATATGGTCTAGCTTTGTTTGAGGGGGGTGAAATGTTTAGCTCATCAATTAAGCTTGGCTAATTAATTCTGCTAACTCACCATTTTCCTGCATTTCCATGACGATATCGCAGCCACCGATCAATTCTTGATTAACCCAAAGTTGAGGAAATGTTGGCCAATTTGCTATTTTAGGTAGTTCTGCTCGAATATCAGGATTTTGAAGAATATCCACGTAAGAAAACTCTTTACCGCATGACATTAAAGCTTGTGATGTTTGAGCTGAAAAACCGCACTGTGGCGCTTCTGGTGATCCTTTCATATAAATAATAATTTTATTCGCATCAATTTGGGATTTGATTTTATCGGCCGTTGATAGTTCAACATTTTTATTTTGGGTATCATCTAACATTGTATTTTACTCGGTTACACTTACAAAACAGGATTGTAACCATTAAATACTTTTAAAACCAGTAATCAATTAAACCTGAATTTAACAAGAGAATATCCTACATAAATTAGGGTTATTTCCTACAATACTAGTTGATGGTTACTACAGATATAACCTTTGTAATAATCTATTATAGGTTCTCATCCGTGTTACCTCAAAATGCAGATTTCAACATTTTGAGGTAATACAGATATATAGATAAATCAGTTAATAAAAGAATCTTAGCTCGTTAAACAAGGATGCTTATGAAAATTTTAACAATAATATTGTTCACCCCATTATTCTTCTTTTTTGCATCTTGTAACGGAGCTATTTATAAATGGACAGATAAAGCTGGTAAAATTCATTTTGATAGTAACGGTGCGAACATCCGTAGAAGTGAATATATCAGTCTTAAAAAGCTACAATCTGTCAAATGGAAAATATCCAAAGTGAGGTTCTCATCAACATCTAAATCCATCAACAAGCAACAGGTAGAATACAATAAACAATTGAAGAAAAAATGCACAAAAACCTCTAAACGCATGCGGTTTATCAAGAAAAAATTAGTCAAACCATTGATCGCAGAACAATTTGATGCATTTCAAGCTGAGCTTAGAACTCTGCGTTGGACAAAAAGAAAAGTTTGTTAATCCCTTAAAAAGATTTATCTAAGAGTCATGAATAAGATTAAACCAAAATACTTTGGAACTATAATTGACAACCACCGTCATAAAAAATAGTATTTACACCACATTTTACGCATGATCTTTTAATAAGATAACTTTTGTCACTTAACTTATCAGCAAATTAATTTGTTGATAGCTTTTTCTTTGGAACATTAAAACTTGAAACTTAATCCCCAGCGCATACTTACCCATATAGCTTTATTATTACTCATTATCTCATGTGCCAATATTCCATCTATATTTCAAACAAATCAAGTATCAAAAATAGCTGTAAAGCCTGTTGAAGTTGAAAATAAATCTTTAATAGAAAAGCACTTAATCGGTAGATGTTTACTTGAAATAGAAATAGATGATCCCGAGTCATATACCGATATTTGGCATCGAATTGCCTCTCAATTGAAAATGCCAGTTCCAACCAATCGCCGTTTAAAATCTCAAAGAACTTGGTATGCAAAACATCCTAGTTACTTAAAAAGAGTCTCAAAACGTGCTAGCCCCTACCTTTATTTTATCGTAACAGAGTTAGAAAAACGTCAATTACCATTGGAACTAGCATTATTACCAATCGTTGAAAGTGCCTTTGATCCATTTGCTTATTCTCATGGTCGTGCTGCTGGAATGTGGCAGTTTGTGCCTAGTACTGGTAAAAGTTATGGTTTAAAACAAAATTGGTGGTATGACGGTCGTCGTGATATATATTTGTCTACAATTGCAGCTCTAGATTATTTAACTTATTTAAACAAACGTTTTAAAGGAAATTGGCTTCACGCGTTAGCGGCATATAATTCAGGTGAAGGCAATGTAAGAAAAGCGATAAAGAGAAATATACAAAAAGGCAAAGCAACTGACTTTTGGTCTTTAAAGTTACCAAAAGAAACACAAGCCTATGTCCCTAAGCTATTAGCATTAGCGGATCTATTAAATCAGGATGCTAAAAATAAGGATGTTACGCCATTTAATCAAGTTGATTCAAACTGGAGTTATATTGCAAACGAACCCTATTTTCAAAGAGTAAGTACCGAAAGCCAAATTGATCTGAGTCTAATAGCTGACCTCAGTGAACAAAAAATGTCAGATTTTTATCAGCTTAACCCTGCTTTTAACCACTGGGCAACACCGCCTTCAGGTCCTCATTTTATTTTACTGCCTATCAATAAAATTGGGCTTTTCAAAAATAATTTAAAAACGATCCCTGTTAAAGAACGAATGGCATTTAAACAATATAAAATAAAACCCGGTGATAGCTTAAACCGAATTGCTAACAGAAACTCAACAACGGTTGATCTATTGAGATCGACCAATAATATAAAAGGTAATAATATTCGAGAGGGGAAAACATTACTCATACCTATGGCATCTAAAAACCGTAATAAATACAGTAAAAGTAACCAACAGCGCTTACTCGCTAACCATCAAACCAAACGTAAAGGTCACAAACTTACGATAAAAGTGAAATCAGGTGATTCATTTTGGACGCTTTCAAGACATTATAAAGTAAACCTAAGAAGTCTGGCTAAGTGGAATAATATGGCGCCAAAAGATCCACTAAAAATTGGGCAAACTCTCGTATTGTGGATTACAGATCCTGAAAAATATGCGGCTTTAAATGCGACAACTAACAGAATGAGTAATTATCAGAAAACAAAAAAAATTCATTACAAAGTAAGAAATGGTGATTCCTTTGCGCGGATTGCTGATAAATTCAATACTAGTATTAATAAAATTAAAAAATGGAATCGTATTTTATCAAGAAGAAAATACTTACAACCAGGTCAATCCGTTACCTTGTTTGTTGATATAACTCGGCAGTATTAGCTAGGCTATATTAAACTCTCAGGTTAGTCGAAATTCCAAACATTTGTTTAATTCGACATTGCATTTTTTGACTCATACGACCACATAAATCAATAGAGAATGCCAGAGCATATTTAAAACTTAACTTTGTTAGTATCTGATTTTCTATTCGGTTAGTACTGGCATTTATAAAAGGTATACGGGAATCATTGTCACAAAGAAATTCACATCGATAAAATCCTTTATTGGAGTAATACTTTAAAAATAAACTTAAACTTAATACATCGGCTTGTTGCTTTTTCCAGTAAGCATCAATTACATTAGAATCTAAATATAAGTTATTGCCGTCTAAATAACCTATTTCAATAGACACTACGCGACCTTTATGTGTCAACAGACCAAAAGATAAATTGTTTATGTATGCCATTCTACAAAAATACTTTTGATAAAAATCGTAAGTAGAATCAAGGTTTGTACTAGCTTTTTCAGAATCTTGATTATTTGTTTCCTTATATTCATTTTTTGTTGCAATAACCATTATCTGGCTAAAACAATAATCAAGATCATCACCTGTGTAAACTTGAAAGTCATACCCACTTTCTGATTTTTCTGACTGATTATTTTTTATTAAATCAAAATCATGTCCATCTTTAATAAAGAAATTTTGATTTAATGAAGAAGTATCAATATCTTTCTTATGATCCGGTTTTAATTGAATAAATGATTGATAACTGACATCCCTTGTTCCTTTCACGAAAGTCATATTAAGTAAGTTATGCAGAATACCTTTTGTCTTTAAAAAATCATTTTTATTTTCGCCTAAGTCCATTAGTTGCCATATTTTTTTTGCTTGCAAAGTATGAGAAAATACAAGACTCCAACATTTTTCAGTATAATTATGATCGATAAGCGGGACGGTTTTTTTAAATTTATCTAATCCTAAAAAAGATAAAGTATTAAAATTCGACAGGTTTTTAATATTAAAATTAAATTGCTGTTTATTTGTTACAACAAAAGGAAAAAGAGCAACAAGTTGCTTTTTGATTGAATCCTGAATGGTTATAAAGTAAAGCGTGTCAGTAGAGGCTAGGAAGTGCTGATAAGCCATGTAAACATAACTGAAACTGTTGGTTAAATCGGCATAAGAGCTAGTAAAATGCAATATATTCCAATCATCTTCAAGAGTTTCGAGTTCCTCAAAAGAAGTTAATATCGACAATTCCAAGAACGATGCATCTGACTTTCCTGTCATTACTTATCCCTTAACTGTTATAATATGATCCATGATGGCAAGCTTATTACTTAATGTGACTAACTTAAATATAACCTAATTTGCTTGCATAAATCAAATTCCACATAATTTAAGAGTTAGCCTACAGCTGTATACTCCATATAGATATCAGCTCTTGAGTAATGGGGTTGCTTAAATGGACATTCTTGCTCCTTAAAGCCCAATTTGTCATATAAATTTAGCGCAGGCACTAATTGTCGGTTTGATTCAAGATAGAGTCTATCAAAATCAGCGGCTTCAAATTGCTGAATAGCTGCTTCCGCTAGCTTTTCGCCAATACCAAGTCCTTGATAGTTTGGTGAGACTGCCATTTTTGTAAGCTCTAATTGCTTACCATTGTTTACCATAAGAGCAACCGTACCGACAATTTTATTATTAAGACGTGCCATCATAATAAAACCACCTGGATTAATAATGTGCTCAAATGGATTAGACAAAACTCTTTCATCTAACTCTTCGATATAAAAATATTTTTCTAACCACTGACGATTTAACTGATAAAAATCATTAGCATGACTGTCTTCAAATTGAATAATTTCAACAGCATTTACTAACCTTTCTTTTCTTAATTCTGAGATTCGAGTATTGAGATTTTGCTTCTCGAATTGACGTTCTAAAAGCTCTATATTTTGTAGTAAATTTCCACCAGACGTTGTCAATAAGCGTCCAAAGATAATTTTTATATCATTCCATAAAGGTGCTAATTTATCGAGTAATTCAAACCCTTCGGGTGTTACACTAAGTAATCTTTTTCGGTCATCTGAACCATCACTAAAATGATACACTAAGCCTTCAGCTTCCAATTTTTTACTCATTTGACTAATTGCTGGATGGGTTTGTCCCAACACTTTTGCTAGTTCCGTGACTGACATAGAGTCATTTTCATTTAGAAGTTGTAGCAAGGGAAAGTTTCGAGAATTTACGTTAATGCTTTCACTTTTATAGACTTCATCAATTTGACGATAATATATATCGCTCAAACGTTTAAGACGTGAGCCTAGACCTAACACTCCGAGATCATCTAAAAATACCATTATAGATCCTTCATTTTACTGATTAAATTTAATTTAATAAAATCTGTCATACAATCCGTTATACATTCTTATGGACTTATTCTTATGGGCAATTGTAAATAACTCAATTTTTTTCATGTAAGCTGTTACGTAATAAGATATTATCAGTCGTAATTGAAAACCTCAATTAGAATTGATGGTAATAATACCGAGTTGTCGAAGGTTGAAGGAACTATAGATAATATTCAACTTCAAAAAGAGCGCTTGTATCTACACTGGCTAAATTTAAATGAGCCTTTTGTGATGACGTTACAATACTTGGTTAAACCGATTTTTTCACCTTAACCAAGTCTAGACTTAGGATAAAAAACTTAATGTAGGTCAGTTTCTAAATAGAACTTGTTCTCTTTGAAACCACCAGCTACATAGATATAGCAATATACCAGCAACCAAGGTTGTTGACCCAAAAATAACGAATAACATATTATAATCAATGGTACCTTTAAATATTTCTTTTATCGCTAAAGCAACATTGGTGAGAGGCACTGATGCCCATACCCAATCTAACTTAACACCAGGTAACAGAGCTAATATTAAAGGGAAAATAGATATCATCATTAAAGGCGACATATAATTTTGAGCTTCTTTAAAAGTTCGTGCATAGATTGATACGCTAAGTAACATAGACGCAAATATTGCAGCTGTAGGAACCAACATTAAAAACATTAACAATATATCGAGGATTGATATTGTAGAAAATGAATTCAATACTTCTGTCATCGCAGTATTTCCATCATTACTCATGCTCGTAAACATCATTGGCCCTAGCACAGTGATAATCAGTGCGAAACTCACCAGGGAGAAAAATACCGCCAAAAAGGAAGTCGTAAATATAACTAGAAATTTTGCAAAAACTATTTGAAAACGCGGAATAGGCGTTAACAAAAGTGTTTCTAAGGTTCCGCGTTCTTTTTCTCCTACACCTAAATCTATTGCTGGATACATAGCACCAGAAAGCCCTACAAGAATCAAAATATAAGGTAAAAACCCTCCTATTTTTTCTCCGATAGATTCTCTCTTATTTGCAGTAGAGTTTTTTGTTAGTTTAATTGGTTCGATTAATCCCTCACCTTGCTCTTCAGACAAGCCTAACGCTGAAATCCTACTTTTCGAAAGATCTTCTTCTAACGTTTCAAGAGACGACTCAACCCTTCTAAAAATAATTCGACTCGTTGTGGAAGAGTCATTGTATAGAATCTCTACATCCGCAGTTAAACCATTCTTCAATTTAGTTTCTGTGTCTTCTGGAATGATAATGGCAAAGCGAATAGTTTTATTCTTTATTGCTTGCTCAGGAGTTATTTCTTTGTCTAAAGTTTTAAAAATTAGCGACTCATTGTCTTTAAGTGCTTGACTTAGTTCTGGATAATAAGTCTCACCAACAATCGCATAATTCAAACTTTCATCAACTGCCTTTTTAGCAATTTTAGCAGTCAAAGCACCAAATCCAATCATTATAATAGGCATAACTAAAGTTGGTAATAGAATTGTAAAGATAAGTGTTTTTTTATCACGCGTTAATTCTAATAATTCTTTAAAATAGACTTTTAACATATTATGTCTTCTCCTTACTGTTTTGAGTTCTAGGGCTGACTAAATTCACAAAAACATCGTAAAGGTTACCGCTTGGAGTAAGCCCTTTAAATTCACCTAATGTTCCAGAAAATTTAGTTTCACCTTCATCAATCATCACTACACTGTCACACAAACGCTCTACCTCATGTAAATGGTGGGTAGAAAATATGACTGGAACTTCACTATCTTTATAGGATTCAATAAAATCTAGAATTGTTTTGGCGGAAATAACATCCAAACCGGTAGTCGGCTCATCTAGCACAATAACTTCAGGATTATGGATGACTGTTCTTGCTATGTTTGCACGTTGTTTCATTCCAGTTGAAAGCGAATCTGCTTTTTTATCGGCAAATGAATGGATATCAAGCAAATCAAATATTTTCTCACATTGTTTATCTAATTGCTCTTCAGGCAGACCATGCAGCCGGCCAAAGTATTTGACGTTTTCTCTAACCGTTAAACGATGATACAAACTCGTTGTACCCGATAAAAAACCGATACGTTTTCGCATAATTAAAGGATCGGCAACAACATCTTGGTCATTAATCAGAATTTGTCCGCTAGTTGGTTGGAGTGCTGTGGAAAGCATCCTCAAACTTGTTGTTTTACCAGCACCATTAGGGCCTAACAGACCTAAAACTTTGCCTTTCTCACAACTAAAACTAACATCTTTAACCGCATAAAACCAATGACCTTCTTCTCTAGGATCTAAGCTACTTGGGTCTTTTTTTCGATTTTCTTTTAACGTTTTGTTATCTAAGCGAAAACGTTTTTTTAGATTTTTGACTGCTATCATGCAATCCTCCTTTTCTATTCTCAAATTCAATCATATTGGAATTTTTAAAGACTCTATTCGTTATGAACTCTATTACAGTTAATTCAAACAAACAATCATATCTCACTTCAATCGTTCGCTAAATCAACGAATAAAGTAAGAAAATATTTCTTAACAATTAATAAACTGTAAAATTATCATTTTTATAATAAAATATCATACTCCAAAATTTTTATTCTATGAGGAACATTTATGTCAGATAACAATAACCAAAATGATAATAACAATCAGCATAAAGATAGCCAAAACGAATCTTATCAGGCTTCATCGACTAGCTATTCTACGATACTCAGCAATATATTTATGGCACCAGCCAATGCCATGCAACAGGTTCAAGAACGTTATAATATCTTATTTCCGCTATTCTCGTTAATGCTGGCGACCATCCTTGTGTTTTCATATTATTACGTAGCGGTAGACTATCAATGGTATGTTGAACATATGGTAGAAATTTCAGCAGGCGAGCTTAGTAAATCAGAACAAGAGCAAGCAAGAGCTGCATTTTCAATGATGAGTCAGACAACAATGGGGGTAATTACAACGATAACTGCATCTATTGGGATCGCCATTGTTTTTGTTATTCAAGCTGTTTATTTTGTTATTGTTTCTAGTATAACAAACGATGGATATCAGTTTAAACAGTGGATGTCTTTTGTAACTTGGAGCTCTTTACCCGCCCTTCTGGTATACCTTGCCATGATCGTGTATATCTTTTCTTCTTCTAATGACCAGATTGCTTTTGAGACACTGAACCCATTAAGTTTAAATGATCTTTTCTTTGGACTAGATGCCAGCAAAGGCGCCGGAAAAATGTTAGCTTCACTCGATTTAACTAAGTTTTGGTCTATGTATATTATGATCATTGGCTATCAAAAATGGACATCTAAATCAATGTCTAATTCTGCAATCGTGGTTCTAATACCCTTTATTGGAATCTATGGAATTTGGGCGCTACTTTTGTAAGCTAGGTTCATAGACTAAATTTATATTGGTTGCTTAAACTTGTTCTAATATCGTTCATTTTAAGCAACCAACATTCTAAAACACCGACTTTTAAATAATTATTTGTATCTTTAGCAAACCACGAAGGCTTTTGTATGAAAAAACCCTTGAATTCAAGTAATAAGTGCAATTGATTATTTAACACCAAGTCAGAAAGCTCGTGAAATGAAAAAGTGGCTTAAAAACATTCCAATAATACTTGACCATTACACAAAAAGTTGTGTAATTGAGTGTCCGGTAAAGTGTTGACAGATCACTTTATAAAATATCTATAGTTGAATGACTAAGCAACTAACTGCTTAGCCATAATATCCAAAGATTCAGATTCTAATTTAAGATCTTCAAAGGTATCGTTTAGTATAGAGTGATCTAATGACAATAGTTCTAAAGTAGAATCCGGTACGGTAGTTAACACTGAATCACCTATATCAAGCTGTTTTAACATTCTATTTGCCACTAGCACTAAGTTTGAATAAACCGCATGTTTACTCCAAAACTCTTCTTGATGATGTCGATGAACTGCAACAATTAACTCTTCTGGCATATGCCAGTTTTGCATTAACCATGCACCAATTTCTTCGTGTGTTACACCTAGAATGTAGAATTCAATATCTTCTATAGAAGTATAGGGATTAGCTTCAATGGTGCGGTTAATTAGATCAAATTGAGGTGGAAATATATGCCCCATTAATAGATGTCCAAAATTATGAAGTAACCCACTAAGATAAATTAAACCTCTTTCAGGACGATGCTTTACAGGCATCGCACAGCATAATTTTTCTGCTAAATTAGCACAATAGATTGACTGTTTCCAAAATTCTTTTACTCCAATAGGCCCTTCTTTCGGTACTTTTAATGACTTTCCAATTGAAATACCTAAAGCAAGGTTCATCACTAACTCAAACCCCAACACTCTTGCTATAGCGGTTTCAATCGAATCAATTTTGCCTTGATAACCATAATAAGGCGAACTAGCCCAGCTAATGACTTGTGCAGCTAAAGAAGGATCTCTCGCTACAATTTGGCTTAGTTTATTAGCATCGGCACTCGGATCAACACGTAATTTCATAATATCTTGAGCAATATCTGGCATTGCAGGTAGGTCGAATGTCTCATCAATTCGTTGTTTAAGCCTTGTAGGCGTAAAGCTTAAATCAACTTCACTTTTTTCATTATTTTTACCAGCATAGAGTTTTTCTGGTGATGCAGTGAATATAAAGGAATCACAATCTTGGTAGAGTAAATTACAGCCAATTTTATCTATTTTTATTAATGACTCAGAATCTCCACTATCAATTAGAACTTCATTTTTATCTAACACGCTAGGATCAACTAGAAACTCAAAATTGAATACTTCTGATACCAAGGGTAAACTATTCGCATCACAATTTTTAAAACTTGACTGGATTTCGTCCTTAGACATGATTTTTGCTTCAAACCCCAGTAACTCAGTCATTTGACGATAATCAAGCAAATACTCATATGGCAAGATAGCTAAAAAATTCTGTCCTTCATAACTCATAGCAACACCGCGTAATCGAGTCTCTATATAATCTTCCCCATTTGATTTTATAGGGTTTTCACCAATATAAGGATTTGTTACAACTTCGTACTGAATGGATAAAGCTTCCAATTTTTTTATTACTACAGAAGGTATCGACAATGTAATTCACCTAAAATAAAATTCTTATATTTAATATATAGTGCAAATTGACATTGATTACCGAGTTTTTACCTTAAATTCTTAATTTTTTGTCGGCAAACGTAAATCGCTCGATTCTTCATCTAAATTCAATTCAACATTTTCAATCTTCTCAAATCGTGAACTAATTTTTTTAGCTGAAACATGCACAGAATCAACATCTTTACTGACTTGCCCAATATGTATCGATAATTTATCCATACGCTCTTGAAAGCGCCCAAAATCTTTCCCTAGTGCTGATAAGTGTTCTTTGATGATATGAACCTGCTTACGAGTTGCCTCATCTTTAATAACCGCAGAAGCCGTTGTTAAAATCGCCATTAATGTTGTAGGTGATACCATCCATACTTTACAACTGTAGGCATATTCGACTAGCTCCGAGCATTGCCCATGAATTTCAGCAAAAACACTCTCTGCGGGTATAAACATGACTGCACCATCGGAAGTCTCTGGAGGCAAAACGTATTTTTCTGATATATCGGTAATATGCTTTTTAACATCTCTAACAAATTGTTTATTCGCTTTCGCACGATCAACTTCTGCAACAGACAAGTCTGTCATTTTCTTGTAACTTTCAAGTGGAAACTTTGCATCTATACCAATTTTTCCAGTAGGTTCCGGCAAGGTTAGTAAGCAGTCAACTATTTTTTCATTAGATAATTTATACTGCATCTTATAATGTGCTTCAGGAATGATGTTGCTAACAAGTGATTGTAGTTGTACTTCCCCAAAAGCTCCTCTTGAACGTTTATCATTTAAGATTTCCTGCAAGCTCACAACATTGGTTGATAGTTCGGTGATCTTCTTTTGTGCCTCATCAATTAAAGCCAATCGTTTAATCACGTCATTAAAGGTTTTGTTAGTTTTATCGAAACCTTCTGACAGTTTCTTTTCCACTTGTCCGCTGATTTCTTTTAAGCGTTTATCCGTTGACTCAGTTAAGGTTCCAATGGATTGAGTAATTGATTCATTTTGTCGCTTAATATTCCTATCGAGTTCTTCCCTTATTTCTTTGATTCCAATGGAAATATTATTTTTAATCAATTCGCTTGTTGCAGTTTGGTGCTGTTGCATACTGTTACTAATTTTTTCTCCAAATAGATTCACTTTAGAGGTTAGAGACTCCTGACCATGTTGCATAGACTGCGCGGTGTTACGTTTCAGTTGTTCAAATTTTTCAATCATCTCTAATTTGAAGCTTTGAATATTTTCACTTAATGATTTTTCTGAACCCGCAAAGCGCTTTTCTAAATCTAGCTTTAGTTCAGACAAGCTCATCAACTGTTTTTCGCGATCTTTAGAAAGTTGCTCAAATAAACGTATTTGACCTTTACTATGGTTATCAGTGATTAACTTGCTGATCGACTCTTGGTTTTGTTTCAATTCAGCTATTAGTCTATCTTCAACTAATTGACCGTCTTGCTTAACCTGTTGTTTAAACTGACCTTGCCTAAATTGAAGGATTAAAATAATGAATAAGGTGAATAGGCTAAAGAGTTCAACCATAATAGATGCTTCCTTAAAAAGTGATAAGTGTTGAGGGTAGCCATTTCACTGCCGACTGTTTGACAAACTGAGCTTTAAAGCCGTTCTGCCTTTAAAAACAGTTTTGAGCAAGCTAATAAAAGTAAAGTTTACCTAAAGCTATCTACTAAAATCAACCTATCCGTACAACTACATAACAGAGCTATCTCATAAAAGCATCTTATATAAAGACGCTGAAAAAGCGGGATCGATTTCAGATAAGGTAGTAATACCTATTTAGCCCAAAATATTTAACCTATCAACTCAGTTATCACACCCCTGCGATCAAATAATCGACAGTGGAGACAATCAAATCGGAGCTAACTCAGAATTCATCCTTGAATCAAAATCTGTGGAGAAAATGCCTGAGTAAAGTGATTAATGATTATATGATAACTACCCTCAACAGGGATTATAGTACCAAAATAAACACTACTTGTACAAGTGGTTATTTTCATTTGGAATAACTATTATTTTTTAGAGACATTCACCATAATTTGACTATAAATTTTGGTTGCTAAAATCAGATTATCAAGCGATAAGAGTTTTTACTAATTTGACTATAATAAAGAGAAATAGTATCTGATTTAAATTTATTTTTGTAAAAAATAGATTCAACCTAGAATAATCAATCCTGAATTCGTATAATAAGTGCATGACCTCTGTAGAGCGTTAATTACTGATCTTTGAGTTGTAAAATCAAGACTCAAGTGTAAAGTAGTTAGTGACTAAACCAAACTACGGAGATCACAATG
>Ga0256845_1002275_pt1 | contig 14091 bp, 14 predicted proteins | sample RiftiametaG_FD_189101 | JGI IMG/M metagenome (GOLD analysis project Ga0256845, IMG submission 189101) | Tube worm associated microbial communities from hydrothermal vent at the East Pacific Rise, Pacific Ocean - Riftia | ecosystem: Host-associated > Annelida > Integument > Unclassified ...
CAATTACGGTGTAATTGCTTAATTTCATCTCTCTCTCTTACGGATAATTTTATAGTCATTAATCTGAATATCAGTACTATAAATATACAAAATAGTATTGACAACACCAAGAAAAATAATGCTAAATGATTGACTATTAATCGGTTAATTTAGGTAGTGAAATCTTGGATTCCCGAAAACCTAAATGGAGTGAGTATATTCACTTCCAAATCCATCCATAAAGTCTTCGGAAATTTCTAACAATCCAGATTCATTATTTAATAAAATCATACCGCCAAGAACAATAAAACTAGGTTTTTCACCAATTTTAGAATAATGAATGAATAGACGTTTTTCTTGAAAATTTTGAGAATCTTCCATTATTAATTCATGTTTTCCATTTGAAACCTCTATATCGTTTTTTATTATCGAATAACTATAATCGGCGTTTAAGATTACTTGTAAACTAGTTTGGGTAGAAGCAGGCGAAAAAAATTCACCAGCTATTCCTCCTTTTGTAAGCGTCCAATTCCATTTTCCGAATAAATCAGAATTTTCTATTTTGGCTTCAGATTCAGAAGAGCAAGAAGAAAAAGCAAACGCTAAAGCGAAAATAAACATCAATTTTTTCATAATTGATGTTTATTTAAAGATGCGATGATTTCAATTTGGTTGTGTTATTTAGTTGTTAACAAGGGATTTGTTTTACAATTTTTTATTCCTAACGCCTTCCTTATACATTTCAGAAACATAATAAGTAAGCGTTGCACTTTTCAGTAAATCTTCCTTTGTATATTTCACTTCAGCTTTGTTGTGATATGCTTTTACAAGATGCTTATACATTGCATCGTGTCCTTTATTCCGGATAGATTTGTTAACTGTATTTTTTCTGCCATTGTTTGAAGTCCAAGAATAACGCGTGTAATCTTGAATTGAAACTGTTTCATCCTTGGTGCGTACTTCAATATTTTCCTGTACGCCACGAAGCGAATTTCCTTTATCTGAAACCGTAATATTTACAAGCGACCCGTCAGAAAAAAGTACTGAAACAGCCATAGTTTCATCTTTGCCTGGGCTAGCCATCATATTAATTTCAATAGGTTCACCCTTTATCCAAAACACTGCCAAATCTAACCAATGTGTTAAATTACCTGTAATTCGCGTGCCTTGGTTGGGCCAGAAATACCAATGGTTTTCGTTTATTAAAATTTCCTTTACGCTAATAGTAATCACTTTTTGCTGCTCGAAAAGAGCATCGCGTATTTTTTGGTTTAGCGGAATAAAACGGCGGTTATAGCCAATTTCTAAATTTGCACCTTTGTCATAAAGTGATGACAAAATTTCGATATCGTTCAGCGTTACGCAGGGCGGTTTTTCAACAAAAATGAATGCTGAAGGATTCCTTTCAAAAATTTCTTTTGCAATTCTGGTATGGTCTGAATGATACGTTGCAATGATGGCTAGCGGTTTTTTGGTTTTTTCTAAAGCATAATAAGTCTCTTCCGGCACCAAACCAAACTGCTGATACTTATAATTTTCCTTGTAATGCGTTGCCAAAGAATGGTTGTAATCCACACAAAAAGATTTGTTTTCAGCCTTAATATTCGGCGCAATGTAAACACGTGCATAATCGCCAAGACCGTATAAAAAAAGACCTTTTTTAGCATAACTTACTTCTTGGTTTGCGTATTGGGATACGGGAAGTTTTATGCTATTTTTGGTTGGAATCTCTATGAATTGGTTGAAGTTTTTATTCTCTGAAATATTTTGAAATGTTACAGCAGAAGTGGTTTCAAAAAACTCATTTCGCAACACAAAATGCTCGGAATTTTCTGAAGTTTGGGTGCTGTAATTTGTATATAGCTTTCCGTTCTGTTCAACCGTTATAATGGTTTGAAATTTTTTCAATTGAAAAGTATCGCCTTTTGAAAGTATTTTTTTTGAAGTACGCACCAAACCTTCCCGCTTTGCAAAAAACATAAGTTTCCTGAGTTTATCAGTCACTTCGGGGCGTTCTTTGGCATCCAAATGTTGCTGTTCCACAGAAACTAATTTGTCGAATTGTAAATTATTGAACCGTACTATTTCTGCCATTATATTATTTTGATTCGTAAATTTCGCCGTAGGTTTTTAGATAAAACGAATTGTCTTTTTTTGAAACCACTTCCGAAGCAAATGTATTATTTATACTGCTTTCCAAAGTTTCTTTAATTTTCTGAAAAAGATCTGAACTGTTTCTATTTTCAAAAAGAATTGTTCCTTCTGGTCTAACTGTTACATCTGAAGCAATTATTGGTTTGTTCAAAAACAACGCTTCCCGAACCGTCAATGCATCGCCATCACTTGCTGTTGGACGGATTACCACATCGCTCTGCAGCATCAATTTCACGAATGAAATTGGTTTGGGGAGGAGCGATATTTCGCTTTCAAGATTTTCGGCTTTGATTATTTCAACATATTTATTGAATAAACCTGCTTCGTCATTACTGTCTGCAACTATAAAGATAATTTTATAATCTAAGTTTTCAGTCTTAATTTTTCGTGCTACATCCAGCAACAAATCCATACCGTAAAGGTCTGTTTCTTGGTGTATATCTAGTCTAAAGGCATTGCTTGTAATTAATTTCTTTCCGCGGTTTTTTTCAATAACAGCCTTAACTATTTCAGGAAGTTCTGGTTCGCTATCAATTAATGGTGGAACGAAAGCAGGAAGAACACGTCCGTTTTTAGGTTTTAAAATTGTTGAAATTTCTTCGGTTACACAGATTACTTTATTTGCAAAAGGCAAAAACAAACGATTTATAAAAATTGCAGTTTTTGAAGGTAAATTATAAATGGTGTGGTAGGTTACAATGCTTCTTTTTCCATACATAAAAGCCATTATAATATGAAAAATTCGTAAAACACTAACGCCGCTGTGGATGTGTATGACATCTGCATTTGTAACCAATTTTAAATATTTAAAAATGTTTTTACTGCGAAGATTAAAAACTTCACCCTTTGAATATTCCAAAGGCGATTCGTCCACAAAAGACACATCGCACTTATCTTCTAACAAATTAGAAAGCCTTTTTATATGCACGCTAACGCCACCAACAGCGCTATATGGCCCCATAAAAAGTATGTTCTTCTTCAGCTTATTCCGTTTTTCTGAATGTGCCAATGGCAATGAAAGTATAGCAATCGTAAAGGCAAAAGGTACAATTCCGCTTTGACTTTCTAAAGTAGATTCTGTTATCATTACAATTACTTGCACCGCAAGAATGGCAATGCCTAAATAATTTTGTTGCACGTAACATTTTTTGAGCACGAAAAATATAATTGCTAATAATAGTAAAAGACCAAGTAGCCCAAAATAAAGAGTGATTTCCAAAAACTGGTTATGTGCATTGTATTGATATATATAGCCTGTTTCAAAACCATTTTTAAGGTATTGATCGTAAAGCTTAGCATGACCGTCGCCCGTGCCAGAACCAAAAAATAAATTGTTCTGCCCAATTACTTCCAAAGCAGATTGCCAATGTACACTGCGAGTATCAACATCAGAAATGGCAATGCCTTCAGGGGTTTTTGCGTTAAATCGTTTTTGGAAATTTGGAGTAAAATAAAAAAGTGTCATTATTAATACACCTCCTAAAACCAGTAAAAAAGATTTAGGCTTTAGCGATTTTCTATTACTAAAAATTAATAGTAAACCTCCTACCAATAACGCAACGACACTTACTCGAACACTTAAAAGGTATAAAAACCAAAGCAGAAAAATTATGCATACTCCATAAATTAGTTTTTGTTTTATTCCTTTTTGAGAAATATAACTCCCAAAAAAAAGCAAAGCAATGATAACATACATTGCAAAATATGTTGTGTGAATGTCCAACAACAGTCCCAATTTGTCGTAATAAAAGTAGTCGCCAAAATTATTAACCTTAAAATAGCTTGCTTTCAGAAGTGCGAAAGTTGCCGAAACCACTACGCCGAAGCTGAAATATTTCAACAAAATAAATTTTGTTTTTTTAGTAATTTCAACAGAAAAGAAAATTAACGGAAATGCTAAAAATGGTATTTGCATTTGAAAGTTTCTTAACCCATAGGTTATATTTTCAGTATAAAGTAACCCAATAAGTGAAATCCAAAACAAAAAACTCATCAACAAAAAAGGCAGAAAATTCTTTTTTAAATTTTGATATTTTTCTTTGAATGAGCCATAAAACAACCAACAAATTGCATAAACTATAATACTCTGTGTATTTAGGCTATATTTTGACAAAGACAGGGTGATGACCACTAAAATTAGTGACCCAAAGAAAAATTGCTCGCGTATGTTTTTCAGCTTGCTCACGGAATTTCTTGAGTTAAAAATTTGTTGAGGTATAAATAACCGTTTTTGTTAAGATGCACCTCATCCTCGGATAGATAGTTTTTTTTATCCTTTAAAAAAGTATTGAAATCTACAATTTGCACCTTTTCGTATTGTTTTGCACATTCTTCCAATTTTAAATTGAAAGTCTTATTGTATGCGTTATAGTTTGGATTTGTTGAAGGAGGAAGTGTAATGGCGAAAATATTTTCAGTTTCTGTTTTATTTTGAAGTGATTGCAAAATTTTACAAATGTTTTCATTGCGAATTTCTTCATCTACGCCTTTATCTTGTGCTCCAAAAAATAGAATGATATTTTCAGCCGAAGGTGTATTTGGTATTTTTTTTAATATTTCTGTGGAAGTATTGAAAGTACCACCCTCATAAGGATAACCGTAAGCATCGGTTTGACTTCCTACGAAAAATAATTTCTTTTGTTGAAGTAGATTTTTACGAAGTTCACGAGCTTCACGCCAAATAATTTGTGAATCGCCAATGGTAAGTATGGTTTTTCCCTTTGGCTGAATAAGCGGTAAATCTATAACTTCAAGTGCGCCTTGTTTACTATTTTTAATAGGTATTTGATTAATCCATTTAACTCCTGAAAAAATAATTTTATTGCTATCTAAAAGGATTTCCGAAGCTCTAAAATAAGTTTCTTGCTTATTCTTCAGCAAAAAAGTATTGTTTTGATTGATACCTTCAGGAAGGTGAAAATTATTTTTGAAGGCAATGTAATCGTGTGAGATAGAATCTATTTCAACATCACCTATATTTTCCAATACCTCTGCCGTAGACCAATTATAATTAAATTGCACAAAATTTACATTTGCTTTCTTTATAAAATCAAAAGTAAGATAGCCCAACAACACGCCCCAAATAATAACAATGGCAATATGTGGTGGCATTTTGTTCATAAAAATCAGTCGAGCTTTGGAACAGTTTCTTCCTGCGGAATTTCTTCTTCTTTATAAAAATAGAGTGGGTATAAAAACACTAAGGAGAACATTAAAAACGCAATATTATTTAATGAATACGAAAAGAATGCATCAAAAAATAGCGTAAAATAAAAGGCAAAAACCAGTTCAAACTTATCACGACGCCACGATAGTGTAAAGGGTGCTATAATTACTAATAAATACAATAAGCCGCCAATAATGCCCATTTCAACAAAAAGATGCGGAAAATAGGTGTCTGTTGTTGGTAAATTTGGAAAATCGAACCAATTAAAACGGTATTCACTATAAACAGGCGAGTGATATGTTACGGAAGCTGGCCCACCAAAAGAGCCCACACCACGACCAAAGAGGTTAAAATCTGCAACTTCCTCAAACATTACCCTATAAGATTCTGCCCTTGCCGAATCACCTTCGGTAATATATTGCTCCACCCGCAACACAATACTTTCACCCATACTTGCAAGTACTTTTGGCATTGCGATTAGGGCAATTATAAAGATCCCACCAACTATTTGGAAAAAACGCAACTTGTTTTTATACTGAATAAATAGCAAAACCAATAAAGTACCTATGGTTTTATAAGAGAAACTTAAAAACAATGAAACAAGAAAAATAGAGAGTAGTAACGTTTTGCGCTTACCGTGGTAGTATTTTTTAACAAGAAAAAATGCAACAAGATTTATAAAACCGTGAAGTCCAAAGAAGCCAACAACTCCTGTTGCGCGTATAATTCCTGACGATTCGTTTGCATAGTGGTTTCCATCTAAATTAGCGCCATAAAACCATTGTACCACACCACGCATCCAATTAATATAGTTTACAATCTGCCAAAAATTGTTTATAAGCACAAAAATAATGAAGGCTGAAAGCAGAAACTTAAAGTGACGGCGAATGGTATAACTATACATTAAAACCGCAAAGGGAAAAAGATATCTAAAACCTTCAGAAAGTGCCGCATTTATATTGAATGAATGTAGAATTCCGTAGATGAAGAACGGAAGAAACAATCCTAACAGTATTAAAAAATTAGTGTGAAATTTCAGTCCCATAAAGGCATATAGAAACATATAAAGAACCGCTAATACCTTGAAAGCAGAAGAAATTGGTGGAACAATAGGAAGCAGAATTTCAGAAATTAAAATTAGAACAAAAGGTAGTACTATGAGGATATTTGAAAAAATATCTTTCATAGGCGTTCTTAAATTTACAATTTTCATCATTAAAATTCAATTTACTTCAACAGTCTCCATTTAAACCGTAAAGATATCACGATTGTTTTGAAACCTTATGGGCAAAATAATTTAACACGCCCAGACTTACCAAATTTTGGAAAACATAAGCACAGGCAGCACCAATGGCCATATATTTTACGTCCAAATAATAAATTACTGGAACGGAAATTAAAAATATTGTAAATGAAGCGTAGCTTATGTATTTCATTTTACCCAAACTTAGGAAAATAACACCTTTCAATGCATAAAGTGCTTCAATTAACCAACCTACGAGCATTATTCTTAAAATAAGCATTGCGCCATCATATTTATCTCCAAAAACCAAACTCACTAGTAACGGCAAAAACACTTGCGCCCCAATAAAAATAGCCACTGCAATAATATTGAAACGTTTTTCAAACATTTTATATTTCTGAAAAAACAAAGTGAGATTTCCCGAAGTTTCAGACATTTTTGGGATTATAAATTGTTGAACGCTAGAAGCCACAATGTTGATACCTTGTGTTAAAATTAATGCGAAGGCATAATACCCAAATATTTCACGGTCTAGAATTACAAAATTTGCAATCAAAAAACCTGAATGAAGTTTAAGTTGGTCTATAAGCTGCGCAGTAAATGCAGATTTTGAGAGATTTATTATTTTTTTCTTGATTTCAGCCTGTCTTTCACTTACGGCTTTATCTACAAGTTCTTTCCGTAGGTCATAAAGTAAAATAAGTGTTGCCAAAACGGTTGTAATAACCATTGATAGTACATACCCACGAATAAAAAAGAAATAGGTAAACCCAAGTACGAATCCTGCTGAAAGTAATTTAAGGTAAAAAACAACGGTACTTATTCGCTTAAACCTATCAATAGCTTGATAATAACGTATTAATAACATTGTAAGCACAGAAGGCACAATAAGAAAAGAGTACTGTTGAAACCAATAAACAAGGGTATCATCTTCTGAAACAAAACCTGAATACGCCAATAGATTGAAAAACACAAAAACCGCCAATGAAAAGAACGTGGCGTACTTCAAAGAAAAAATTAGCGAAAGCCTCCGGATTGCGTTATCCTTGTGTTCTGGGATGACTTTTAGTATTGCGAATATTACGCCGCCGCCGCCCAAAACGATTGCCATATTTGCAAACGTTTCAATAGTTTTTATGATACCAACATCTGTTGGCGACATAATTTTGGCAACCAATAAACTAGAACCAAAAACAATAAATTGTACCGAGTAATTGGAGATTATAAGGTGGAAAAAACCTCTTTCTTTTAATTTTAAAAAAAGTAGTGTGAGCCTTTCCACGATACTATTAGTTTAGTACCCCGCAGAAATCCAGGGTTTTTTTATTTTCGGGCAAAGTAATGTTTTTGAACTCTTTGTGGGCAACTAAAAATACCAAAATATCAGCTTTTTCAAAAGCATCTCTCGTTTGGGTAAGTTCTGATTGGTTTTTCAGATTTGGTTCTACACTTAGGGTTTTAAATCCTTCTTTTCTCAGTGCTTCACAAACATGTAATGCAGGAGATTCGCGTAAATCATCAATATTTGGTTTAAAAGCAAGTCCCATACACGCTATAATTGCATCGCGACCATTTTCTATTTTAAAACGCAGGGCTTCATTTTTTACTTTTTCAATGGCCCATTCAGTTTTGAAGTTATTTATTTCGCGGGCTGAACGTATTATTTTAGCCTCCTCAGGAAACTCTGAAACTATAAACCAAGGATCTACCGCAATACAATGCCCGCCAACGCCTGTACCGGGTTGAAGAATATTTACCCTTGGGTGTTTGTTCGCCAAACGAATCAATTCCCAAACGTTAATGTTTGCTTTGTCGCAAATTATGGAAAGTTCATTGGCGAAAGCAATCTGTACGTCGCGAGATGAGTTTTCAACCAGTTTACACATTTCAGCAGTTTGAGAATTTGTTTTATGTAATTCGCCTTTCACAAAATGTTTATAAAACCAAACTGCTTTTTCAGTTGAAGCCTCGTCAATTCCGCCGATTGCGCGATCGTTCTGTTCTAATTCATAGATAACATTTCCTGGCAAAACTCTTTCAGGACAATAGGCAATGTATATTTCACCCTTTAATTCTGGGCGCTGCTGAAAGATAATATCTTGTAGTTTATGTGTAGTGCCAACAGGACTAGTTGATTCCAGAATAACCAATGCTCCTTTTTTTAGAGTAGGAATTAAACTATTTACAGCGCTTTCAACATAAGAAAGGTCTGGGACGTTATTTTCTTTAAAAGGTGTTGGTACAGCTATTAAATACACATCTGCCTCTACGGCTTTTGTGGTGGCTTTTAAAAGACCTTCTTTAACAACGTAATGCACCAAACCATCGAGATCTGGTTCTACAATGTGGATTTTTCCTTCGTTTATGGTGTTTACAACGTTTTCGGAAATATCTACTCCCGTAACATTCATCCCTTTGCTGGCTATTAAGGCTGCTGTAGGTAAGCCTATATAACCAAGCCCCATCATTACTACTGTGGGTTTATGCTCCATGATTCAAATTCTTAATGAAATTTATTATTTTGCCCGTTGCTTTACCGTCGCCATAGGGATTGTGCAACTGACTCAATTTTTTATAATAATCGGTTTCGCTGAGTAATTTTTGGGTTTCAGCGATTATCTTTTCGGTATTCGTTCCTACTAGTAAAACTGTTCCTTCTTCAACGGCTTCTGGTCTTTCGGTAGTATCGCGAGTTACCAAAACGGGTTTTCCCAAACTTGGTGCTTCTTCTTGTATTCCACCGCTATCTGTAATTATTAAGAATGATTTTTCCATCAACCAAATAAAAGATGGATAGGCAAGTGGTTCTACTAAAAATACATTGGTAATTCCTGAAAGCAACTTGTGAACTGGCTTTAAAACATTCGGGTTTAAATGTACTGGATAGATTATCTGCACATCAGGATTCTTTTGTGCAATGGTTTTTAGAGCAGCACAAATATTTATAAGGCCTTCACCATGATTTTCCCTTCTATGACCAGTTACTAAAATTATTTTTTTCTGAAAATCTAATATAGTTTTCAGCTTTTCGATTTCCTCATCTTCGAAACTTGGAGAATTCACTTTATCAATTCCATAAAGAAGTGCGTCAATAACTGTGTTTCCGGTTATGGTAATGCTTTCTTCTGCAATATTTTCAGCTAAAAGATTGTTTTGGGAAAGGCTGGTTGGCGCAAAGTGGTAATCGGCAATTTTGCTTGTTAGCTGCCTGTTGAATTCTTCGGGAAAAGGATATTGACGATCAAAAGTGCGTAATCCTGCTTCCACATGACAAATTTTGGCACCGCTGTAAAATGCTGCAATACCAACAGCCATAGAGGTTGTAGTATCACCGTGAACATATACAAAATCTGGCTTTACCTCATCTAAAACCGGTTTCATATTCTCAATGATAGCAGCAGTAAGACTGTACAGGTTTTGGTTGGGTTTCATTAAATCTAAATCGTAATCGGGAACGATTTCGAAAAAATCCAATACTTGGTCCAACATTTCTCGGTGTTGGGCGGTTACGCATATTTTGGTTTCAAAGTTGTCATTTGCCAAGAATTCACGTACCAACGGCGCCATTTTTATAGCTTCAGGTCTTGTTCCAAAAACTATGAGGTTTTTTTTCTTCATAACATCTATTTCGCATCGGTTTCTGCTATGTGCTTCATTTTTTTATAAAGATATCTTAGGAAGAAAAAGCCTGAAAATAGCAATACTAATAAAATTGGATATTTTACCTTATTGCTTACATAAAAGCCTGAATAATCTGAAACATTATAATTAATAGAAGCTATTTTTACAATACTTTGCTCATCAATTTTCTGCATATTCAACTTAAGAAGGTTATACAACATCCTTTCTTTTGATTCAATAACATCATTGAGTTGACTGTTGTCATTGACCATTATAGATGGGGAAGTATTTTTACCTTTATCGACAAAAGCTGTAGCTTTTAAAATGGTGTCTATTTGAGAGATTGTTCTTTCTGAGGTTTCAATTCTAAATTGAGTGTTCTTTCTTCCAGCCTCCATATATTCACTAAAATGCTCATTGTCGTTGAAGTACTTCTCAATGGCAGCAACGATTTCTTTGGAATGTTCTTTCCCTTTTACCTTAATTGTAACGTGGTGATATTTATTATACTGAAAGTTTTGAGGATCTTTTATATAGTCTGGTATATCTTGTTTATCGGTTAAAGCTTTGAAGAGATCCACACGTTCGCGACTTAAAGAGGCAAAGGTGAAAATATCTACAATTGGTTCTGCTTCTAGACCTCTTAAATCGTTATGATTTGGTCCAATTGTAGTTTCAAGAAATTCTGTGTCTCTATCTCTAAGCTTGGAAGAAAGTGCATCAACTTTATCATAAAAATATTGTGTGCTTTCAAAATTTGGGATTACAATAAGCTCATTGTTGTAAACCTTTGTTTTGCTTTTATCGAAATAATATCCAATTCCAACTCCAATAAGTATTAGAACCACGATAACAATGATGTACTTTATAAAAAAAGTAATGACCGCAAAAAAAAGTTTTACAAATGATCTGAAAAGACCAGATATCTTACCAAAAAGATACCCTAAGTCTATTTCATCTTGATTATTCTGTGCCATAATGAATGTTATTATTAGGTGATGGTTATTTTATTATCGTTTCTAAGCTCTTTTTCCAAGAAATACCTGAAAATGAAAATGTTTCTTCAATTTTTGAATTGTCCAAAACACTATACTCCGGGCGAGCGGCAAAAGTACGGTAATCGTTGGTTTTTGCAAGATTTGTATCTTTTAATTTTTCGGCTTGCTTTAGTATCTCCTTCGCAAAGCCAAACCAAGTGGTTTCGCCACTGTTGCTGTAATGGTAAACGCCATAATTGATAGAATCTTGTTCAATTATACAAAGCAGTACGTTTGCTAAATCGTTGGCATTTGTAGGTGTTCCGGTTTGTTCAGTGGTAATAGTTAACGGTTTTCCTTCTTTGGCATATTTTAATATAGTTTTTAAAAAATTATGCCCGTATTGCGAATAAAGCCACGAGGTTCTTAAAATGAAATATTTCTCGCAAATTTCTTGAATGTATTGTTCGCCTTTTAGCTTTGAAGCTCCGTAAACATTAATTGGGTTTGTGGTGTCTGCTTCAACATAAGGAGACTTCTTTTTTCCATCAAAAACATAATCTGTAGAAATTTGAAGTAATGTAACATTGTTTTCTTTGCAAACTATAGCTAAGAATTTTACCGCTTCAGCATTAATTGCAAATGCAGTTTCTTTTTCACTTTCCGCTTTTTCTACATTAGTGTATGCTGCAGTATTTATACAATGTGTAAAGGGATTTTTTTTGAAGAAATCTTTCAACAAATCAGCGTTTTTAATATCTAATTCTTCTTTTGAAACGAAGACAAAATGAAGGTCGGGAAACTTGGCAGCAGCATCTTTTATGCATCTACCTAATTGTCCGTTTGCGCCTGTAACCAATATATTTTTCATGAAATTGCTTCCCTGAATGTGGAAAGTTCCAAATCTTTTGCTGAAACAATGAATTCTTCCTTTGGAAGATGCCAATCCAACCCTAAGGTTGCGTCATTATAGATAATTCCGCTTTCTGAAGCTTTATCGTAATAATTATCGCATTTATATGAAAAAACTGACTGTTCTGAAAGTGTAATAAATCCGTGCGCATAACCACGTGGAACAAATAATTGAAGATGCTCCACATCATCCAAAATTATCGAAAACGATTTTCCAAAAGTTTCAGAACCTTTACGAATATCCACCACAATATCTAAAACCTTCCCTTTTACAACCCGAACTAACTTAGACTGTGCCATTTCGCCCGTTTGAAAATGAAGTCCACGCAACACGCCTTTTGAGGAAACAGATTGGTTATCCTGAACAAAATCTACATTTAATCCCGTCGTTTTTTCAAATACTTTTTGATTGTAGGTTTCATAAAAAATTCCGCGTTCGTCACTAAAAACACTTGGTTTCAGAATAAAACAATTTTTTAATGGGGTTTTTTGTATTTCCAAATCTAGTCTAATTGAAGTAAATGTTTACCATAACCACTTTTCAGTAAAGGTTCGGCTAAAGCTATTAATTGTTCTTTTGAAATATAACCCATTTCGTAAGCGGCTTCTTCAATAGCGCCAATTTTTAAGCCTTGGCGTTCTTCAATAACCTCAACAAATTGAGCCGCTTGCATTAACGAAGCAAATGTTCCAGTGTCCAACCAAGCGGTTCCTTTATCGAGAATGCTTACGTTTAGATTTCCTTTTTTAAGATAAACATTGTTTACATCAGTTATTTCAAGCTCACCTCGATGGCTGGGCTTTATGTTGGCAGCAATTTCTACAACACTATTGTCGTAAAAATAGATTCCTGGAACTGCGTAATTCGATTTTGGGGTTGTGGGTTTTTCTTCAATTGAAAGTGCTTTTCCATTTTTATCAAATTCAACAACGCCATATCTTTCAGGATCTAAAACGTGATAGGCATATATAACTCCGCCATCAGGATTGTTGTTGCTTTGTAAAAGTTCTTTTAAGCCAGAGCCATAAAAAATATTGTCGCCAAGTATAAGTGCAACTTTATCGTTACCAATAAATTCTTTACCAATTATAAAAGCCTCTGCAAGACCATTAGGATTGGCTTGTTCGGCATACTGAAAGTTGCAACCCAATTTTTTTCCATCACCCAAAAGTTGCTTAAAAAGTGGAAGATCTTGCGGGGTCGAAATAATTAAAATATCTTTTATACCTGCAAGCATAAGTGTAGACAACGGATAATAAATCATCGGCTTGTCGTAAACCGGCATTAATTGCTTGCTTACTGCCAAAGTTAATGGGTGTAAGCGTGTGCCTGAGCCTCCTGCTAAAATTATTCCTTTCATTTGTTGGTTTTTTGCCACGAATTAACAAATTATTGTGTAAAATATTCGTGGCTTTGTTATTTAGAATAAATCGGAATGTGATCCGATTCTAATCAACTTTATAGTTTTTGGTGATTCTATTTGAAACCAAATAATTAATAAATCTGGTTTTATGTGACATTCCCAATCATCTTTGTATTTACCTTTTATTTTATGTGGCTTCATTTGTATCGGGATGCCATTCACCCCGTATTCACGGAGTATGTCCAAAACCCCAACAACCAATCTTACATCTCCCATGCTTCCTTTTTGGAGTTTTTTAAAGTCTTTTTTATACTTTGTAGTAAATATAAAATTATACATCAAACTCTCCTCTTAGCAATGAATCCCTCCATTTATCATAATCATCAACCTTAGTTAGATTTATATCATTATGAGCATCGTCAATTGCCTTTTGCGTTTCTTCATTAGGTATATTACCAACTTCTTTATAAAGCAAATATTCAATATAATTATTGAGACTGCGCTTTTGAGCTTTTGCTCTTTCTTTTACGAGTTCCAACAAATCTTTATCAAATCTTAATGCCGTTTGTACTTTCATCTTATTATAATTTATATGCTTATCCGTAAGGTTCCCCAAGATAATTCCATCTATGTGATACAGCAGCCACTAACAGTCTATCGAAGAGGTTGTCAAAG
>Ga0256845_1002276_pt1 | contig 14088 bp, 10 predicted proteins | sample RiftiametaG_FD_189101 | JGI IMG/M metagenome (GOLD analysis project Ga0256845, IMG submission 189101) | Tube worm associated microbial communities from hydrothermal vent at the East Pacific Rise, Pacific Ocean - Riftia | ecosystem: Host-associated > Annelida > Integument > Unclassified ...
TTGCCTATTGTTCAAACTGCAAAAGAAAATGGATTTACTGAAGTCATAGTACCGGAAGAAAACGCACGCGAAGCGGCACTGATAGAAGGGATTGCTATTTTTGCTGCTAAGACACTTGAAGAAGTCGTCTTTCATATAACTAATGACGGAGATAAAAAGAAAGTCCTTCCACAACAACCAATGACCGACATCCCACAACAGTGGACTGATGGTATTACACGTATGGAGGACATCAAGGGACAAGAAAGCGCCAAGCGTGGTTTACTCATAGCCGCTGCTGGAAGACACAACGTTCTAATGGTTGGACCACCAGGAACTGGTAAGACCATGCTCGCTCGAGCCTTTCAGGGAATTCTTCCACCACTGTCTCGAGAGGAAGCGCTGGAAGTAACAGCAATCCACTCCATCGCTGGAGAGCTTCGTGGAGAGGTAACGTCACAACCACCGTTTCGCGCACCACACCATACCGCTAGTCATGCATCGCTGGTAGGAGGTGGGACTCATCCAAAACCAGGGGAAGTCACACTTGCACATAAAGGGGTGTTGTTTGTAGATGAGTTTCCTGAGTTCGAGCGACGAAGCATCGACGCATTGCGCCAGCCACTGGAAGACCGAATTGTTTCTATTTCTCGAGTACAAGGAACTGCACTTTTCCCCGCAGACTTTATACTCATAGCGGCAATGAACCCCTACCGAGGAAGTGAGGACGGGACCACTGACTTCGCCGGAGCAATGCTCGAAACCTACAAAGGTAAAATCTCTGGTCCAATTCTCGACCGTATCGACCTCTGGCTTGAAGTGCCGCACGTTGATTACGACACCCTTACCAGTACCGAAATACATGATGGTGAGACAAAAGTCGCACGCACACAAATAGAAAACGCACGAGCACACATGCTCGCTCGCCTAAAAGACAGAGGTATACGCACCAACGCAGAGATGTCCGCCCGTGACATCGACCAAACCATAACCATAACCGAAGAAGTAAAACAAATCCTCCGCACCTCAAGCGAAAAACTAAACCTCTCACCACGCTCATACCATCGAGTAATAAAAGTCGCTCGTACAATAGCTGATTTAGATGATGAAAAATCAATATTACCGCAACATGTATACGAGGCTTTGCAGTATAGAGTTAAAGTCTAATAAGCCGCCTTAGTTAGTCACGAAGATATAAACAAAATAGCTAGGTACTACACCTAGCTATTTTTGTATGCACGGCAATATAATGAGTCTAAAATGGATTTCTCCCTCCTCGGACCTCGAAGTGAAGGTGTGTCCCTGTACTCTTGCCTGTACTTCCCATTCCACCAATTACTTGTCCTGCAGTAACATACTGTCCAACAACAACATTGTTTGTGCTCATATGTGCGTAGAGTGTTTGTGTTCCGTTATTATGTCGTACTACAACATAAATTCCGTACCCACCATTCCATCCACCAGCTTTTGAAACTATTACTTCTCCAGATGCTGCTGCCTTAATGGCAGAACCATATCCTCCAGCAAGGTCCACCGCGTTGTACCCATGAATACCTTGTGTGCGAATAGACCCAGGAGATGGATGAACAAATGAGCCTCCTGAACTTTTACCAGTTGTCTTTGTTGGTTGCGCTCGTCGTACAATGGATGCTGTCTTCTTCGCATGCAGTTCACCACCTGGAATCATAAGTTCATCACCAATACTCAGTGTACTAGCAAGCGATAGATCATTGTATTCAAGTACCTCTTTTTTATCTGCATCATATTTTTTAATAATCGAGCCAAGAGTCTCCCCCTTTGTCACCACGTGTCGAACTCCTACAATAGGTAGTATCACTAGTGTATCGCCAGGTTGAATCCCAGATGCGCGAGAAATGTCATTTGCCCACAGGATTGTGTTGGTTGTCACACCATACATCTCTGCAATCTGTGACAACGCATCGCCTTCTCGAACAACATACACACTAATTTCTCCGCCTGTATTTGGAGAAGCGGCAATTTCATCCTCTCCTACAGGACCAGTAGATACCAGCGCGCCATCAATAACAGAAACATCTCCACCTCCAACAGCTTTTCGTGGTTCAGGATTGATTGCAGCACTTAGTAAAGGTGTATATTTTGCTGAATAATCGATAATTTCATTAACATCTTCAATAGTGGCATCCTCTGTCCAAAAATGAGTAATTGAAGAGAAGACTCCTGCATGTACAGAAATAGGCAAGAGTACCACAATAAGTAACGGAAGAAGCTCCGCAGTTAGCAAAAAGGTTCGTGTTACTACACGTGTATCTTTATATGTATTCTGATCTGTACGTCCATCATGACGACGAGTACTTGAGGGATCAGAATCTGTTGTAGTCTGTTTAATATGTTTTTGGTTATGGTCTCACCGCCGTGTTGCATCCATTACAGTAATTCTTTCAAACAAAAAGAGCACAAGTGCCCTCATATGTACTTTCTTTATTTTAGTACGTGGTAATGATACTAGACTCCCCAAAAGGGTCAATTGACGTATTGCACTTTTACATTACACTTGAAAAGTGCCGATTATAGGCTTCATATAAAGGGTTTTTAACCTATTGACTAATGTAATTAAAATTGTCTAATTTATTTATAGTTTCAAACAAGCGACATTTTTAGTTTAAAGCTCGTGAAAAAATAACGTATATTATTGCACGTATCTCCTGTGCCTCATTTGCTGGTCAAATATCTATGTGCGGGGTATAGTTACCTCCAACATGGAAATCACAGCACATCTCGAAGGCCTAAATGAGCCTCAAAAAGAAGCAGTCACTACCACAGAAGGGTCTTTGTTGGTACTTGCAGGGGCTGGTTCTGGAAAAACACGAGTAATTACACACCGTATCGTGCATCTCATCCTCGGAGGGGTAGCACCAAACAACATCCTTGCAGTTACATTCACCAACAAGTCAGCAAAAGAGATGCGCGACCGGGTCATAAACCTTATTGGAAAATATGCACCTTCAGAACGCGCTGGCTTTGACTCAAAACCAACAGTAACCACCTTTCATGCACTGGGTGTGCGTATCTTACGAGAACACCATGAGGTGCTTGGTTTACGTAGACATTTTATTATTTACGACAGGTCCGACAGCAACAAAGCCATCAAAAAAGCAATCGAAGCAGCCGGACATACAACTAAAGAATTTGAGCCTCGTAAAATGCTCTCTATGATATCTCGTGCTAAAGGAGATGCAATTTCCCGCACACAGTATTTAGATGAAGCAACAAGTTTCCCCCAAAAGGTATGTGCCGAGGTGTGGAAGCATTACGACAAGACCATGCGTGAGGAACATGCATTGGATTTTGATGACCTGTTGTTTAAGACACTACATCTTTTAGAGCAAAATCCAGTGGTTCTAGAAACACTTCAAAAACGTTATCAGTACATTCACATCGACGAATATCAGGACACCAATAGAGTGCAGTTTTCTATAATGAAACTTCTGACTGGCGAAAAGCAAAATATTTGTGTGGTGGGTGACGTAGACCAAAATATTTACTCATGGCGTGGCGCAGATATAAAAAATGTGCTGCAGTTTGAGAAAAATTTTTCAGGTGCAAAAACTATTTTCCTGGAAGAAAATTACCGATCAAGTGGAACTATTATTGCAGCATCCAACAGCATCATAGAAAAAAATAAAAACCGTATTCCTAAAACTGTTTTCACCTCTAACAACGAAGGTGACAACATCACACTACATGCAGCACATACTGGACCAGATGAAGCTGAATATATTGTTATGACCATCAAGAAACTTATAGCTGACGGTGCCTCACCTTCCTCGTTTGCAATTTTATATCGTACCAATTTTCAGTCACGTGTTCTGGAGGAAGCTTTTTTAAACTTTGGTGTTCCATACCAATTACTCGGGACAAAATTCTTTGAACGAAAGGAGGTGAAGGACGTATTATCCTATCTACGTTTGGCACTCAATCCTAACTCTACCGCTGATATTACACGAGTAATAAACACTCCAACTCGCGGAATTGGAAAAGTCACTATGTTAAAGGTACTGGAAGGAAAACGTAGTGAGCTCAAGGGTGCAACACTTACTAAGGTAGAACGGTTTGATGAAATGATGCAAGACATTACCGATCACGCTAAAACTGAAAAAATATCCAAAACACTTACTTTTATTATTAAACGTTCCGGGATTGAAGCCGATTTACGTAAGCATGGCACTGAAGACGACATGACGAGATTAGAGAACTTGCAAGAACTTGTGACGTTAGCCACTAAATATGACGAGCTAGGATCTGAAGAGGGAGTCGAGGCTCTAATCGAAAATGCGGCTCTGCAGAGTGACCAAGATGAATTGAAGGAAAAAGAAGAGAATGACGCAGTACGTCTTATGACAATTCATGCTGCGAAGGGACTTGAGTTTCCATATGTATTCATAACTGGAATGGAGGAAGGACTATTTCCACATCAACGGCTCGATGATAGTGGTGTTGATAATGAAGAGGAACGAAGGCTCTTTTACGTAGCACTTACCCGTGCAGAGAAAAAAGTCTTTCTCACATATGCACATGTACGTATGATATTCGGGCAGACCAAGGTAAACATCCCATCATCATTTCTCAATGATATACCTACAGAGTATGTCGACGCAGACAGTACACAACATGGTAGTGACAATGATTCGGGATATGAAACGACTGTTTTTTTAGACTAATTTTGGGTAAAAATTATATAGGTACAAACGCACAACTAATTTTTTGTGTTTAAAAACTTCCACTTACTTTTAATGTCGCTTGTGGGTAATCCAATTCTAAGCAAACTGTCTACTGTCGACCAGAAGTTTTTATTATCGAATTGTTTTTCTTTTGTACTTTTAACAAACATATCATATACGCCAGCATGAAGTTTATCTCTTTGTACGCGAACAGTACTGTCGCTTACACTTAATGCTTTTGCGATAGCATATGTCGAATATCCTTCAGAAAGCATAAGTATCATCGCGAGTCTTTTTATAAACATAATTTTTTCAACTTCTGTGAACATAGAATCAAACAATTTATTAGCCTTGTTTTGTGATATGTTAGAAAATAATTGTGTAAATTGATTAAATAATTTTTCTTGTATTTCTATTGGTAGTCCTTTTTTTGAAATATTGGTCATGTAAAAATTGTATCACGGGCACTATCGCGGTTAACCACGACATACACTACACTTGCATTAAGTTACTCTCTTGAGTACTGTAGTGCTAAATGACTGAATTTTTAAAAATCACGGCGAAGAAATCTTTAGGGCAGCACTTTCTAACAAGTGATGTGGTTCCTTCTTGGATGTGTGATGCTGCAGAAATAGCTACAGGTGACACTGTCCTTGAAATAGGGCCAGGTACAGGTGTACTTACAAAAGAAATTCTAAGTAGGGGGGCGAAAGTAATTGCTCTTGAAGCCGACACACGGGCAATCGAAGTATTACGCGAAACATTCAAAGATGAGATATCTCAAGGTACACTAGAGCTTCATCATGTAGATGTTCGTTCATTCGACATCTCAGATCTATCTGTTTCAAGTGGCTCCTTCAAAATTGTTGCAAATATACCTTATTACCTATCTGGTTTTCTGTTTCGTATGTTTTTAGAGTCGACTATCCAACCAATTACTTTAGTGTATTTAGTGCAAAAGGAAGTAGCTAAGCGCATTACCTCTAGTCTCGAGAGAGGCGAGAAAGAGTCACTTCTTTCACTCTCAGTTAAAGCTTACGGAACTCCGAAGTATGTTCGCACCGTTACACGAGGACATTTCACTCCTCCACCTAAGGTGGATTCAGGGATTATTGCAGTTCGAAACATATCTAGGAACAACTTCAATACAGTTAGCGAACGCTTATTCTTCAACATATTGCACCTTGGCTTCGGTCAAAAGAGAAAACAGCTTTTAGGAAACCTTGCAAAACAGTACGATAGAGAGACTCTGGCTACCATTTTTTCCACAATGGGTTTATCGCCTTTGATACGCGCTGAAGATGTTCCTCTGGGAGACTGGATCATTCTCACATCACTAATAACAACTCACTGTTAATTCCCACGATATACAAGACTTATACATATGTTATATACAAGTTAACCACAGTTTATTTAAATTAAAGATAAACAGGTACATTTGAGCTGTATACTTAATTTAAGAATACACGTCTTATGACAATTTCAACAAAACGAATACTCATATCACTTTTGCTCGGTATCGCACTTGTTGCAGTATCTTTTCTTGCCAGCAACTACAATAAAAATACTCTCTCTGCTTCTGATGCAATCTCAGTCATAAAAGCAGCGCAGGTTCGCAGTCCAATTAAGACCACTGATAAAAATCAAGATGGCGTGCCCGATTGGCAAGAATCACTTTTGGTAACAGAAGCCGTCAAACTTTCTGCATCTTCAACATCCTACAAAACCCCTGAAACTCTCACAGAACAATTTGCTGTAGATTTTTTCCAAGATATTGTTCGGGCAGAGAACTACGGTGCATTTGGAGATACTCCTGAAGAATTAGTTTCACAAGCAAGTGAGGCTCTCGCAGGAAAAGTAACTGACATATTACTGTCTGTGCAAGACATCAATATACAGGATGACAATTCTATACAAGCGCTTTCACACTACGGGGAGGAAATTGCAAGAATCACAACACTCAATCGAGGTGACATATCCGACAATGAGGCTGTTATTCTCGAGCGTGCATTGCGTAATCAAAATGCACAGGAATTAATAGTACTTGATACTAAAATTTCAGCGTATGAAAATATTCTAAAAGAAACTCTTGCTCTTGCAGTGCCAAGTACACTTCAAAAAGAACACGTATTTTTAGCAAATAGTTACCAAGCTATACTAAGTGACATCACTGCAATGCGAAATGCTTTTGTAGATCCAATGCTTACTCTACTTAGAATGAAACGATATCAAGATGACGCACAAGGACTCAGTGTGGCGCTTGAAAGTATCTATACTTCGTTACTCAACAACGGTGCAACCTGGCCACAGGGTTCAGTAGTATTCACTGTTATTGCAATTCAATAGCACTTATATATGTATATGATTTTTTCACTTTCTAAAAAAATAAATTCTGGTGTCAGTACATTTCTATTACTGATTCTTATTGTTTCTACTTTTGTACTTGCACCAATTTCTCCAACCACAGGGAAGCCACAAGAAGCCCATGCTATCGGTGTAGTGGTACTTGGAGGAAATGGTACTGTCCAAGATACCCTAAGTGCTGCTTCAAACGCAGCTTCTGCTGCCATTGCGGATGCATTTTTTATAAAAGAATTTACTCTTGATGGAATAGCTTCTGGACTAGCTAAAATGGTACTCAAGAGTATGACACAAAGTATTTTGACATGGATTAACTCCGGGTTTGAGGGAAGTCCTGCTTTTGTCACTGACCTACAACAATTCATGGTAGACAGGGCAGACGCAGCTGCAGGTGATTTCATCTACAACGACCCTGATCTTAATTTCTTATGTAGTCCGTTCCAGCTCGATGTAAAAGTTGCACTTGCTGTAAACTACCAGAAAAGTGCACACGGGGGGCTTGATGCACAATGTACCTTAAGTAACGTGACAGATAACGTAGAAGGCTTTCTCAATGGTTCATTCAGTGAAGGTGGCTGGGCAAGTTGGTTTGAAGTAACGCAGAATACTAACAACACTCCTACAGGGGCATACCTTGCTGCAGAAGCAGAGATGTACGCACGAATTATTGACGATAGGGGTAACACAATTCGTGAGCTCGATTGGGGTCAAGGATTCCTATCCTTTAAGGTATGTAGCGATACACAGTCCTCAAGCGGCGCTCAACAAAATTGCAACATTAGCACTCCCGGTTCTGTTATCGCCGAACAAATAAATAAATCTCTTGGCGCAGGGCAAGATGAACTTATTGAGGCAGACGAAATAAATGAAATCATAGGAGCATTATTTTCTCAACTGGCAAAACAAGCAATCACAGGGATAAATGGCCTCTTGGGTCTTGGTGGCTCAAGCTATAGCGACAGCTCATTTGGGGAACGTGGCGACCAATCATTTCTTGATGCATTAGGTGAAGAGGGTACGCTAGCAGACAGTATTCGCGATCCATTTGAGCAGGCTATCAAGCGAGAGCAAGAACAAGTCGCGCTGCAAAACATAATAATAAGTAGAATAAACGCAGTAGAAGCGCAGATGCAGGTGCATGGCGGTTCTTTCGGCTCATGTTTCGTACTCACACTTTCCGATGAACTTAAGAAAAAACGAGAAGATGCGATATTACAAATCGTACTTGCAAATGCAAATATTACAACACTCCGGCAAATGCAAACCTCATACACTGAAACTAAAAATCCAGAATTTAAAATCTCTCTTGTTCAGCAGCTATTGAACATGGGGACTGACGGCACACTCATTGACATCAAGGCCAATGCAACATTAGAATTCTACATCAAAGTAGAATTTGCAGAAAAAATAAAAGAGGTACAAAATCAAATTTCGCGAATGAAAAATCGTTGTGACAAAGATGACTAGTTTTTAGAGCAGCAACATAAGAATACCGACCAAGGCATATGCTTTGGTCGGTATTATATATCCTGCAATGTGGTGACAGTGAGCTCTTTTTATACTCAATTCACGGTACAATGATGAAGATATGGGTATGACAGTGCATGTTTGGAGGCGCCCTCTATTACGATTATTCGTGATGGGGTTTCTTGTGGCGTCAGTGTTGTTTCCTGCATTAACATACGCTCAAACTGACGGCCCAGACCAAAATACAACAACACAAGAAGATACACCTCCTGAAGAAGTAGCTGGAGCTACCATTGATGATAAATCATGGGTGGGAACGATTCATAATTTTGCCATCAATATAGGTGGTATGTTTGCTGGTCTGGGAGGTGTCATATTCGACCTTGCAATCGATCAAGTAGTTTTAAAATTTGGTTGGTGGTTCAAACATGGAGGTATCGGGGGTGTTGTTAATACTATCTGGGAGATGATACGTGATATGTTCAATATTTTGTTTATATTCAGCCTTATATACATAGGAATTAAAACAATACTCGACTCAACCGAAACAGGCACTAAGAAACTTCTGGGAGGCCTTATTATAGCTGCGTTGTTAATCAATTTCAGCCTCTACGTCACAAAAGTGATTGTCGATATAAGCAATTTCACTGCAATACAGGTAAATTCTATGGCATCTTCTAAAATAGAAGATTCATTTATCAACAATTTCTATACCTCATCTGCTACCGACGGTGGGGGGAGTATTGCTGCTGGATATATGGAGGTATTACGCATTTCCAGTTGGTTCTCAGCGCCTGTAGATACTGAGCGTATTCTTGTGTTCTCTATGTTCAGTATGTTTTTCTTAATAATCCTTGGGTTTGTTTTAGCCTACGGTGGGATGATGCTTATTGCGCGGTTTATTGCTTTGATTTTTTATATGATTTTTTCTCCTGCCATGTTTTTAGGGTGGGTTCTTCCTTCATTTAAAGGCATTGCCTCCAAATGGTGGCATGGATTTCTTTCGTATGCTTTCTTCGCACCTGCATATATTTTCATGCTCTATATTGGACTCTATGCTCTACAGCAAATGCGCCAACAACTTGCTCCAGAGGGTGGTGCAGGATTTAGTGAAATGTTTTCAGGGCCATTTCATGCTGGCGCGGTACAGATTTTCTTATTTTTTGCTATAGGTCTAGGTTTTCTCTACGCCTCTTCTAAAGTCGCTGGTATCGCTGCCAAGGCAGGCGCAGGTACTACAATGCTCACTGCTCACAAAATGGCATCTCGTGTAGGTGGATACGCAAACGGAACACGTGTTGCTGGTGCATTATCATTTGGTCTGGGGTCTAGAGCATTAAGAAATACGGCAGGGCAAGCAGGGCACAGACTTTCAGAAAATGAATCCCTAAAGGACTACGCGTCTCGAAGTAGAGTTGGTAAGAGTCTTTTGCAAGGTAGCCGTTCGCTTGGTTCAGCAAATTTCGACCCGCGCAAAGGTAAAAAAGGTGGATACAAGGAAAACACTGCAGCCATTATAAAAAAAGAAATGGACTTCAAAGAAACTCTGGGGGTTGTAGGCAAAAACGACCCAGCTATGGCAGCGATGCTTGCTGAAAAGGATGAGGTGAGTAAGGTCCTTATCCAAGCCCAAGCTGAACTATCACATCCGGACACCACTCAAGAGCGAAAAGCTGCATTGCAAAGTGAAATCAGCCTACGTCAGACAGATATAGAGAAAAGAGATGTGGAAATTAAAAAAGAAAAATACCGAAGGCAGATTGGAACTCAAGAAGAAGGCACAGGCGAAGAACTTACAGAAATAAAAGAAGACAAGAAGCAAAAGGAGCTGGAGCTTCATGAGATGCGCTTGAAATTTAGAACTCTTGAAAAGAAAGAAAAGAGAAAGGCCGCCAAAAAAATGAACACTTTAACAAGCGAAATCCGTAAGATGCAGAACATGTTGAAAGGGCAGTCACAAGGCTACGCCGGGACACTCGATAGAAGTGGACTCGGTGGAGTTATAAAATCTGCTTTTTACGGTAGAGTGATGCATCAAGATCAATCTGCTGCGGAAGCAATACGTACGGCAACACAAAAAGACATAAAACAGACCAAATCCGATAAAAATTTGCAAGCGCTGAAAGATGCTCTGGCAAAGAGTACCTAACACTTCTATATGGATAATTCACTTTATACAGCAAAAACTTTACTTCTTGAACGAGCGGAGATACTCCCGCCTGATTTGGTGTCACTTATTTCTGGTGGTGCCATTGATATTGCTATGTATAATTCACAAGAAGAATTTCATCTTGACGATACGCAGACAGCTCTACTTGAAAACGAAACCATCTTGACACTTCTACTATTTTTCCCAGTTACTGACTTCGGAAAAAGAATTGCGCAGGCGTTGCAAGTAACAGACGTAGTAGCTGCAAAAATGTCTTCATTTATACATGAGGAACTCTTCACGGAAGTAGCAGAACTACTTGCATTAATGTCAAAGACACCCGACCAACAGAAAAGTCACGAGAAGAAAGAGGACCTCTCTGCATTGGAAAAAGACCTCACACAGAAAAATGAAGTACCCGTTCCACAAGAATCAGATGCAGCACAGGCAGATACGCCTGTACCTGAGGATGCATCTTCTGCGACTACATCTGTCCAAGCGATGCGAACAATGGAAGGCGACATGAACAGAGTGCATGGGTATGGAGCATACCGTGCTGAATTCCCTCAAGAAAAAGAAGAGGCCCAACACAAAGAAGAGGTGGTACGTAGCGCTACACAGACAGACTTACTTACGGAAAAAGAACCTCTTACTGACATGCCTAGCTACGCTTCCACACAGAGCCCTACTACAAAGGAACAACCTTCATAAACACAAATGCGCTACTCTGTATATAACCAACACGATTATAGACCCCTTTGCAGGCTATAATATACCTATGCGTTTTGAAGTACCACAGTTTATTGAAATTGAAGATAAAATCTTTGGCCCATTTACATGGAAACAGTTTGTGTATCTTTGTGGGGGTATCGGTATCGCTACAGTTACCTTCATTGCAACCCCTATATTTATCTTCGGCCTCATAGGAATACCCAGCGCGGGTATCGCATTTTTGCTTGCATTTTATCCTGTGAATAATCGACCTTTTTCAATATTCTTAGAATCAGTTTTTCATTTTTATAAATCTGATCGAGTATACCACTGGAAAAAGGGGGAAGAAAATGTATATCGTTCCAAGGAAGAATCTTCAGCCGCTAATGCCCCCGCAGTGCATACACCAATGCCACAACGTTCATCTGGAGGTATTCAATCACTCTCCAGAAAACTAGAGTTAAGCGCCTTGCAGAAAAAGGAATAATATATGCCAAGTACTAAGAAAACAACTCAAAACTTTGTACCAATTCGGGACATAAAACAAAATGTCGTCATTATGAAGGACGGGCGTTTGTGTACAATATTACTAGCTTCTTCTATTAATTTCGCATTAAAATCTCTTGATGAACAACGAGCTATTCTTGGTCAATTTCAAACATTTTTAAATACTTTAGATTTTTCTATTCAATTCTACATTCAGTCACGGCGACTTGATATAGAACCGTACCTTGAGCAACTTCGTGAACGTGAACCACTGCAAGACAACGACCTTATGAAAATCCAGCTACGTGAATACATGGGATTTATTAAAACATTCACTACGGAGGTAGATGTAATGAGCAAAAACTTTTTTATTGTAGTCCCATACACGCCTGGGGCACTTTCCATGAATTCAAATATGGGTTCTATATTCGGACAAAAGAAAAAAGCAGTTTCAAATGACGAGAAATTCGAAGAACACCGTCTACAACTGGAGCAACGCGCATCTTTAGTAGAGCAGGGTTTGAATCGTATCGGGGTGCGAACTGTTGCACTTGAAGACGAAGCACTTGTTGAGCTGTACTATCATATTTTCAACCCAGGAGACATTACTAGTAACGCACCCAATCCAAACTAACCATGAGTATTCTTGATTTCTTACAACCACAGAAAAAACCTTTTATAGCCTCGGGCGAAACTCCTGCACAGGATTTTTCCAAAGCGTTGATGACTTTGGAAGATGTTGTTGCACCTTCAGGACTGGAGATAGGCAAAGGCAATATAAATCTCAGTGGTACGTATGCTCGCACCTTTTTCACTATCTCATACCCTCGATACCTCAACGATGGCTGGCTCGAACCTATTCTTAATATGGAAAAAGAAATGGATGTATCCATATTCATTCATCCCATAAATACAGCAGATACACTTAAAAAATTTCAGAAGAAGGTTGCTGAGGTACAAAGTCAAATAAATGTCCGGGCAGAGAAGGGGATGGTGCGAGACCCGCAACTAGAAGCAGCCTACCGAAATCTTGAAGACTTACGTGACAAGCTACAACAAGCAGAAGAAAAACTTTTTGATGTGGGAATGTATCTCACTATCTACAGTGACACCGAAGCAAAATTAAATAAAACTGAGAACGAAATAAAAAGCATCCTCGACTCCCGCCTTATCTATACCAAACCTGCGTTTTTCCAGCAAGAACAGGGTATACAAAGTGTGCTCCCATTCATGAACGACGAACTGATGGTTCATAGTAAATTCAATTCATCGCCACTATCAAGTTTCTTTCCTTTTACTTCATTCGATCTTACTTCAGACACGGGTATTCTCTATGGTATCAATCGACACAATTCATCACTAGTACTCTTCGATCGCTTCGAACTTACAAACTACAACTCAGTAACATTTGCTACTTCAGGAGCAGGGAAATCATATACTACAAAATTAGAAATTCTTCGATCTCTTATGTTCGGTACAGAAGTAATTGTTATCGATCCTGAGCGGGAATATGAATATCTTGCTGAGGCAACTGGTGGACGGTTTTTCAATATATCTCTCTCTTCCTCTCATCATATAAATCCATTTGATCTTCCAAACCCTCAAGCTGATGAAAATCCCGAAGACGTACTTCGGTCGCATATCATCGAGCTAATCGGGTTATTCCGACTCATGCTTGGTGGCATATCTCCAGAAGAGGAAACAATCGTCGATCAAGCTATTGTTGAAACATACTCATTGAAGGATATCACTGGAAATAATGACTTCAGTGACCTCCAGGCACCATTACTTTCTGATTTTGAGATGGTACTCGCTGGGATGGAAGGAAGCGCATCGTTGATTTCACGACTACAAAAATACACTTCCGGTACATGGTCTGGATTCATGAATAAACCAACTAATGTCGACATAAACCAGAAATTTGTTGTCTTTTCTTTGAGAGACATGGAAGATGAGCTTAAAACTGTTGCTATGTACATTATCACTCATCACATATGGGGAGCTATACGACGAAGGCTCGCAAAGCGACTTCTTGTGATTGACGAGGCATGGTGGATGATGAAAAGTGAAGACACTGCCTCATTCCTTTTCATGCTTGCAAAGCGTGGACGTAAGTATTATCTAGGACTTTCTACTATCACTCAAGACGTTGACGACTTCCTACGTTCGCCTTATGGAGTCCCTATGATTACCAATTCATCACTACAATTGCTGATGAAGCAATCACCAACTGCT
>Ga0256845_1002277_pt1 | contig 14087 bp, 5 predicted proteins | sample RiftiametaG_FD_189101 | JGI IMG/M metagenome (GOLD analysis project Ga0256845, IMG submission 189101) | Tube worm associated microbial communities from hydrothermal vent at the East Pacific Rise, Pacific Ocean - Riftia | ecosystem: Host-associated > Annelida > Integument > Unclassified ...
TCTGCCGACAGGTAGAAAACCACAGTTCTCCGTGGCTTCTTCTATTCTTTTTTCTTACTCTTGCCGCTTACTGTTGACGGTACGAAGTCAAAGACATTCGCACAGCTTCACTCTTCGCACAGCTGGATATTCAAAAACAACTCGCATAAAAAAACCACAGTTCTCACCGTGGCTTCTTATATTCTTTAAATTTCTTACTCTTAGGGCTTACTGTTGTCGGTACGAAGTCACAGACATTCGCACAGCTTCACTCTTCGCACAGCGGGCATTCGCACAGCCTACTCTTCACACAGCTAGGATTGCAGTGGTACGCCACTAGTTAAAAACTAGCGGGAGCGGGGGAGCGGGGTATATAAAAACAAAAAAGCTAACGTTTTCGATAGCTTTTTTTATAAGAATTAATATATCGTTGTCGATTTAACTAACTACACTCTTAAGTTTTGATAAAAACTTTTTGTTTTCTTCCAATCCAATTTTTATATCATTATTCTTAATACAAGAAATAATATAGTTTAAATCGTTTTTTACATCATTATAACTATACCCTTCATTCACTTCTTTAAAAGAATGATTAATAGAATCATAAGTCATATCCACTAAATAGTATATTGGTTTTATAATTCCATAATTAAAATCAATATCGTTATCTATCAAAAGTTTTTGAAATTTACTATCATAATCAAATGATTTCACACTTGACTTGTCAATAGCTAACAGCGTATCATCTAAAATTATCTTTAATTGTTTGTATATATTCTCTTTCTTTGACATAATCTATTTTAAAATCTATTCCAAAAACGAGTGTCAGTAGATTTTGTTTGCCAAGGTCTATGTCTTCCTATTCCTTGCCCTGGAGCTGTTCCTCTTCTGTGGTAATGAAGACCATTTCTCCAATCCATATCAACTCTGAAATTTTTACCTCTACCTATTTGAAACAAAGTTCCTTCTAATTTATTATTAAAGTTGGTAAGTAATCTAACATTACCAATTCTTATGCCATTTGCAATTCTTACAGTTGATAAAGCATAACCACCTGCAAAGCTTAAAGCAATATCAGGAGCTGAATATCCAGCGGCATAACTCCAATCATAAAGCGTCATATTGGATGCTCCATCATAAAGTCTATTTGCGGCAAAAAGACCTAAACCACCACCACCTGATGCTACATAGTCATTAAGAAAGGAACCTGTTCCATCAACAAAATTTGCCGCCCCTTGGAGAGTTCTACCTACTGGGTTCTCAACGAAAGAAACAAAATCCTTACCTCTTTGCCCTAATCCATCATTAAAACCATTTGTGATATCATAATAGTTCTTTCTTAGAATATCGGCCCCATTAATGCTTCCCGAACCTCCAAAAGTTTGTGAAATACCGCTTAAATAATCGTTTGAAGCCGAGTTTGTACCGACCCATGTAAGACCGTCGATACTTGCACTAGTATTGTGCCATTCCAATTCGCCCGTATCATTATTGACATACCAATCAAATCCACCATCAGGGTCGACCCTGCTTATCGGATTGTTTCCCATCGCAAGATATGGACTATCATATTGTCCCGCAGGGTCTGTAGTAAGCCATCGCATTATTCTTGGGTCGTATAATCTTAACTCAAAAGCAATCTTACCTGTTTCCTTATCGAGTTCTTGACCCTGAAAACTGTATCTATAATCACCGACGATGTTCCTCCCGGGCATTGGCATCCCGCCGGGGTAATAATCTGTAAAATAGTCCCCAGTACTAACCGTATTTTTTGTAAATACTGCTCTAACATTCCCTAAATGGTCTGTTAGCTCATAATTGGCTATACCTGTGGTGTTACTTGCGCGTTTAAAAACACCTATACGTCCTTGTCCTTCTATAGGGTGCTCTATATTAGGAGTAGGGCTTATCACTGGTTTATCATAAATTGCCATAACATTACCAGAGGCATCTCTAACATAGGTTGTGGTTGCTGCTAACATGGCACCATTATAACTTTCTTTACGTACTCTATGTCCTCTATCATTGTAAAAAAACATAACTAAAGGTACATTATTTTTGCTTACCTCGGTAACCAAACCACTAGCATTGTAGGTGTACCGTACAATATTATCTGGCTCGGTTGGGGTTACATGTTCCCAATCTTCTATAAGTTGCCCTATGCTGTTGTAATGGTAGTTTTCCCCATTAACATCTCCTGTTTGGTCATCTAAATCATCTGCTCCTGTTACATTACCTGCGCCATCATCTACACGTAAGAGTTGATTGGGTTTATCTGTTTTGTAGGTATATGTAAGGTCGTCCATAGCCTTACCATCATCTGCACTATGTTTGTTACGTTTTAGGTGTTGTATATTACCATTAGCATCGTAATCAATACCACTTACATTATAGTCTCCTGAGTTTACCTCATTAAAGCCTTCTCCCACACCTATTCTTGCAGTATATGTGCTTCCTGCTTGTGCATGAAAATCTTCCTCTAAAGTAATACTTTCTGTTGCTTGTACCACTACAATGCCATCTGTTGCGGTATAAATATTATCGTCTGTTTCTGTTGGGTTTATACTTCCGTTTGCGGCATCTGAAAACGTACCGTAAGTAGCAGCTTGTAACCAATTATTTCGATTATAGGTATAGCTGTATACATTTTCTTGTGCATTTACCAACTTTTCTCTGTTGTTCCAACGAACCCCTTTTATATTTCCGTTTAATTGGTCGGTACCGTAGGTAGCAGATTTAATATTATCTAAAGTTCTTTTATAATCTGCATTGTGGTAATCTATTTGCATACCAAAAAGGTCGTTGGTATCTTCTCCTGGGTCATTGGTAGTATCTAAACTAGGATGGTTTATACTCTTTAACTGCCCTGCCAAGTTATAGACATAATCTATACCTTGTAGTCCGCCTGCAAGTTCTTTACGTTTTAACCCTCCTTTTTCATAATACTCATAAGTTGCATGGAGTTCGTATGCTATATCATCTAAAGAAGTATAAACTTCTGTTAATTGACTCGTAGTAGTATCATACATATATTTATGAATAAAACGATCTATATCATCATCTTTTTGGTAATACACATAGGTTACTTGCCCTGTTATTGGATCGTACTCATAATCTATTGTTTTTACACCCAGACCAGTAATATCTTGTACCATCCATTTTACCCTACCGTATATATCATAACTATAATATGTGGCGCTTTGATCGTTTTCTGTCTTTGCCACATTCCCTGCTAAAAAGGAAGGGGTAGTATATCCTAGGGGTAAACCAGAACTATCTACACTATCGTAGGTTGTTAGTTGTACTTCTTTGGTTGTACCTGTTGGTAAATCATTATCATCTGCATTAGCAGTACTAAAAAGAGTACTTTCAATTACGCCACTCTCTTTTGGTCTACCATAGGTATCATAATTGGTGTAAGAAAACTCATTATTTGCCAATTGTTTACTATTCTGAGAATAGCGAATTTGCCCATCTTCTCGGTATTTAAACTCCGCATCGCCTCCATCGGGACTTGTGGTTTTAATCAACTGCCCTAAAGTGTTATACTCATATGTACTTACTGGTTTTGTTGCTTTGGTAGTACCAATTGGTTGGTAAGAGGCTGTTAATCTGCCTGTAATATCATATTCGTTAAGACTATAATCGTAATAATCTTCCTTGTATGTAATAACTACAGGGTTATTTGGGTCATAGGTTTCTACATCGGCAACGGATACCCTAACAAAACCACTAGAGGCATCTATACTAGAAACAACTTCTTCTGTGATTAAATCATGTATTACAACTGTATTACCATTGGCATTAATCGTATTTCCATTTAGTGGTGCATGTATGTCTACATAGCCTTGTTCGCTGATTTCAATAGTCATATTACGAGACGTACTGCCTCCACTACGGGCTGCTGCTAAGGTTTTACCATCTGCATCTGTAAATACCACGTTTTCTATTCCTTTTATATCACGACTTACAGTTTTAAAAATTTTGTGATTATTGTACTTAGTTTCTCCAAAAGCTATCGTCTGTGATAACTCTTGAGAGGCTCGCATAGAAAAAGCATATCCTTGTGTCCATTGATCAGTACCATTTACAGTTACCTTGTTTCCTCCTAGTACTCGTAATACACTCCCAGGGTTTAACTTGCTATAAATTGTTCTAGAAAATGGATAGTCCGTTACATCTTGGTAATTGTTCCCCTCATGGAAAACATCTGTATTCTGTTCACTGTAATACCAACCCAAGGTATTATTCGTAATCGCTATAGTTGAAGGGTTATTTACATCTCCTTCAAAATCACTAGTTGTATATTTAGTACCATTACTATTCAGCGTAAAATTGTCTTTATGCTCAAATGCTGCTAAATCTGTTGGCGCACTTAAAGTTTGTACCGCTGGTCTTCCCTCACTATCATACAAGGTTTCACCTACCCATATTCTATTGGTTTTAATATCTAAACTTTGGGACTGTACTGCTTTTCCTAATTCATCAAAATAGGATTTACTGGCTCCTTTTGGTGTTCCTGTAATATCAAAAACTTGGGTGGCTATGGTATTCCAATTCTCTGGTGGTGTGGTGCCAGCTGGGCAACCATTATTTTCTAATGTTCCTGATTCTAATGGGCATAAATCGTCGTTGTTGGCAACCCATGAAATTCCAGGGTCATTGTCTGTATCATCTGGGTCATCACAACTAATTTTAAAGGTTCCATATACATCGCCCAAGCCATCATTGTCGGTATCTACATACCATTTTGTTAAACAGCTTGCTTGTGTAACTATAAAAGAAACCCCAAGAGCTATATCATTTCCTTGTCCATCACTTATATATGCTGCCAAAATAGTCGTTTGTGTTCCTCCTGAATTATTATTCCCCGCAGATAATGTAAATGTATTTCCTGATGGAGTAATATTTAACCATCCTGGAACATTGTTTTCATAAGGGTGTTTTAAGGAAACGGTTCCTGAACAATTAGCTGCATTAACAAAACTTACTGTTACAACTTCTGAATCAGACAATGCATTTAAAGTAATATTTGAAATTGGATTAGCTTCACATGTTGGTAACGGTGGAGCTGTATAATTTTGCCTCACTTTTATTCCTCCAAATTGAATACTTGCATTAGCATATATAGCAATACCTGATGCTTCTCTAAAACTTGTTGTATAAGAGTTACACTCTACTATTATTCGGTTTTGAATATAATCTGGCGTTATCGTTAACCAATCTTCTGGGTATGCTCCAAATGTAAGTTCGTATGATGGGCAAATAGAAAAGTTAGGTGGCGTGTAATAAATATATTGTGTTCCTCCTTGCTCATCAAAATCGAGTACTAAGTCTTCGGGTAAAGTAGGCAAGGTTATATTACAATTTGGATTACATCCATAATTATCATTATAAGGACTATTAGGGCAGTTATCAACACTATTCTCTGGAGTATGTGTCCAAGTTCCTGTTGTAGGTGCTGTACATCCTAATGCTGTATCTATTGAGGCTAAAGAATCTGGAAAATCATCGCCATCTGTATCTGGAAACCAAACTGTATCAGGATTTAGCGTTGGGTCCGTGTCATCACAATCATCCCCTAATATTTCCCCGACTAATTTATACCATGCATATGGTGTGGGTTGTTCACAGCTAATTACCGTGCCATTTGGATCTTCATAACCATCACCATCTTCATCTTTATGCCAAGTAATATCAGAATCTACGGTATATGATACAGAGGCAGAATTCGCACTCCAACAACCAGAGGCAGTATTCTTTGATCGTAAATAATACACAGAACCTTCGCTTACAGTAATTGTTTCATTAGTATTTAAAGTACTTGTTCCATTAGCAATACTTTGCCAATACCATATATTTCCATTGCCAGAATTTTGATCGTACAATATTCTTTTTAAAACCACCTCACAACCTGTTGATTCCACTGTTGGATTAAGTGGAATACCTGGTAATATATTTAATATGTAAGGTATATTTTGAGCAGTACTCCAACATTCTGTTGTATTGTTTCTTAAACGTAAATAATGTATGCTCCCAGTACTTAAAGTAACTGTAGTATTGGAGTTTGAGGCGTTTGTATTTTCTCCTGATGCACTACTCTGCCAATAATAAGTATAACCAGATGGGTGACCAACTGTTCTTGTCAATACCGTATTTCCACAATCATTAAATTTATTTATGGTTAATGATGGAGTATTTGGCAATAAATCTACACTATAAGACACAGATACATGAGTACTCCAACAACCCGTTGAAATTTCTCTAGATTTTAAATAATAAGTACCTCCTGTACTTTGAGAAATTGTAGTAGTAGAATTTGATGTACTTGTTCCTCCAGCACTACTTTGCCAATAATAAGTAAAACCTGATGGCGGGTTAGCTCTTGTTAATACCGTACTACCACAGTTTTTTACAAAGGTTGGTATTGGAGGTACTGCAACATCTGGAAAAGAATAAGATACAGATGATGAATTTGTACTCCAACAGCCTGTTGTGTTATTTCTTGATCTTAAGTAATATATTGAACCACTGGTAAGTGTTATTATTTCATTTGTATTCGAAGTACTTATTCCATTAGCAATACTTTGCCAATACCATGTGTTTCCATTTCCCGAATTTTGATCGTACAATATTCTTTTTAAAACTACTTGGTTACAACCCGTTGATTCTACTGTTGGGGTTAGTGGTGTGCCTGGCAATAAATCTATGGCATAGGTTATAGTACGGGCTGTACTCCAACAATTTGTTGTATTGTTTCTTGAACGTAAATAATAAGAAGTTCCAGAAGTTCGGGTTGTTGTAATTCCAGAATCGGATGTACTTGTTCCCCCTGTGCTACTTTGCCAATAATACGTATAACCTGATGGTGGATTAGATCTTGTCAATACTGTATTTCCACAATTTTCCGTAATTGAAGGCATTGAAGGTACTCCCGGTAATAAATCTACACTGTAAGATACAGATACATGTGTACTCCAACATCCTGTTGAATTTTCTCTAGATTTTAAATAATAAGTACCTCCTGTACTTTGAGAAATTGTAATATTAGAATTGGATGTACTTGTTCCTCCTGTAGTACTTTGCCAATAATACGTATAACCTGATGGTGGGTTAGCTCTTGTTAATACCGTACTTCCACAATTTTTTGCAAAGGTCGGTGTTAGGGGTGCAGTAACATCTGGAAAAGAATAAGATACATATGATGAATTTGCACTCCAACAGCCTGTTGTGTTATTTCTTGACCTTAAGTAATATGTTGAACCACTAGTAAGGCTTATTGTTTCACTTGTATTCGAAGTACTTATTCCATTAGCACTACTTTGCCAATACCATGTATTTCCATTCCCTGAATTTTGATCGTACAATACTCTTTTTAATACCACTTGGTTACAATTAGTAGATTCTACCGTTGGGGTTAGTGGTGTGCCTGGCAATAAATCTATGGTATAAGAAATTGTTCTTACTGTACTCCATAAATTATTTGTACTCTTAGCTTTTAAATAATACGTTGTACCGCTTGTTCTGTCCACATAACTGTTAGAGTTTGCTGTACTTGTACCTCCAGAGCTAGTTTGCCAATAATAGGTAACTCCTGTGGGAGGGTTGGCTCTAGTTAAACGAGTATATCCACAATTTTTAGATATACTTGGCATAGGCGGTGTACCTGGTGCAACTGGCCCTCCAGCTACTTGAGATACCAAAATACCACCCGATGTATTACCGTTCCACAATAATTGAATAGTTCCACTATGTGCTCCTCCAGTATTAGCAGAGACCGTTGCCGTTACAAATGTCCCTGAAATACTTACATTAGTTAACCAATTGGGATATCCCCCTATTGAAAATGTTCCACCTGAACAATTATGCTGAATTGTTCTTGAAAGTGACCCAGTACTCGCTGAAAATGCCATTTCTGATGCCGTAGCTCCAAAACAATTTTGACTATAAGTACTCCCTATTGTTCCTAGAAAAAGAAAAAGAATAACTACTGTCTTTACTATACTTTTTATATATAATTTTTTCATCGTTTCTAGTATTTATAGGTGTAATTATTCTCACTAATTCTTATAAATCCACCAGAGTCAGCTCCATTAAAATCTGCTGCTTCAGTAAAAGTTTCTTTTAACCTTCCCATGGAGTCATACTTATATTTAGTAGCCATATTATTAGCTCCTATGATATGTGTAAGTTCATCCCACTCATTATATACATAAGAAGTTATGGTTGATGTTACTGGATGTAATCGGAAATCATCCACATAAACATCCGAGCCATTTGAAGTCACTGAAACCGTTTGATCACTATTTAATGTGAAATAAAAATTGAGCTGCACCCAATCTCCTGCAATAACTATTTCAGCATCGTTATAAGGTATGTTGCTTGTGCCAACCTTTACACGAGTACTCGTATAAGTTCCTTTTTTTGCCCAAAGAGAAACTTTATAAGCTCTTTCAGTAGTGTCTTTTACTGCTACAGTATATGCAGTCTGACCAGAACTTATTCTTAATGAACTTTTGCCTGTATGAAATATACTGTTATCATAATACCCCATATCTTTAGCCACTCCTCCACTTTCTGTAGTCACTGCCAAATCTTCGGATCCAGAATAAAACATTTGGTCATATGCCGCATTACCTGTGCTATATATTTTAGAATCTTTATCACCCATTTTGGTAGAAGCTTTATTGCCATTAATATCCTTTATTTCTAAAGGCATGGAATAATTATTATAAAGGGTGGTTTCTGAAAGCTGTTTCCAGTCGTCAGGCTGAACAGCTTCTGGATCTGACCAATTAAAACCGTCATCGTTAGAATCTTGATAGTTTGTTAATAGTCCTTCTGAATTACTCTCTCCATCCCAAGTATAAGTTTTATGCTTACGCCATACATTCGTTGTATCTGAAGGCTGCCATGTCGATATACCTATACCTACTATGGACCATTGTCCATTCTCTTTAATATAAGACTTAGACATTGCTTGTTGGGAAAGCATGTTCTTATTTGTATGGTTATCCACTTTGCTCCCCATTGCTGAATAACGGGTGTATGCTGGTACGCTAACTGATTTAACTTCCTCGTCTCTACTATTGGTACTTCTCGTCTCTATTACTTGACCTGTATTGAAATCGTAAACATCGTTATAACCTGTCTTTACTATTCCACCCTCAGAAGTTTTAATACTTTCAATAACATTAGGGTATTTAATTTTCGAAGAAGTTGTAAAATTAACTGTGAAATCATTATCATCATTCAGCATCTTGGTTGTTGTAAAAGATTCTTCAATAATCCCCTGTTCTTTTTCCAAATTACTTTTGTAATTATTTTCAGTAGTTTTCATAAGTTGACCGTACTCATTAAAAGAATTAACTTTTAATAAACTACCGATAGATGCCAAATTATCTTCTAAAACAAATTTATTATAGCTTCCATTAATAGTTTCACCAACATTATCAAGAGTTATTTGTGACGTATCATCTTGAAGTTTACTAATTTTTAACATATCACCTATAGAAAACTCCGTAGCATTATCAATTAAATTATTTAAAACTTTAAATTGATATTGTGTTTTTCCGTTGAATTTGTTATTTCCTGTTTTTTCTAGGGTTACATATTCATAGATAACATATGGTGATGGAAGTTCATTTATATATTTAACTTCTTTTATATATTTTGCGGGAGCATACGATGTAACCCCCGATGAACGATAGTTAATATCTCCTTTGTTTTTATTAAAATTAGGATGATTGTAATAATAATTTGTTGAATATACTTTACCAACTACATTACTTGTTTTTATACTCTTTACACGTATTCCTCCTCCATTAACATCTTGAATGTCTTTATTACCATATAAATAATATTCCATGACTAATCTGGGGGTTACATTAATGCATCCATCTGGTGATTCACACTCATTCCTTAATTTATCAATTCTTATCATATTGGTATGATGCTCAAGTCCAAATGGGGAATTATTTAAAAGTTCATTCAATCCTCCATTATTATCTTCTGTATAAGAAATGTTTGTTTCTAAGGTTATACTATTTATATCCACCGATATAACATCAACTTCGACTTTTGGAATATCAATAGTTGCAGATCGTGTATTACATCCGCCAGAGAAATAATCTTTAACATAACAAGTCCATAAATCTAAATCTGTTTTTCCTGTTTCAAAAAAATCATTAAAATTGATGTTTTTGTCACTGCCCTGTTCGTCTTCTACTATAATTTGTAATTTATTATTTACAATACTAAAATTAAATTGCAGCTTATGGTCAAAAACTCTTCTTGTTGGAATAATTTCTTGATGATAATCATCCTCTTCATAAATAACATCAATATCTGCACCTGTAGGTGTTCTTATCTTTTTTAAACTACCAGCCTGTGTACCCGTATTGTAACCCCAATCATCAAAATTTCTACTATACGTAGCTGATTGATAATCAAAATAATAAGGAGGAATTAAGGATACTCCATTTTTCCCATTGTTACCAAGGTGCTTAAGAGTCAGCCGCCCAGTCACCGCATTAGGAACTTCATCAAATAATTCATAGGAGTAACCAAAATCAATAATTTTAGAAGATTGGGCTTTTATACTTGAAAAATCAACATCATTAACATCTAATACATTTTGATAAAACTCACCTGAATATTGTACATCTTTAATTATTTTAGTTGGTTCTGTTGTTACATTACCATCATTGAAATCCCAGTTCAATTCTTCCTTTATAAAAATATCTGCTGTTAGAGTCCCTGTCGTTTCATTTACATTCTGATTAATAATATCATTTGGTATATTTTCGTTTTTATAAAGTAGTATTTTATTTAACTTTAAAGTTTTATGAGACGAAGAAGTGCTTATATAATAGTAGTCATCAACATTTGCCCTAGCATTTATTGCACTGTAATAGTTTCCAAATTTTAAATTCTGGTATGCTCCTTTTAAATAATACCCATCATTACCTTTTAAAACATTACCCGTTTGATACCCAAGTATTGGGTGAGAAAATATTTTCATATTAGTACGGCTCTGTCCAATATGAATACCTGTAGAATAATTATCTTTTCTAACTTCTTTAATAAAGAAAGCAGAATGTGTTCGCGTATTAATCTTGTTTAAATAATATATTTCTTTAATACCCCATTGATAAGATTTAGTTTTTTCGCTATCATTATAATCAAGATTTCCAGCAGGGTTTCTCCAAGAGTAACCATCACTCCATTTTCCGTATTCGAAGTTAACCCAATAACCATAATCATTATTATCCACTTTATGATTATCATTCAAATCAATATAATCTGGTCCTGTTACGGCGGTCAATAACCAATGGGTCGCATAAGAATCTAAAGATTGTTCTTCGTAAAATTCTTGATAGATATCTTCTTCTAGTCCTGCACTTCTACTAAATTTTTCTTTTTGATAAACAGGCAGTGAGTAATGATATGTCTTACCATCAATTGTAGTAATCTTAAAAGCGCCAATACCATCATTTGTTTTCTTTCCAACGTGATTATTTCTAAAAAAACCTTTACTAGAAGATTCAATAAAACCTAAAGGAAAACCAGAATTTAGTTCTTGATTTGTATAAGTTTCTACAAAATTTCCTTTGTATGCCTGTTTCGTTATAGCATTATAGTTACTCTTCCCATTAGGTGAAATAGAATTAAAATTATTATTCGGTTGATATTCTTTCAAATCTTGCAAAGAGCCAAAGTTAGAAACCAAATCCCACGAATCTATTTCCGATTCTAAATAGGATGCATAAAAATTTTCAAAATAAAAATGAATGTTATTATTTAATTTGGAAAGACCTTTTTGAAAATTAGAGGTAGGTATATAGAATTCTATACCTGATTTTAGATTACCTTCACTATTAACCTCAATTTTTTGGTATTTATTTTTTAAAGCTCCAGCTTCTAAAATCTTAGGGCTCATCTCGCCACTAATTCCCTGACCACTTACCATATAATCATCATAACTAATAAATGCATAGTTATTTGTTTTAAGCTGATTAACTTTATTATGCTCATAAGTCGATTCATATGAATCAAAATGATTAGCAAACCACAAGTCGTCATTATTATTCCTAAAAGCGAGATTATCAGCATATAAAGAACCTATTCCATCATACCCTAATCTATCATACACCCAATATTTTGTTTTTCTTTCACTATAACTTATAGATGCTACATTATAAAAGGGTATCATTAATGTAAAACCTGTAATTTCTAAGTTTAAATTAGTCGATAATGCATTGTTTCCGTATAAGCCTATACTACCCTGACCAATATTCAAGGAACCATAATTCGTTCCTAAAGAAATCCCTATTCCATTTTTACTTATAGACCCCGTAACAGATCCTGTTTTAAAATTGGCATCTATACCTACAGTGAAAAGTGTTTTATTGTGTCCTTTTAAAAAAACCTCAGAAGCAGCACCTGTATCTGCATTAACAGCCTGAACTGCAATTGCCTTCACTATGTCAAAATTAATTCCAACACCATTTGTTCCAACTCTACCTCCAAGACCTCCTAAAGATCCTGATACTCCAAAATCTGTAGATGACGAATAAGATCCCTCTCCTCCAAAAGCACGATTACTGGAAGAAGAAATGTACAATCCAATAGATCCTGCATTACCCCATCCTACACTTGCACTAAAATTTTTCTGTTTTGATTCTCCACCAATATTATAAATTACATCTGCTTTTGTACCCTCTTTCCAATCATCTGGTAAACCAGATACATTTCTGTTTATAGCTCCTGGGTTCAAACTCCAACCTAAGCCCACCCATGATGCTTCCTGATCCATTGCAATACCTGCATGATACGAAAGAGAAAGTGGATACCCACCTTCTGGAGAAGGTATATTAAGTAAGGGCATTACATAGCTTAAATCGCCAGTTGAAAGATTAACCATATCAGTAGCATCAACTGGCTCAAAAGAAGTGGCTTCAGGAGCTGTAGGTCCATTATTAGACGCAAATACATAATTTACGGGCAACATGCTTGGCAAAAATGTTAGCATTAAAAAAACGGACATCACTTTATGTGAAAATTTGGTTTTTATCATGGTGTTTTATTTATGTTATTTTCCTTATCAAAAAGGAGCTGTATAAGAATTTTCAATTCTTATACTTGAGAATCATCTCATTTTATAAAGACTAGTCTTGGTTCTTCTTTAATTGGTTTAACAGGTATTTTAAAACCTACTTCACCTGTTGTTAATCCTATATCTTCTATGGTAAGATGAAAGAAATCGTCTTTCATAATATTGGTACTCCTAGGGTAAACCAATAGTATTGTTGTGCCACCACCCATGCCATACATCCTAGGATAGATGTAATCTGCCATAGCAATGGTGTCTTTTTTTTTACTAAAAAGATGTACCTTTTCTTCCATACCAAAAGCAAGCTGGTTTACCATAGTTCCAAATTTGGCTCGGTCACCGGCTAAACCATTTAATATTTCTTGGTTGTTCTTGGACATTGACAAATTGAAATACACATAATCATTATATTTTTTTCTTAGACTATCTATTTCCTGTTTTGTGGCATCCTCAGAAATTTCTTGTTGCACCAATAAATCGGTTGGGCGGTATAACAAAGAAAATGCTATACCATTGACTTCTTTTTGTTGCACATATCCATTTTCAGGGTCAGTGATATATACCATTAACTCTTCGGAAGTATCAAACTCCTTTTGAGAACAGGATACTAGGAATACACCTACCAATAGCAGAAAAAATATTTTTATGTTACTTTCCTTCATACTGAGCATTTAATCCTTCTAAAACTTCTCCTGTTAAATCTGAAGCTTCTTCCGCATACATAATATTTCCATTACCACCAGCTCCAAAAATAATTGGGTATCCATGGTTTTTACCATAGTCTTTTACAAAATCGTTAATGTCATTTATTACCGTTTGGGTCATTTTTTGGTCTTCTTCCTGAATTTGTTTCTGAATGGCTTGTTGGTAATTATTTAACTGTTGTTGTTTGTTAGCTGCAAAAAACGGATATAGTATACCACCACGGGCGGATTAAAGTGAACCACCTGCAGCGGGTCAAAGTGAGCATAGTGCAGCGGACGAAAGTGAACCA
>Ga0256845_1002278_pt1 | contig 14086 bp, 13 predicted proteins | sample RiftiametaG_FD_189101 | JGI IMG/M metagenome (GOLD analysis project Ga0256845, IMG submission 189101) | Tube worm associated microbial communities from hydrothermal vent at the East Pacific Rise, Pacific Ocean - Riftia | ecosystem: Host-associated > Annelida > Integument > Unclassified ...
ATATACAAAATAGTATTGACAACATCAAGAAAAATAATGCTAAATGATTGATTATTAATCGGTTAATTTAGGTAGTGAAATCTTGGATTCCCGAAAACCTAAATGGAGTGAGTATATATCATACTTCTTTGCTGTCCGAGAAACATCAGAGGGTAAAATGTATTACAAAATTTGCTTAATGACTGGAGTCCTGCTAAAGTTTGTACTTTTGTTCATATCTAGATTTTGTGGTAAATTTCAAGATATAAAATAAGCGGGAAATCCTATATAGGAAATCCCGCTTTTAAAAAATTTAATCGGACACTACTGATTTTCAACCTACAACCTACAATTTCAGCTTTACAAACAAATCCCAAACCACAACACCAACGCTTACCGAAATATTCAACGAATGTTTAGTGCCAAACTGCGGAATTTCAATAACTGCATTGCTGGCAGAAACCACTTTTTGTTGCACGCCCTTTACTTCATTTCCAAAAATCACAGCATAAGTCATTTCCTTTTGAATAGAAAAATCGTTGAGGTTTACCGCAAGTTCAGCTTGTTCAATAGATACTACAAAAACACCTTCGCTTTTCAGTTTAGAAACAACATCCAGCGTATTTTCAGCATACTCCCATTCGACACTATCGGTGGCGCCTAAGGCAGTCTTTTGAATGTCTTTATGAGGTGGCTGAGCAGTAATGCCACAGAGATATATTTTCTTAACTAAGAAAGCATCGGCAGTACGAAAAACGGAACCAATGTTATTTAAACTTCTAATGTTGTCAAGTATAATTATTAGCGGCGTTTTCTCTGAAGCTTTATATTCTTCAGGATTTATACGGTCTAGTTCGCTATTTTTTAATTTGCGGTTTTTCATAAGTTGACAAAGTTAGTCGTTAGCTAGTTAAAGTTGAAGCGAATTGTTGATAAAACACAATAAATCACAACTACTTCATTTTAAAGAAAACAGCAATTTCGTTACATTTATCGTTTAAAGAAATTTTGAATTATGGCGAAGAAGGTAACCCCATTAATGAAGCAGTACAATACCATTAAGGCTAAGTATCCTGATGCTTTGTTGCTTTTTCGCGTGGGCGATTTTTACGAAACTTTTGGGGTAGATGCTGTTCGCGCTGCGGGAATTTTGAACATTACACTTACCGCAAGAAATAATGGTGGCGATAATGTTGAACTTGCTGGTTTTCCACACCATTCCTTAAATACATATTTGCCAAAACTAGTTATGGCGGGCTGCCGTGTTGCAATTTGTGACCAGCTTGAAGATCCTAAAATGACTAAAACCATCGTGAAACGTGGTGTTACAGAATTGGTTACACCGGGCGTAGCTTTTAACGATGATATTTTACAATCAAAGTCGAATAATTTTTTGGCAGCTGTTCACTTCGGTCCAAAGAGTTTAGGTGTTTCATTTTTAGATGTTTCAACAGGCGAATATTTAGTTTCTGAAGGTTCTGCAGAATATGTAGATAAATTGCTTCAAAATTTTAACCCTTCCGAAGTACTTTTTTCAAAACAGAAACGAAAGCTCTTTATTGAAACTTTTGGTAATGAATATCACGTTTTTCATCTTGAAAACTGGATTTTTCAAAATGATTATGCTTTTGAAACCCTCACAAAACATTTCGATGTTAAAAATTTGAAAGGCTTTGGCGTTGACCATCTAGAAGAGGGTATTATTGCCGCTGGTGCTGCACTTCATTATTTAAGCGAAACACGACATACCAAATTGCAGCATATTTCCCGATTGTCCCGAATTGCCGAAGATGAATATGTTTGGATGGATCGTTTCACCATTCGTAATTTAGAATTGTATCATTCCAATCAGCAAAATGCGGTCACGCTTTTAAATGTTATCGATAAAACTATTTCGCCAATGGGCGGCAGGCTTTTAAAGCGTTGGATGGCGCTTCCACTTAAAAATGCTGAAAAAATAAACCGCCGTCACGAAGTTGTAAGTTTTCTGCTAGACAATTCAGTTACTCTAGAAAAAGTTCAACAATATACAAAGCGCATCAATGATTTGGAGCGGCTTATTTCAAAAGTTGCAACTGCAAAAGTGAATCCGCGTGAGGTTATTCAGCTTAAAAATTCTTTGGAAGCCATTGTTCCTATAAAAGCATTGGCTTTAAATTCTAAAAATGAATCACTTAAAATTATAGGTGAACAATTGCACAATTGCGAATTGCTTCGGAATAAAATAAAAGAAACACTCTTTGAAGAAGCGCCCGTAAACATTTTGAAGGGAAATTCCATAGCTGAAGGTTTTTCAGAAACTTTAGATGAGCTTCGGAATATATCAGCAAATGGAAAGGGGTATTTGGACGAAATGTTAGTACGCGAAACCAAACGCACAGGCATTACTTCTCTTAAAATTGCTTCCAACAACGTTTTTGGATATTACATAGAAGTCCGAAATACCCATAAAGACAAGGTTCCTGCTGAATGGATTCGTAAACAAACACTTGTAAATGCGGAACGTTACATCACGGAAGAGCTGAAAGAATACGAAACCAAGATACTAGGTGCAGAAGAAAAAATACTTGCTTTAGAGCAGGAAATATTTGGAAAACTGGTAGAATGGATGCTTCAATACATAGCCTCCGTACAGCAAAATGCCGCCTTAATTGCACAGTTAGATTGTCTTTGTTCATTCGCCACCCAAGCAAAAGAGGCAAATTACACCCGTCCGTTGCTCGATGATACTTTCGATTTAGATATAAAAGAAGGTCGCCACCCAGTTATTGAAAAACAATTGCCGCCAGATGCGCCATATATTGCAAATGATGTATTTCTAGATCGTGAAAACCAGCAAATTATTATGATTACTGGGCCAAACATGAGTGGTAAATCTGCAATACTTCGGCAAACTGCTTTAATTGTGCTTTTGGCGCAAATGGGTAGTTTTGTTCCAGCATCTACAGTGCGAATGGGCTGTGTGGATAAAATTTTTACGAGGGTAGGAGCGAGCGATAATATTTCGATGGGCGAATCTACTTTTATGGTAGAAATGAATGAAACGGCAAGTATTCTAAACAACTTATCAGAGCGCAGTTTAATTCTTTTAGATGAAATTGGTCGTGGAACAAGTACGTACGATGGTATTTCAATTGCATGGGCTATTAGTGAGTACTTACACGAACATCCCTCACGCGGAAAAACCCTTTTTGCAACACATTACCACGAATTAAATGAAATGACAGAAACCTTTGATCGTATTAAGAATTATAATGTTTCGGTAAAAGAATTAAAAGATAACGTACTTTTTCTTCGGAAATTAGTTCCAGGTGGAAGTCATCATAGCTTCGGAATTCACGTTGCAAAAATGGCTGGAATGCCGCAAGCAGTTCTTTTGCGCGCCAATAAAATACTTAAAAGGCTTGAAAAAAGTCATGCTTCGGAAGAATTGACGGATAAAATGAAGTCAATTTCAAAAGAAGAAATGCAATTGAGCTTTTTTAAACTAGACGATCCTTTATTAGAAGAACTTCGTGAAGAAATTTTAGACATTGATATTGATACACTTACGCCAGTAGAGGCCTTAATGAAGCTGAATGAAATAAGACGTATGCTACAGCGTAATGCTACCATTAAACTTAAAAAGTAAAATTCAGCAATAATTTATCAAAAAAGACTTTGGGATTGAAGTAAAATTTTTAAATTTGCCTCCGCTTTCAATAGGAAGTGAAGTTCATTAAAATTAAACGCGAAAATAGCTCAGCTGGTAGAGCGCCACCTTGCCAAGGTGGAGGTCGCGGGTTCGAATCCCGTTTTTCGCTCAACATAAATGCTGGATACAATTCGGCATTTTTTGTTAAGTTCAGGTTGTAATAGACAACCTATTTAAGCTCGAGTGGTGGAATTGGTAGACACGCCGGACTTAAAATCCTGTGACCATCTGGTCGTGCGGGTTCAAGTCCCGCCTCGAGTACATAATCCCTCTTTATTGAAAAACATTGGGGGATTTTTAGTTAATATAATATCTTGTCCAAACAAACTTCGAGTAGTCCTTTTATTCCAATTTTAGTTCTAATAGTTAAAAATCTATTCTAATTTTGAATGATTCCTTAAATTTGCATTAATTATCCTTTCTTGAAAGGAATGCAATTTATGTAAAAGAAAAAATGAAATTCCATAATACAATTATAGCATTAAGGGATAAGTTGGCTAAACTTGAAGAGGTTAAGCTAACGAAGAATGATATAGACGAGTTTTATAACAAGGTGAACAGCCTTGACTTTCGTTTTTCTTTATTTGGCAAATATTACCAGAAGTACATAGATAACCTTAATCGTTTTAAACCTCTAGAAGAAAATGATTTTGATTTAACTTTTTTAAAAATCGCTATTGCAGAAGATCAATGGAAGCCAACAGAATTCCCCCCTGTATTAATATATCATATAAAATATAAATATAAGTTGACTTCAAAGTTTTTTATTTCTCGTCAGAAAAAAGAAAATTTAAAGAAATTAAATTCACCTGGAAAAGTTACAAAAGGAGACAGTAAGTTTGATTCAACAAAGACATGGACAAGAATTCCAATTCGTAATCAATGCGAATCTGGTTGTGGGTGTTCAGAGTAAGAGTTCTTTTTTAAATCCAGAACTTATATATAAAGAAAAAAGCCTTTCCAAATCTGGAAAGGCTTTTTTCTTTTCAACAAAAATTGCTTATTAGCAATTAGTTAGTTGCGTCTTTAGTGTCTTCAGTAGCTTTTTCAACAATATCTTCAGTTGCGTCAGCAGCTTTTTCAACAGCGTCTCCAGTTGCGTCAGCAGCTTTTTCAACAGCGTCTCCAGTTGCGTCAGCAGCGTTGTCAATAGCATCGCCAGTTGCGTCAGCAGCGTTGTCAATAGCATCGCCAGCTTCGTTCATTGCATCTTCAGTAGCGTCAGCAGCGTTGTCTACAGCATCTCCAGCAGTATCCAATGCGTTTTCAGTTTGCATAGTTTCAGCAGACTCGTCCATTTTTTCTTTAGTGTCTCTGCAAGAAGATATAGAAGCAACTAATGCAAGGGCGGCAAGTGATAAAAAGATTTTTTTCATTGTAGTATAGATTAGTGATTAATAGTGCGCAAAAGTAATTAAAAATTTGATTGCGTATCATTTATACAAATATTTTTTCATCAATATTCAAAATATTTAAGGAAATTATCCGCAAATATTTTGGAATATTTCCAAAAAAGACTATTTTTAAGGCATGAAGAACATAATTTCTATTGAAGCTACTCGCTTTAAGGTACTTAGGGAAGAATTTCGCCACACACAACAATCTTTTGCAGAGCTTCTAGATGTTGGCTCTACTACTGCTGATATTGAACGAGGTAAGACCAAAATAACAGGTAAAATTGTGATGGAACTTATGTTGCAATTTAACATAAATCCGTTGTGGTTATACGGCAAAAGTTTTGAAAAACAGATTGATACTACGAAAGGAGATGTAAGCCCGAAAGTTATAACGCTGGATACTTCTGGTAACGACAGTATTATGCTAGTAAATCAAAAAGCAGCGGCTGGTTATCCTAATAATATTCACGATGTGGGTTGGTACCAAACCATGCCAGCTTTTAATATTCCTTTACCAGAATATAGAAACGCTTCCTATCGTGGTTTTCAGGTAGAAGGCGATAGTATGTTGCCCAATATTAGGCCTAATGAATGGGTTTTAGGACGCGCTGTTCCTAACATTAGTGAAGCTTCAGATTCAAAAATATTTATAGTGGTTTTACGAGATTCTGTTTTGGTGAAAAAACTACAAAAAGTGCCGAATAATCCACAAGTAATTCGGCTTATATCTTTGAATGACCGATATTTACCAATAGATGTAAAAGTGAAGGACGTTCAAGAACTTTGGCAAGTAAATAGTAAATTGAGTTTTGGAGTTGATGAGCCTTCTTCTGAAAGTAATTTATTGCGACAATTGCAACAATCTATGGACGATTTGAAAGGGCAAATTAAAAACTTGAAGCATTAATTCTCTTTAATGTAATTAATTATTTGTAGCGTGGATCCAGTATTTTGGTTTACAAAATGGCCAGCGATCATCCCCGTTTTATCTCGAAAATTGGATTTAGTTATCAATTTCTCCAAGATTTTACTACATTCTAAAGCATTCTGTATCGAAAACAAACCTGCCAAGGATTGAAGACGTATTGCTTCAGGAAATTCATCATAATTGTGTCCAATAATTATTGGAATACCAAAAGTAGCGGGCTCCAAAATATTATGAAGCCCTGTTTTGCCCATTGCACCGCCCACGTAGGCAATATCCGCATAACTATAAAGTTTGGTCAATAACCCGATACAATCAATAATTAAAACTGAATATTCCGAGAGGTTTACATCGTCTTTTTGTGAGTGGAGAATTACTTTTTGGGCTGAAAGTTTTTCTTTGAAATCTTCAATTTTACCAGCTTCAATTTTATGTGGAGCAATTATGAATTTTACATTTTCGGGAGCCAAATTTATAAAATCCAAAAGTACAGATTCATCTTCTGGCCAAGTACTTCCGCATACAATACAAAGCGAATTTCCTTTAAATTCTTCAGCAAATTTTAAAGTGTTGTTCATTTCAATTTGGTGCGAAACCCTGTCAAAACGAGTATCTCCGCTAATAGTAACATTTTTAAAATCAATACTTTTCAATAGTGTTGCTGAATTTTCATCTTGCACAAAAAAATGGTCAAAAGATGAAAGTGCTTTTCGTATGAACCCGCCATAACTTTTAAAAAAGATTTGGTTCTCCCTGAAAACACCCGAAACCAAAAGTGTTGGAATATTTTTCTTTTGAAGTTCAAAAAGATAGTTTGGCCAAAATTCATATTTCACAAAAAGTGCGAGAGATGGATTAATTGCAGCAATAAATCTTCTTGCGTTTGTGGGTGTATCCATCGGTAAATAAACAACAGCATCTGCCAAAGGCGTATTCTTCTTTATTTCATAACCCGAAGGCGAAAAAAAACTGACCACAATTTTATGGTTGGGTTTTAGTTTTTTCATTTCTTCCATAATAGGAACCCCTTGTTCAAATTCGCCTAAAGAAGCACAATGAAACCATATTGTTTTATCTGAAGAAGAAATTTTTTGTTGCAGAGTTTCAAAAACATCCTTTCTACCGTCAACAAAAAGTTTCATTTTTTTATTGAAAAGCGCCACAACCTTCAAACCGAAAGAAGCTAAATGGATTGCTATATTGTAGATTGTGTGCATAGGTTGCTAAATTACCAAATTTCAAGCACCAAATTCCAAAGTATTGTGCACAATAAAAAAATAGATAGTCGAACCCCGAATTAACAAATCCCGAATCCCCTAATTTCAAATATCATTTTCGTAATTTTACAAAATTAAAAATTATTTCCTTCAGATGAAAAAAATACAAATGGTTGACCTTAAAGGTCAGTATAAACACATAAAGGAGCAAGTGGATAGTTCTATACTAAATGTTATTGAAACCACTGCCTTTGTAAATGGTCCCGAAGTTCATGCCTTTCAAAAGGAACTTGAGGAATATTTAGATGTAAAACACGTAATTCCATGTGCCAACGGTACAGATGCTTTGCAGATTGCAATGATGGCACTAGACCTAAAGCTTGGTGATGAAGTTATTACTGCCGATTTTACCTTTGCAGCAACTGTAGAGGTTATTGCGCTTTTAAAGTTAACACCTGTATTGGTTGATGTGAATCCTATTAATTTTAATATTGATATTGAAGCAATCAAAAAAGCAATCACTCCAAAAACAAAAGCTATTGTTCCAGTACATCTTTTTGGTCTTGCCACAAATATGGACGAAATTATGGCTATTGCTAAAGAACATAATTTATATGTAATTGAAGACAACGCCCAAGGAATTGGAGCAGATTATACTTCAAAAGATGATTCTAAAAAGAAAACAGGGACTATTGGTCACGTTGCTTCGACCTCTTTTTTTCCTTCAAAAAATTTAGGCTGTTATGGCGATGGTGGTGCAATTTTCACCAATGATGATGATTTGGCGCATACCATTCGCAGTATTGTAAACCACGGTATGTACGAGCGTTACCATCACGATGTAGTGGGTGTTAATAGTAGGCTAGACTCAATTCAGGCTGCTGTGCTTCGTGCAAAATTGCCAAATTTAGACACCTATAATACGGCTCGAAAAAAAGCTGCGAAGAAATATACGGATGCTTTTAAAAATCATAAAAATATATTTACACCTACAGGTTGTGGTACATGTTCCGAAACAAATTTTGCAGTTTGTAATTGCCACGTTTTTCATCAATATACCTTAAAAGTGGTTGATACAGACCGTGATGCATTGGTAAAACATTTAAACGAAAAAGGAATTCCCTGCGGTGTTTACTACCCAATACCATTACATCTTCAAAAGGCTTATAAAGATGTGCGTTACAAAGAAGAAGATTTTACAGTTACAAACCAGTTGGTAAAAGAAGTAATTTCCTTGCCAATGCATACAGAGCTTGATGATGAGCAGATTGATTTTATTACTAAAACTGTAATAGATTTTATAAACTAAAAGTGAATCCATTTGCGTAGCCCGAGCGGAGTCGAGGGGTAAATTTGGAAAAGAATAAATATGAAAAAAATACTAGTAACAGGAGGTTTAGGATATATAGGAAGCCACACCGTAGTTGAACTTCAAAATAATGGTTATCAAGTTATAATTGTAGATAACCTTTCTAATTCGTCATTAGATGTCTTGGAAGGAATAACCAATATTTCCAAAAAACCACCCCTTTTTGAAAGATTGGATCTTCGCTTAAAAGCAGACGTTTCAGAATTTTTCAAAAAACATCAAGATATTGAAGGAATCATTCATTTTGCCGCCAGTAAAGCTGTTGGCGAAAGCATTGAACAACCATTATTGTATTATGAAAACAATCTGAACTCATTTATTTATTTGCTTCAGGAATGTAATGCTTATGGAATAGATAACTTCATTTTCAGTTCTTCTTGTACTGTTTATGGCGAACCCGATTCGCTGCCAATTACCGAAGATGCTCCTGTAAAACCAGCAACTTCACCTTATGGAAATACAAAACAGATAAATGAAGAAATTTTAAAAGACACCTGTTCGGTTTCTTCAATAAAGGCGATTGCATTACGCTATTTTAACCCCATTGGCGCTCATGAAACTGCGATCATTGGCGAGCTTCCAGCAGGAGTGCCACAAAATCTAGTTCCGTTTATTACTCAAACTGCGGCTGGAGTACGTGAACAACTTTCTGTTTTCGGAGATGATTATCCTACGGAAGATGGTAGTTGCATACGCGATTATATTCACGTTGTAGATTTGGCAAAAGCACATGTTATTGCACTGCAACGATTACTTTTAGCTAAAAACCAATCAAATTATGAAGTTTTCAATCTTGGGACAGGAAGAGGAAGTTCTGTATTAGAAGTTGTAAATTCTTTTGAAAAAACAACTGGCGAAAAACTGAATTATAAAATTGTGGATAGACGTCCTGGCGATGTAATTTCGGTTTACGCAGATACTAAAAAGGCAAACGAAGTTTTGGGCTGGAAAGCGCAGAAAACAATGGAAGATGCGCTGGCATCTGCTTGGAAATGGGAGAAGAAAATACGCAGTAATCAGTATTTAATATTTAATATTTTTAAAAAATAGATATATAAAAAATTTACTTACGCTTTTGATTTTATTTAGTTTTTTGCGGAAGCAATACTCACGATGGAAGCCATCCAATCTGCAACTGTTGTCTCAGCAAAGCTGTTGAAAGCTGAAAATGAAATTGGTCAGCTAGCTCCTATACTTTATGGCAGATATTATTGCCGTAAATGAAGAGCCTATTATAAATATTAAAACGCTCGAAAATGTAGTTTTTATTATGAAAAATGGCATTATTTTCAAGAATTAATCATGTTTTAACCCATGTTTAACGCTTAAATTTTGTTATTGATAATTAAGAAGTGTTTCTTTGCACAATAACAGTACTCTTTACTTTCGCTTCAAAATGAATAACTTGTGAGTTAAAGGGAGTCAAAAAAACAATGATGAAGTTAGTTTCAGTGAAACGACAAACAAAAACAGAAAAATGATTTACAGAAAAAATAGGGGTATTAACAACAAGTGTGATCTACATTAAAAAAACATTTTTAAACGTTCCTTTTAAAACCCTTTACAAATACCGCGAAACCTATTATGGCGAAACGAAAGATTGTGAAGATTGCAGAATAAGTGCCTAAAAATTCATACTTCGACTTCGCTCAGTAACCGAAGTTTAAGATTCAAAGTTCAAGATTTAAAATTGAACTTTAAAACATACTGAAAACACCGATTGATCAATTTTCATTCGGTGTTTTTTTTTCGAATAAATTACTGTTCAGAAGTATGAGTTAAATCATAATTTGATACATTGATATTTATTAGTTTTGAATTATTATAAATAAATAATGAATTATAAAATATAAATATTTATGAAAGTAGCATCATTAGTAAACGATCTTCAATACAATGAAACCAAGCCAGCAATTCAGGTTTTAATGGAAACAGAGAGTGGAAAAGAAATTAGAATAGCCTTTAAGGAAGGTCACGTAATGAAAGAACATAAAACTCCTTTTCCAATTGTTGTAGAAATTTTTGAAGGTGCCATTGAATTTGGAGTAAATGGAGTTGTTCACAATTTAAAAAAGGGAGATTTAGTAGCACTAGAGGGTGGAATACCTCACGATTTAAAAGCCCTAGAAAACAGTACTGTAAGATTGAGCCTTAATAAAGCAGATTCTACAAAGCGTGTAGAAGATGTTGCAAAAAATTCTTAATTATTGAGACTATACCCCTTTGATAAAAAATGCCGAATGAAATTTTTTATCCAGCATTTTTTATAACCTTGAATGTTGAATCTGAATTCTTAAATCAAATTTCAGCTTTTTCCGTTTCCATAGAAGCATCAATTTTTTTCACAAGTCCTTGTAAAACATTTCCAGGTCCAACTTCTATAAATTTGGTAGCACCGTCTTTTATCATGTTCTGAATACTCTGTGTCCACTTTACTGGCGCAGTCAATTGAAAGATTAGGTTTTCCTTTATTTCTGAAGGATTAGTAACTGCAAAAGTTGAAACATTTTGGTAGATTGGGCAGGCGGGAGCAGTAAAGGTTGTAGCTTCAATTGCCGCTGCAAGTTCTTCGCTAGCAGGTTCCATTAAAGGACTGTGAAAAGCGCCGCCTACTGGTAAAATTAATGCGCGTCTTGCACCAGCTTCTTTTAAACTTTCGCAAGCTTTCCCTACGGCTTCTACATCGCCAGAAATTACTAGTTGGCCAGGACAGTTATAATTTGCTGCAACAACAATTCCTGAGGTGTTGGCGCATATCTCTTCAACTAAATGATCTTCTAGTGCTAAAACCGCTGCCATTGTAGATGGGGTTTGCTCGCAGGCTTTTTGCATTGCTAATGCGCGTTTGTAAACCAATTGCAAGCCATCACTAAAAGCTAGTGTTCTATTGGCAACCAAAGCCGAAATTTCGCCCAACGAATGCCCAGCAACCATATCTGGCTGAAACTTGTTGCCCATAACTTCTGCTAAAATTGTAGAATGAAGAAAAATTGCAGGTTGGGTAACTCTAGTTTCCTTCAGTTCATTCGCAGTGCCTTCAAACATAATTTTGGTTATATTAAAACCTAAGATTTCGTTGGCTTGTTGAAAAAGCACTTTCGCTTTTGAAGAGTTTTCGTAAAGATCTTTGCCCATTCCTGTAAATTGAGCGCCCTGTCCAGGAAATATATATGCTTTCATTAATTAGATTTTTATAAGAAATTAAATATATAAAATTATTTTCTAACCCAAGTTTCATACGTAAAAGGATACTTGTGCTTTTCATCTTTAGTGTGTTCAACTTCAGAAATAAGCATCCATTCGTCTTCTGAAAATTCTGGAAAAAAAGTATCGGCGTCTTCAAAAGTTGCGTGTACTCGGGTAAGTTCAATTTTATCGGCAATGGAAAGTCCCATATTATATATTTCGCCGCCGCCAATTATAAAGGGTTGGGTATCTTTTTCTGAAACTTTAAGCGCTTCATCCATACTATGAACTACGACCGCACCTTCCTTTTTATAATTTTTATTTCGGGTTATAACAATGTGGGTTCTGTTGGGAAGCGGTTTTGGAAAAGATTCAAAAGTCTTACGCCCCATAATTATGTGGTGGCCGGTTGTAAGTTGTTTAAAACGTTTAAAATCGTCCAGCAAATGCCAAAGTAAATCGTTGTCTTTTCCTAATTCGTTGTTTTTGCCAGCAGCGGTAATCATTGTAATCATTGTACGTCTGGCGATAAAAGGGGGTTCGTTTCGGTTTTTTTTAAATCTACAGCAGGTGTTATTTTGGGTAGTTGCAATTCACTATCCACTTTTTTCTGAAGTTCTGCAATACGTTCTGTTTGGCGTGCTTTCAGTTTTTCTAGTTGGCGATCTTCCCATTCTTTATCCATAAATTTATTCATCACAAAAACATTGAAAAGATGAACAAGGAAAATAAATGTCCAGATTAAAATAGCCCAGATATACCAATCTTTTATGAAGAAATCTTTACCTATTTTTAAAAATTCATTCAGAATAATAAATAGTAAAGAGCCAACTAAAAACAATATAAAGTGGCGCATCAAGCTTTTTTTCTGCTTTATACGGCGGCGTGCATATTCGTATTGTTCGCGCTGCTCGGAATCAATTCTTTCGGATTTTTTAGCTTTTGAAAACATAGTTGGTTACTTTCGTGAAAATGCAACAATTTCTGAAAAATTCAGTATTGTAAAAATACCTAAAATTCGCCATTTTTGGCCATTCACTTATGGAAGTTTTACGAAAACACTTTCCCGCTTTAGAATCTTGTATTTATTTAAACACCGCTTCAAACGGTGTAATTCCCAAACCTGTAATTGAATGGCGTCGGCAACACGATCTAGATTTAATGAACAACGCCAGTGTTTTTCGCGATAAACATAAAGATCATATTGAGCAAATTAGGCAGACGGTTTCAGGCTTTTTTGATGCTTCAGCAGAAGAAACAGCCCTAATTCCAAATATATCCTTCGGAATAAATACAGTTTTAGAAAGACTTCCGAAGGGTCAGAAAATGCTGCTTCTAAAAAATGATTATCCATCTGTAAATTGGCCTGTAGAAACTCGTGATTTTAATGTTTGCTATGCAGAAATTGATGAGAATTTAGAAAGAAATATTGAAGAAGCAGTTGCAAAACACAAACCAGATGTTTTTATGTTTAGCATTGTACAATGGCTGAACGGTATTAAAATAGATTTTGAATTTTTAAAAGAATTGAAGAAGAAAAATCCCAATTTACTCCTTATTGCAGACGGTACCCAATATTTAGGAACAGAAAATTTCAGCTTTAAAAACAACGCTATAGATGTAGTTGCGGCAAGTACATATAAATGGTTAACGGCGGGTTACGGTAACGGATTTATTATGGTGAAAGAAACTGCAAGAGAACGAATTTTTCCAAAAACGATTGGTTTTAATTCTGCAGCACGTTTTGAAAGCACGGCAGCCGAAACCACTTTTATGAAACATTTTGAACCCGGCCACCAAGACACTTTGAATTATGGAAGCTTGGAACAAGCTATTTTGTTTCAACAGAAATTTGGGGCGGAAAATTTGTATCAAAAAATCACTTCCCTTTCGGCTAAAGCAAAAGAACACTTTACTGAAATGGGTTTGTTAAAAAATGAAACATTGCTGCGTAAAAACCATTCTTCAATATTTAATTTGAAAGGCGATGTGGAACTTTTTCAAAAATTGAAGGAAAACAATATTATCTGTTCCCTCCGTGGCGGTGGAATTCGGGTTAGCTTTCATTATTACAATACTAAAGCCGAATTAGAAAAACTTCTTGAAATTCTGAAATAACTATTCCTTTATTTCTACACCTTTCCAAAACGCTACATATCCTTCAATTTGCTTGGCGGGATGTTTTGCTTGTGGATATACTCACTACACATAGGAACCCTAAAAATCGGGTTTAATAATTTGAAAATTATCTAAGAGTATTTTCTCAAATTCTTTTTCTTTCCAGATTTGATTATCTAAAAAAAGAATTACTTGATTTCT
>Ga0256845_1002279_pt1 | contig 14086 bp, 15 predicted proteins | sample RiftiametaG_FD_189101 | JGI IMG/M metagenome (GOLD analysis project Ga0256845, IMG submission 189101) | Tube worm associated microbial communities from hydrothermal vent at the East Pacific Rise, Pacific Ocean - Riftia | ecosystem: Host-associated > Annelida > Integument > Unclassified ...
TGCGCGAGGGCGATGAGGGCAAATGCGCCTATGCGATGGACAGCCTGAAGCGCAGCATGAAATGGGACGAGGAGGCCTATGGCCGCGAGTATGATCTCGACCTGTTTAACATTGTTGCCGTGGATGATTTCAACATGGGCGCGATGGAAAACAAGGGGCTGAATGTGTTTAATTCGTCCTTGGTTTTGGCCAGCCCTGAAACGGCAACCGACATGAACTACGAGCGCATTGAAAGCGTGATTGCGCATGAGTATTTCCATAACTGGACCGGCAACCGCATTACCTGCCGCGACTGGTTTCAGCTTTGCCTGAAAGAAGGCCTGACGGTGTTCCGCGACCAGCATTTCACCAAGGATATGCGCGACGACGCCGTGAAGCGCATCGAGGATGTGATGACCCTGCGCGGGCGGCAATTCGCCGAGGATGCGGGGCCACTCAGCCACCCGCCACGCCCGAACCACTATGTGGAGATCAACAATTTCTATACTGCAACCGTCTATGAAAAAGGTGCCGAGGTGGTGGGCATGTTGCGCACGCTGGTGGGGGCTATTGACTTCCGCAAAGCCACTGACCTTTACTTCGAGCGCCATGACGGCCAAGCCTGCACCATCGAGGACTGGATCAAGGTGTTCGAGGACACCACGGGCCGCGACCTCAGCCAATTTGCGCTGTGGTATACGCTGGCAGGCACCCCGCGCGTGAAGGTCTCCGACAGTTTCACTGACGGCACCTACACCCTGACCCTCAGCCAGCATATGCCCAACGCCGAGGACGCCACCCCGCGCCACATCCCCGTGGCCGTAGGCTTGCTTTACCCTGACGGCACAGAGGCCGTGGCAACGAAGGTTCTTGAGCTGACAAAGGCCGAGCAAAGCTTCGAATTTGCAGGCTTAAACATGCCCCCCATAGCCTCTGTTCTGCGCGGCTTTTCTGCCCCTGTGGTGCTCGAGCAAAGCCTTGATAACAGCCTGCGCGCTTACCTGTTGGCCCATGATACAGACCCGTTTAACCGCTGGCAGGCGGGCCGCGATTACGCGCTGGATATTCTCACCGCGCTGCCGCAAGACCCCGCCCATGTTGAGGGTGAATTTTTAACGGCCATGGCCAAAACCGCACTGGATGAAAGCCTTGCGCCGGCCTTCCGCGCCATAGCCACCAGCATCCCCGATGAGGCCGAAGTAGCGCGTAAAATTGAGGAAAGCGGCGGCACGCCGGACCCTGTAGCCATCCACCATGCCCGCAAGGTGATGAACATCGCCATGGCGCGGAAGCTGGAACGTGACCTACCCACACTTTATGCCGCTATGGCCACGCCGGGGGCATATTCGCCAGATGCCGAGGCCGCTGGCAAGCGCAGCCTGCGCACCCGCGTGCTCTCATGGCTCACCGCATTGGAGGCCGACGCCGCCAGCGCCCAAGCGCAGTTTGACGCCGCCGAAAACATGACCGAAAAGCTCCCCGCCCTCGGGCAGCTCGTTTCCAAAGGCAAAGGCGAGGCGGCCCTGCAAGCCTTCTATGAGCAATGGAAGCACGAGCCACTGGTGCTTGATAAATGGTTTGCCGTACAGGCGGCCAATGCGGCACCGGAAAGCGCGGTGGAAGCGGTGCGTGCGCTCACCGCCCACCCCGATTTCAACTGGAAAACCCCCAACCGCTTTCGTGCGCTTATGGGTACTTTTGCCATGGGCAATATCGCGGGCTTCCACGACCCCTCAGGCGCGGGCTATGAGCTGATCGCCGATTGGCTGATTAAGCTCGACCCCGTAAACCCACAAATAACCGCCCGCATGGCCACTGCCTTTGAAAGCTGGCGGCAATATAGCGGTGAACGGCAGGCGCAAATGCGCGCCGCTTTAGAGCGGGTGCTGGCCGTAGAAACCCTATCCAAAAACACGCGGGAGATTGCAGGGCGAATTCTGGGGTAGGCCAAAGGTCTGCAGTTGAGCTTGGGTTAGGAAACAGGCCCGCAGCCTAACTGGGCTGCGGCTGCGAGGCCTTTTTGCATGAGTCTGTGGCTAGTTGCTGCCGATAAAGTTTTCAGCGCTAAAGTTGCCAACATTGCCGAGGAATTGCTCAAAGAAGGTGAGCTTGCGCCCGTCTGTAACGGTGACGTTACTATCAAAATTCACCACGCGGCCATCTTCTATCCCGAAATGCTCAACCGCTGAAACGCGATCGCCGGTAAACGCGATCGCCAGTATTCTGCGCTCTATTTCCTGTGGCGCAAAAGGCCCGACCTGCCGCACTTTGGAGGATATATAGTACCACGAGGTATCACCCTGAAGGCCACGAGTGGTCGGCTCGCCAAGGCGCGCCAAAACGCTTTCACTACTGTCGCCCACATTTAGGCTCGCCACCACTTCGGCCACGGGCACATACCCATGAACATTCACTTTAGGAATGCACCCGGCAACCAAAAAACTCGCTCCAAACAACGACACAACTAAAAACTTTTTCATATCACCCTTGCTCACACGGTTTTTACGGCACATATACGCTCCACTAGAGGGCGTATTTCCTCTATGTTCCATATTCAGCAGGCTGACGCAAGCAATGCGCGCCGCAAAACCGGAAAGATGCGTGGTAAATGGCCGATACTCTCCCGCCCGCCCCCTTTGAACGCCCCAAAGAGGTGGAGCGCCTGCGCGCCCACAAAGCGATTTCGTTTGATGAAAGCCCGAGCGAGGCCGAGGCCGAGGCCATTCGCACAGCGCTCGGCTTGCGGGGCTTGCGTAAAATGCGATTTGCCGGAGAGCTTAGCCCAATTGGCAAGCGTGGCTGGCTGGTCGAGGGGATGCTTGGGGCCTCTATCACGCAGGAATGTGTGGTGACGCTGGCGCCTGTAAAAACCCGAATCGACACCGAGGTGAGTATCCGGTTCTTGCCGGAGTCGATGATTGAGGATGACACGCCCGAGGACGTGCTGGAAGATGATGTCGAGCCGCTGGGCGCGATCATTGATCTTGGCCATGTGGCCGTGGAAGCGCTCTCACTCGCCATGCCGGATTACCCGCGCGTGGAAACCGCCGAGGTTTTGCGCGTGACAGCAGAACCCGAGGGGGCCGCGCCGATTAAAGACGAAGAAACAAAGGCCTTTGCAGGCTTGGCAGCGCTGAAAGACAAGCTGAGCAAAGATAATGACGGCGCTTAAAACCCTTTTCTTTGTGTTTGTCGCGGGCGCGCTTGGCGGTTTTACCAGCGGTGTCCTTGTTTGGCTGTTCGGCACCATCGGCCTGACCCCCGCCACGGGGTTTAACATGACACCCGACCTGACCTTTGGCTGGATGTCGGGCCGTGTGTTTGCCAGCGGGGTTTGGGGCATTATCTTCCTAATTCCGGTTTACAATGCCGCACCGCTTAAAAAAGGCGCGCTGCTTGGCATTCTGCCGTGGCTCTCCAGCATATTTTACTTTCTCCCGTTCAAACTGAATGCAGGCTGGTTCGGCTTGGAGATGGGCTACGGCACCCCGCTTTGGACCCTGTTTTTCGGGGTTTTCTGGGGCGTAACCGGCACTTTGTTTTTGGCGCGCGCCCATCCGAAGCTTGCGTTCAAGTAAGACCCCAAACGCGCAGCCCGCCACCGCCGCCAGATTGGCAAATTCAAGACATGCCCCTGTAGACATGTCATATATGACATGTCTACAGGGGCATGTAGGCTTTCCGGAAGTGGGCGAAGGGCGGGCCGGTTTGGCGCGCCTTGTAGTGGCAAAACAAGGTCATTTCTAGCGGTGGCCATAGCGCGGCATTTAGCCCTTGCGATTCGCCGCAAAAAGGCTATGTTCCGCGCTTCTATTCCCTTTTCGGGTTTGCATAGTCAGGTGTTTCCTGCTACGCCCGCCGGAAGAGATAAACACGCGCGGATTTCCGCATATCAAAAGGCTTGAAGCAAATGGCTGTTCCAAAGAGTAAAATCACCCGCTCCAAGCGCGGCATGCGCCGTGCACACTTGGCCCTCAATGGTGCCAACCCCAATGAGTGTTCCAACTGTGGCGAGCTTGTGCGCCCGCACCACGTATGTGGTGCTTGTGGCCACTACGCTGACCGTGAAGTCGTTGCTATGGTTGAGGAAATCGACCTGGACGAAGACGCGGCGTAAAACCTGCGGGGGTGGCCCGGCATGGCTGAAGCAGAAAACCGGATACCCCAAGGCCGCCCCCCCACGATCATCTCGATAGATGCTATGGGGGGCGATAGCGGCGTGAAAGCCGTAATTAGCGGGATGGAGAAATCTGCCCGCACTTACCCCGATATCAAGTTTATTGTGCACGGTGATGAGGCCGAGCTTAACCGCTGCCTCAAGGACCGCCCTGCCCTTGTGGCCGTTACAGAGATTCGCCCCACCGAGGATGTGATCTCGATGGATGACAAACCCTCGGCGGCTTTGCGGCACGGGAAAAAATCTTCCATGTGGGCCTCCATTGCCACCCTAAAAGAAGGCGCGGCGCAGGCTACGGTATCTTGTGGCAACACCGGCGCGCTGATGGCGATGTCGACCATTCAGCTACGCAAAGCCCCCGGGGTAAACCGCCCCGCCATTGCGATTCTGTGGCCCTCGACCAACAAGCAGGGCTATAATATCCTGCTAGACGCGGGCGCTGACATTAAGGCAGACCCGCAAGACCTGCTAAAATATGCCATCATGGGAGCCTCTTATGCCCGCAACGGCTTTGGCCTGCGCCAGCCCCGCGTAGGGCTGCTTAATGTGGGCACCGAGGAATTCAAGGGGCGGGTAGAGTTGCAAGACGCCGCCAAGCTGATCGGCACCGTCGCCACCTCGTCTGATTTCCAGTTTGTGGGCTTTGTTGAAGGCTCCGATATTCCGTCTAGCCGCGTGGATATTATCGTCACCGATGGGTTCACCGGCAATATTGCCCTAAAAACCGCTGAAGGCACGGCACGGCAGGTCAGCGACCTGCTGAAGGCGGCCTTTAACCACTCGCTGCTCTCACGCCTGGGGGCCTTGTTTGCTCTCACCTCACTCAAACGGCTCAAAAGCCGGATAGACCCGCGCCGCGCCAATGGCGGGGTGTTTTTGGGGCTAAATGGTACGGTGGTCAAATCTCATGGCGGGGCCGATGCGACCGGCGTTGCGGCGGCGATCAAGCTGGCCTATGACCTTGCGCAAAATGATTTTTCCGAAAAGCTCTCGGCACGGGTTGCCTCTGGCCTCGCAGCCAGTAAAGATGTGCTTTCCAATAACGATGAGGCGCACACATGAGCGTGACAAGAGCTGTAGCCATTGGCTGCGGGCATTACCTGCCTTCGCGCGTGGTTGAGAACGCCGAGTTTGAAAAAACGCTCGACACCTCAGATGAGTGGATTCGCGCCCGTACCGGCATTGAGCGGCGGCATTTTGCGGCCGAAGGCGAGCTGACCTCTGACCTCGCATACAAAGCCGCCCGCAAGGCGCTGGAAAGCGCGGGGCTTGAAGCCTCTGACCTTGATGCCATTGTGCTCGCCACCGCCACGCCCGACCAAACCTTCCCCTCGACCGCCACTAAAGTGCAGCATGCGCTTGGCATGAAGGGCGGCTTTGCTTTTGATATTCAGGCCGTGTGCGCAGGCTTTATTTTTGCGCTTTCCACCGCTAATTCGATGATCATCGCTGGCCAAGCCAAGCGCGTGCTGGTGATCGGGGCAGAAACCTTTTCCCGCATCATGGATTGGACAGATCGCGGCACCTGTGTGCTGTTTGGTGATGGCGCCGGCGCGCTTATTCTGGAGGCGCAGCAAGGCGAAGGCGGCGCGGCGGATCGTGGCATTCTCTCCACCGATCTTCACTCCGATGGCGCTTATAATAACCTGCTCTATGTAGACGGCGGGGTGTCCAGCACCCAAACCACCGGCGTTTTGCGTATGCAGGGGCAGGAAGTGTTTAAGCACGCCGTTAAAAAACTGGTGGCTACCGGCGAGGTGGTAATGGAAGCCGCTGGCGTTTCGCCTGAAGATATAGACTGGGTGGTGCCCCACCAAGCCAACCTGCGAATCATCTCTCGCACCGCGCAAAAGATGGGCGTGAGCATGGATAAAGTCGTGCAAACTGTGCAAGATCACGGCAACACCTCAGCGGCCTCTATCCCGCTGGCGCTAAGCGTGGCCGTGGCACGTGGGCAAATCAAGCCCGGGAACCTGCTGCTGATGGAGGCCATTGGCGGCGGCCTGGCTTGGGGCGCGGCAACTCTCCGCTGGTAGGCCGCCATAATGTAACGTCATAAGCTGTTGTTATTGACTCGCTTTCCTCTTTCCACGTAACGTGAAATTGAACTAGGGAGGCGATTCTGTGAGCGAAGATACTTTAACAAGAATGGACCTAAGCGAAGCTGTGTTTCGTGAGGTCGGATTATCGAGAAATGATTCTTCAGATTTGGTCGAAAGCGTACTCGGCCATATGGCGGATGCTTTGGTCGATGGCGAACAAGTAAAAATTTCGTCTTTTGGCACGTTTAGCACGCGGGACAAAAATGCCCGCATCGGCCGCAACCCGAAAACCGGTGAAGAGGTGCCCATTGCGCCCCGTCGCGTGCTCACTTTCCGGCCATCACATCTTATGAAAGAGCAAGTCGACTCCGGAAATAAGGCGTAAAACATGGCGCTGGCAAAGAAAAAATCAGCCCAAGCCTTTCGGACCATATCCGAAGTTGCAGAACTTATGGATGTGCCCGCCCATGTGCTGCGCTTTTGGGAAACAAGGTTTTCGCAAATTCAGCCGGTAAAACGCGGCGGCGGGCGGCGCTATTATCGCCCCGAAGACATTGCCCTGCTGCGCGGGGTTCAAAACCTGCTGCATGTACAGGGGATGACCATTAAAGGCGTGCAAAAAGTGCTGAAAGACCAAGGCACGAAGCATGTAATGGGTGTTGGCCAAGAGGTGGAGCTTTCGGTTGTTAGCAGCCAGCCAAGCCTGAAGGAAATCATAAGCGGGCTGGAAAATTTGCGTAGCTCGATTGCATCTTCTCTTTGATGCGTTTCGCGCTTGCACCTGCCGAAATTGGCGATATAACAAGCCTCAGTCGGGCTATGGCGCAGCTTGGTAGCGCGTTCGTCTGGGGGACGAAAGGCCGTGAGTTCGAATCTCGCTAGCCCGACCAAAATCTTTCAAAGCGTTGGCCATGGCCAGCGCTTTTGACGTATTAGGGGGATGATAATGAACCACGGTGTGCTGCCCTTTCAGGCCATTGAAAGCATGATTGCGCGGGGCGAAATCACCGCCAGCCAGCCCATTCCTGAAGCCCAAATACAGCCCGCCAGCCTTGATCTGCGCCTTGGCACCAAGGCATGGCGGGTGCGCGCTTCTTTTCTGCCAAGCAAGGCCGGAATCACTGAGCGGATCAAGGACTTCTCCACGCATGAAATTGACCTGTCTGAGGGCGCAGTGCTGGAAAAGGGCTGTGTCTACCTTGTGCCCCTAATGGAATCCCTCGCCCTTCCCGCGCATATTAACGCCGTGGCCAATGCCAAAAGCTCCACGGGGCGGCTGGACCTGTTCACGCGGCTCATCACCGAGCACGCCACCGAGTTTGACCGCATCGAGGCGGGCTACCACGGCCAGCTATATGCCGAAATTTCCCCGCGCTCGTTTTCCGTGCTCGCGCGCCCGGGCATGCGCCTCAATCAGGTCCGTTTTCGCAATGGGCAGGTGGTGCTATCTGATGAAGAACTGCGCACGCTAGACGCCGCCCAAGGGCTGGTCGACCAAGAGGCGCATATCTCCGACGGGCTGGGCTTTTCGGTGGACCTTACGCCCCGCGAAGGCGGCATTGTTGGCTACCGCGCCAAGCCGCATACGGGGCTGATCGACCTTGATAAGCTGGCCCATTACCCTGTGGACGACTTCTGGGAGCCGGTGATGGCCCCTAAAGGCCGGATCATCCTTGACCCCGGCGCATTTTACATTCTGGTAAGCAATGAGGCGGTGCATATTCCACCCGATTGTGCGGCAGAAATGGCCCCCTATCTGGCCATGGTTGGCGAGTTTCGCGTGCATTACGCGGGCTTTTTTGACCCCGGTTTTGGCAATGAAAACGCCGGCGGAAAAGGCGCGCGCGGGGTGCTGGAAGTGCGCTGCCACGAGGCCCCCTTTGCCCTAGAGCACGGGCAGATTGTGGGGCGGCTGGTATATGAGCGGATGCAAGACGTGCCGCGGGTGCTCTATGGCGCTGATCTTGGCTCAAATTACCAAGGGCAAGGGCTAAAGCTGAGCAAGCATTTCAAGGGCTAGGGGTGGCTATTCAAAAAGCTCGTCTTGGTCCTCGTCCGAATGCCCATCAAGGGCGGCTTCGGGGGGCGGGCGATTATCAAGCAGCCCGCTGGCGCGCAGCTCGCGCACACCGGGTAGGTCGCTCGGGGTTTCGAGGCCGAAATGGTCCAGAAAGCCTTGGGTGACAATAAACGTAACAGGGCGGCCCGGGGTCATTTTACGGCGGCCCAGCTTAACCCAGCTCAGCTCTATCAGCATATCCAGCGTGCCCCGAGACACCGAAACGCCACGAATTTCCTCAATCTCGGCGCGCGTGGCGGGCTGGTGATAGGCAATAATCGCAAGCGTTTCAATGGCCGCCCGAGAGAGCTTACGGTGCTCAACCTGTTCTTTTTGCATCAAAAACCCGAGGTCCGGCGCGGTGCGCATCGCCCAAGCCTCGCCGATGCGGCGCAGGGCCACACCGCGCCCCTCATAACGCTTACCAAGATGCACCAGCGCCTCTTTGGCATCGCAGCCATGGGGCAAGCGCGCCGTTATTTCGGTCGTGCTCATCGGCGTGGCGCTGGCAAAAAGCAGGGCCTCTACCATGCGTTCCTGCTCTCCCATGGGCGGCGCTTCAAACAAGCTTTCGTTGATGTTATCTTCGGTCATAATGTTGCTCTCTGGCGCAGTTGGATGGGGGCAAAGGTATCATATTGCCGAATTTCCATTTTTCCTTCCTTTACCAGCTCCAGCGCGGCAGCAAAGGTAGAGGCGGTAGCAGAGCGGCGTTTTTTTGGGTCATCCCGCCAGCTTTCCGGCAAAAATTGCGCAAGCTCGCCCCATTCCATCGCCTCGCCGATCAGCCCTTTCATCCGCGCCAGCGCTTGCTCCATAGTGAACACGGCCTCGCGTTTATAGTGCAGTGGTTCGAAATCATCTTTGGTTTTTATGCGGGCATAGGCGTGCATCAGGTCAAGCAAATTGGCGTCATATTTCACCGTGCGTTTGCGGCTATAAATTTCGGTTTGGCCGCGGGCAAAAAAATCGCGGCCTAGTTGGTCTTGCGCCATCAGGCGGGCGGCGGCCTTGCGCATGGCCTCCAGGCGCTCCAGCTGGAAGGCCAGATGCGCCGCCATTTCTTCGCCGCTCGGGCCTTCGTCTTTCGGGTCTGGTGGCAATAGCAGGCGCGATTTCAGAAAGGCCAGCCACGCCGCCATAACCAGATAATCGGCCGCCAGCTCAATGCGCAGCCGCTTGGCTTCTTCCACAAATATCAAATACTGCTCGGCCAAGGCCAAAATAGACACCTGCCGCAGGTCCACCTTTTGGGTGCGGGAGAGCGTGAGCAGCACATCAAGCGGGCCTTCAAAGCCCGATACATCCACCACAAGTGCCTCGGCAACAAGGCGGGCATTTACATCGTTCTGCGCCTGCATAAAATCGTCGGTCATGCTATCTGGCCGTTACGGCAATGCACTGAATCGAGCGTGCCAAAAGCGCCTCGCACATGGCGGAGGCCTCGTCCATGCTGGTAAATCCACGGGCGCGCAAGCGGTAAAACACGCGGCCTCCGGCCTCTCGGCGCTCAACGAAGCGCACCAAACGGCCCATCAGGTCCTGATTATCAATCAACAGCGTGTCATAATCACGGTTGGCGCTTTCCTCATCATCATAGGCCCCGAGCTGGATCATTTTTTCACCAATAAAGGCGGGCGTAGCCTGCGGCGCGGGAGACTGTGCAGGCGCATGGTCTGGCACCACGGCAGTGTCCTCGGTTGTGGCCTCGCGGATCGCATCAGCAATGGCATTGCTGAGAAGATCAGCCGATTCTGGCAGCGCAGCTGATGCCAAAACCCGCCGCTGCGGCCGTGTCATGTTAGGATCAGCGTCAGGAAGGGAGGGCGGCAAGGTGAAAGCCGGGCTTTCAGGCGTTGCTGGCGCAGCGGGATCTATGCCTTCTGCGGGGTTAACTGGTGTGAGGATAGCAGGGCCGACCACCGTTTCGCCAGCGGCTGGAACCACATCTTCGGCAACCACACGCTGTGGCGGCGGGGCCAACCTCGTTTCAGGCTCTATCGGTGCCGTCTCGCTATTGCCCAATACTTCATTCACTTGCAGGCCTTGGTTGTCGACCTCTGCCCCACCGCTATTGGCAGGCAATTCACGGGAAACGCCGCCCATTGCCTGAATAACAGGCACCTCGTTGGCATCGCGGCGCCCAAGCTCGAACACCCAGTAAACAGCGCCAAACACCAGCGCCAATGAAACAAAGCCAGCTGCATATTGAGCCAGCTTTGAAGTAAGCGCAGGCATTTCTGGCGATCCGCCCTCTTTTTCCTGCTGGTCCGTGGGTTGATACTCATCCCATAGCCGCTGTTTTAGTGTTTCACCTAACTTGTCACGCATTATTTGCTGCCTCTCAGGCACACTATAAGGCGTGCGCCCCCTGCTCCAACCCCTAAATCTGCCCTATAACACGTGCGCCTAGCGCATCTCGTCTCGCGGAGTTACCCCCAAGATACCAAGACCAGCAGAAATAACAACCGCCACGGCGCGGATCATTGCCAAGCGGGCATTGCTGAGCGCGGGCTGGTCCGAGAGCCAAAAGCGCAGCGCCCCGTCAACCTTGCCCATATGCTGAAGCGCGTGAAATTCTGACGCGAGTTCAAACAGATAGAAGGCAATCCGGTGCGGCTCATGGTGGGTGGCGGCCAGCTCGGCCAAGCGCGGCCACTCGGCCAGCTTTCTGAGCAAGGCCAGCTCGGCGGGGTTCGTAAGCAGGCTGGTATCAGCCGATTGCAGCCCCGAATCGCTTGGGTTGCCGGCTTTTCCCAGCACAGAATGCACCCGCGCATGGGCGTATTGCACATAAAACACGGGGTTGTCTTTGCTCTGCTCCAGCGCTTTGGCGAAGTCAAAATCCAGCTGGGCGTCGTTTTTGCGGGTCAGCATAACAAAGCGGGTCACATCAGCCCCAACCTGCTCGACCACATCAGACAACAGAATAAAGTTATTGGCGCGCTTCGACATTTTGAACGGCTCACCGTTTTTAAACAGCCGCACCAGTTGGCAAAGCTTGATATCGAGCGGCACCTTGCCGTCTGACAGCGCCGAAACCGCGGCCTTCATGCGCTTGACATAGCCGCCATGGTCCGCGCCAAACACGTCAATCAGCTCGTCAAAGCCGCGCTCGACCTTGTCATAATGGTAAGCGATATCAGGGGTAAAATAGGTCCAGCTCCCGTCAGATTTCTGCACGGGGCGGTCCACGTCGTCGCCATGTTCGGTGGAGCGAAAAAGGGTTTGTTCCCGCGCCTCCCAGTCTTCCGGCAGCTTGCCTTTGGGGGGCGGCAGGGTGCCGGAATAGATCAGGCCTTTGGCATCCAAGCTAGCAATCGCCGCTTCGATTTTGCCAGAGCCATAGAGGGATTTCTCCGAGAAAAACACGTCCATTTTCACACCGAGCGAGGCAAGGTCTGCGCGCACGAGGTCCATCATTTTCTCGGTAGCAAATAACCGGATATCCGCCAACCAGTCACTTTCGGGCTTATCAATAAGGCTGTCGCCATACTTGGCCTTGAGCGCCGCGCCCACGGGGATCAGATAATCGCCGGGGTAAAGCCCTTCCTTGATCTCGGGGGCATGGCCACAGGCCTCGCGGTAGCGTTCATAGGCCGAGCGGGCCAACACATCGACCTGCGCGCCGCCATCATTGATGTAATATTCGCGGGTCACAGCGTAGCCGGCAAAATCCAGCACGCTGGCCAGCGCATCACCAAACACCGCGCCGCGCGTGTGACCCACATGCAAAGGGCCGGTCGGGTTGGCCGACACATATTCCACGTTCACCTTGCGCCCAGCGCCAATATTGGAGCGGCCAAAATCGGTGCCTTTAGTGAGGATTTCAGGGATAAGACCCTGAAAAACAGCAGGATCAATCCGCAGGTTGAGGAACCCCGGCCCAGCGACATCGGCACTCAGCACGCGGGTATCCTCGGCGAGCAGCCCCGCAAGCGCCTCGGCAATATCACGTGGCTTCATTTTTGCGGGCTTGGCCAAAACCATCGCGGCGTTGGTGGCAAGGTCCCCGTGCAGCGCATCGCGCGGCGGCTCTACGGTCACATTGGCAAAGCTCAGGCCCTCGGGCAGCGTGCCAGCAGCCACAAGCGCCTCCAGCTTCTCGATCACAACAGTTTTTATATCGGCAAACAGGTTCATTTCATCATTCCAACATCAGTTTGGGCGGGCCATACCATATGGCACCCGCAAGGGCCAGCGCGCAAGGCCGCAAAAGGCGCATATGTTGCAGCGCGGCGTGAGCGGAGCCTTGCCAAGCAAAGCAGCCTCGCCACGCCGCATCAGAGCTTTTTGTGTCGTTGCAGGGCATACCGGTCTGTCATCCCCGCAATATAGTCTGAAATCATACGGGCCTGCGCTAGTTCGCCCGAAGCCCGCCAGTCTTCCGGCAGCCGCGACGGGTCGGCCATAAACGCAGCAAACAGGTCCTTCACCACTTGCGCCGTTTCCACCCGCATGATTTTCACAGTTTCGTGCCGATACATATGGTCAAACAAGAAGGCCCTGATTTCCTTCAGCTCGTCCCAAAGCGAGGCCGAGAACTGCACCACGGGCCGCCCGAGCAAACGTATTTTTTGCGCCGAACCAGCCCCCGCCGCTCCCAGCCGCCTAGCGCTTTCCGCCAGCACATCCTCGACCATCACACCAAACACCCGCCGCAGGGCTTCATGCCGTCGCCGATCCGTGGCCAGCCCGGGGTATTTCGCGTCGACCTCAGCAAAACAACGGCCCACGATGGGCAGGTGCAGGATGTCTTCCACGCTGAAAAGCCCCGCCCGTAGCCCGTCATCAAGGTCGTGGTTATTGTAAGCAATATCATCGGCCAGCGCCGCGACTTGCGCCTCGGCGCTGGCATAGGTGCCAAGCTCGAGGTCAAATTCGGCCACGGCCTCCGAGAGCGCGTAGGGGATGTCGCCCAGCACGGGGCCGTTATGCTTGGCGATACCCTCCAGCGTTTCCCATGTCAGGTTTAGCCCGTCAAATTCAGCGTAATGCTGCTCCAGCTTGGTGACAATCCTGATTGCCTGCGCGTTATGGTCAAAGCCGCCATAGGGCTGCATACACTCATCCAGTGCGTCCTCGCCGGTGTGGCCAAAGGGGGTGTGGCCAAGGTCATGCGCCAGCGCCACGGCCTCGGTTAGCTCCTCGTTCAGGCCCAGCGTGCGCGCAATCGTCCGCGCCACCTGCGCCACCTCTATCGAGTGCGTCAGCCGCGTGCGAAAATGGTCGCCTTCATGCTCCACAAACACCTGCGTTTTGTGCTTCAGCCGCCGAAAAGCGGTGGAATGGATAATCCGGTCTCGGTCTCGCTGAAAGCAAGACCGATGGGCGCTGTGGCCCTCATCCTTAAGGCGCCCACGGCTCTCGCTGGGCTTCGAGGCATAAATCGCCAACATGTGTCAATGCTCCGCACTTGCAACGGGCGAACGGCCCGCCTACATTCTGTGTTATAGCAGATAATAGGGGTTTAACAGATGCAACTGACCGTGCCGCCAAAAGTCACTACCCGCGCGTTCGAGCGTTTGGCCGAGATTAACGAGGCCGCCGAGGCCCCGCAGGCCCTGCGCATCGCGGTCGAGGGCGGCGGCTGCTCGGGCTTTCAGTATGAGATCGACCTTGATGCCCCCAAGGCAGACGACCTCGTGCTAGAAGGCAACGGCCAGAAGGTGGTGATAGACCCTGTCTCCCTGCCCTTCCTCGCCGATGCCACCATAGATTTCACCGCCGAGCTGATCGGCGCGCGCTTTGTCATTGAAAACCCCAACGCCACCTCCAGCTGCGGCTGCGGCACCAGTTTTTCTATGTAATGGCCGTCTGGAAGCTGGC
>Ga0256845_1002280_pt1 | contig 14085 bp, 13 predicted proteins | sample RiftiametaG_FD_189101 | JGI IMG/M metagenome (GOLD analysis project Ga0256845, IMG submission 189101) | Tube worm associated microbial communities from hydrothermal vent at the East Pacific Rise, Pacific Ocean - Riftia | ecosystem: Host-associated > Annelida > Integument > Unclassified ...
TCTGGGTACTGTCTCAGCCATGAGCTCGGTGAAATTGTAGTAACGGTGAAGATGCCGTTTACCCGCAACGGGACGGAAAGACCCCGTGAACCTTCACTACAGCTTAACATTGACATCGGATAAGTGATGTGTAGGATAGGTGGGAGACTGCGAAGCTGGTTCGCCAGGACTAGTGGAGTCACCCTTGAAATACCACCCTTTACTTATTTGGTGCCTAATCCCTAACGGGAGACAGTGTTTGGTGGGTAGTTTGACTGGGGTGGTCGCCTCCAAAAGTGTAACGGAGGCTTCCAAAGGTACCCTCAGTACGGTTGGTAACCGTGCGTAGAGTGCAATGGCATAAGGGTGCTTAACTGTGAGACCAACAAGTCGAGCAGATACGAAAGTAGGGCATAGTGATCCGGTGGTTCCGCATGGAAGGGCCATCGCTCAAAGGATAAAAGGTACTCCGGGGATAACAGGCTGATCACTCCCAAGAGCTCACATCGACGGAGTGGTTTGGCACCTCGATGTCGGCTCGTCACATCCTGGGGCTGGAGAAGGTCCCAAGGGTTGGGCTGTTCGCCCATTAAAGTGGCACGCGAGCTGGGTTCAGAACGTCGTGAGACAGTTCGGTCCCTATCTGTTGTGGGCGTTAGAAATTTGAGAGGACCTGCCTCTAGTACGAGAGGACCGGGGTGGACGAACCTCTAGTGTACCTGTTGTGGCGCCAGCTGCATCGCAGGGTAGCTACGTTCGGATGAGATAAGCGCTGAAAGCATCTAAGCACGAAACTCGCCTCAAGATGAGATTTCTTTTAAGGGCCGTGGAAGACTACCACGTTGATAGGCTACAAGTGTAAAGACAGTAATGTCAAAGCTGAGTAGTACTAATTACCCGTAGACTTATAGACTCTGATTCAAACAAATTATTACTTCAATCATCCGATATTTCATTATAAACTTAAAAGCATTCAAAGCTTTAGGTGTTTATAGCAGTAAGGTCCACCTCTTCCCATTCCGAACAGAGAAGTTAAGCCTACTTGCGCTGATGGTACTGCCCTTTTGAGGGTGGGAGAGTAAGTCGACGCCGCTTTTAAACCCCAATCTAGAAATAGGTTGGGGTTTTTTTATGCCCCCCCCCAAAAAAAAACTCAAAAATCCATCCTATACATTATCTTGGAAATATTCAATTAGCTTTTTTGAAATGTTTAATCTAATTTAGAAGTTGTACTTTGATAATGGTTAAACTATTGAAAGTCCCGTATCAAAAATATCAAGCTTTAAAGCTTCATTTGTTACAAGAGTAATATTATAGTATCCTTTAGATCCATCAGCACTTTTTACATACTGAAGGTTTTTATAATAAATTTTGTCCAACGCGTTTTGGATACCATTTTCCAAAAATTGTAATTGCTCAGGGAATGAATCTGCACTTACAAGTGTGGACAGATTGGGATAAAATGATTCTGACATATCTAATGTTTTAGTATAATGTGATTATCAAATAAAAAACTTAATATTTTTTCCAAACTTTGATTTTCCAGACTTTGATCTTGCGCTCTATATTCAATTAATTCTTCAGGACTAATGGGTCTGTCATCAATTTTGTGGGATTTAAGAGCGGGACCTCGAATTTCAAATTGAATGATCTTGTTTTTTTCGAAGATGTTTAGGTTTCCAAACCCTTGACCAATGATCTTTAAAAATTCATCTATCCTTTTTTTTTCATATTCAGAATCTATTTCATAGAAGAGATGAATTTCTGCAAATAAACTATCCGTCAAACGATCCGTGTACTCTTCATTTTTATTAGAAATACGTAATTCCTGGATTGAATCACACTTCATATGGGATTGATCAATTTTGCCCTCGTAATAATCAATCAATTCCCAGAGATTTGTAAGTGACTTATTTAAAGAATCATTTACGTCCCACCAATTGAAGAAATACGTTCCCCTTTCTAAGTTCTGAATGTCTATTTTAGTTGTGTTGTTTCTGACAGAAACTGTTGGATTCCAAATTTCCGAATTAATGTCATTCATTTCTTCAAACGCAAGAAAGGGGTTCATTCTATCCGAATCGACATTTTCAACATTGGCATTGCAGATATAAATGTATACCTCCTCACCTTTTGAATTAATTATTTTCGAACAATTTATCTGTCGCTTTTGATGAAAGTCCATTTGTGAACTATCAATTGGAAAGTGATTTTCTAGTTTAATCACCATTCCATCTGCCATTTCATATAAAATAGAGGGCGCGTAGCTGAAAAGATAATTTTGTTCATTCAAAACGGAAAGCTCTGGTTTTGCCTCTCCTATTCTTTCCTCTATTCCCAAAGTTGAATAATAGGGGCTAATCATTTGCGCATGTGATGTGTCATATTCTATGCTACACCTGAAATGCATCACATTTTCATTTGACAAAATAGGAACGAACCTAAATGTGCTGTCCAACTGACTATTGGCACTAGAGATAAAAAGAAGTGTCGATATGAAGATTATATATTTCATTTAACGTTGTTGAATTTTTCAATCATATATTTGAGAATACACCGAGTAATTGTTGAATTGCTTCGGAACTCCGTTTTTTTCCTGTCAAATATTCTTCAAGGGTACTTGAGGCGGTACTAGAGCTTCTACCCCTCGCTAGTCCGCGAATAACAAACTAAACCGCTAGTTCGAGATTGCATCTCGGACTGCGCGTGATTCTTTTTTACCTGAAGAAAAACAAAATTAAATTTCATCATGGTCTAAATGAAGTCGATGTATTAATTTATAGAAAAATAGAGTGAATCAATAGTCGTTTAAATGATTCGTATAAAAAAACAACCTCCATCTACCTCTTCGCATTTCGATACAGCACATACGCCACGCCACCAAATAAAATGTTAGGTACCCAAACGGCTATAGAAGCAGGGAAACCGACATTCATCGCAGCAACAGTTGTTACTTTCATTGCAAAAATATAAATGAAAATAATACCGAGTCCTAACGCAATATTTATCCCAACTCCACCACGTTTTTTTCGACTGGCAACAGCAACACCAATAATAGTTAGTACATACGTTGCAAATGGATACGAAGTCCGTTGGTACAATTCAACTTCATAAGTAGGAACCATGGAAGAACCTTTCTTACGTTCTCTTTCAATGAATTTACGTAATTCAAAATAATCCATTGCTTCAGCAGCATTCTCTCGGGTAGCCATTTCATCAATACTGAATTGAAAAATGGTGTCTTTTGACATCCCTTCAGTCAGTTGATCGTTAGGGTAACCTACAATACGTTCATAGTAATTGTTCAGTTTCCATTCTTTAGAACCAGGGATATTTATTGCTGTACCTGCTTTTATAATGGAAATCAACTCATTTTGATCATTCCATTTTTCAATGACAAAATTGCTTATTTGATTATTGTCTCCATTGTAATTTGAAAAATATACAACTTCGTGACCAGGGTATTCTGCATGGTAGTTGGAAACAGAAATTGTGTTTCTATAATATTTATCTTCAAAATTTAAACGAACTTTATTTGAATGAGGAATAATGAAGTGGTTGAATCCCAGTGATATAAACATTAAGAACGATGCAGCAATTAAATAAGGTCGAATAAAACGACTAAAGGGTCTACCGCTATTCCAAATAGGAATTATTTCCGTGTCTTGTGCCATTTTAGCTGTAAACCAAATGACAGAGACAAAAATAATCATCGATGAAAACATGTTGCCGTAAAACATTAAAAAGTTTACATAGTATTCAAATACAACCTCATACATGGTCGCATTGTTTTCTAAAAACTCGCTTAATTTCTCAGCAATATCAAAAACCATTGCAAGAATCATGATTACTCCCATCATAAAGAAGAAAGTAGACAAGAACTTTTTAATGATATATTTATCAATGATTTTTAACATCTACAGTCGATTACTCAATTTAGGAATCATGTTATTTTTCCACGTTACAAAATCACCTGCTTTAATTCTTCTTCGTGCCTCTTTAACCAACCATAAATAGAAAGCTAAATTGTGAATTGTGGCAATTTGAATGGCTAAATGTTCTTTAGAATGCGCCAAATGACGCAAATAAGCTTTGCTATAGGTTGTGTCAACATAAGAACTTCCATTTGGGTCCAATGGAGAAAAATCTTTTTCCCATTTTTTGTTTTTGATGTTGATTACCCCTTCCGATGTGAACAACATTCCGTGGCGAGCATTTCTAGACGGCATCACACAATCAAACATATCTACACCTAAAGCGATGCATTCTAGTAAGTTAGCAGGTGTTCCAACGCCCATTAAATAGCGGGGTTTTTCTGTCGGTAGAATGTTGCAAACTAAATCAGTCATTTCATACAATTCTTCAGCAGGTTCTCCTACAGAAAGTCCTCCAATGGCATTTCCAATAGCATCATGAGAAGCAATTGTTTCTGCAGATTCTTTTCTCAAGTCTTTGTATGTACTTCCTTGAATAATTGGAAATAAAGCTTGTTCGTGACCATACAACGGTTCTGTTTTGTCCATTTGGTTAAAACATCTTTGCAACCAACGGTGAGTCATGTGCATCGAACGTTTTGCATAATTGTATTCACATGGGTAAGGGGTACATTCATCAAATGCCATAATGATATCCGCTCCAATTGAACGTTGAATATCAATGGCTCTTTCTGGTGAAAATACATGAGAACTTCCGTCGATGTGAGATTGAAACGTTACACCTTCTTCTTTTATTTTTCGTGCTCCAGAAAGGGAATAAACTTGGTATCCACCACTGTCTGTTAAAATTGGTCCATCCCAATTCATGAATTTATGCAAACCACCAGCAGGTTCAATCACATCTAATCCTGGTCTTAAATACAAATGATACGTATTTCCAAGAATGATTTGAGCTTGAATATCTTCTTTCAATTCATGCTGATGTACGCCTTTCACAGTTCCAGCTGTTCCAACGGGCATAAATATAGGTGTTTCAATAACACCGTGGTCAGTATGTAGTGTTCCGACTCTCGCTTTTGACTGACTATCAGTAAGTTCTAATTTGAAGTGCATAAAATTGTTGATAAATATAAACAACAAAGATAAATGTATTTAGGAAAGCACGCATATTTGTAGAAAGCAATTACAATGGAAAATTTTTTACCTGATTTTGATTCATTCTTTGAAACCTCTATTTTTTGGTTTTTCTGTGGAGTTTCAGGAATTCAATTATTGTACATTACGTTGGTATATAGTAGGTTATCTTTTCATGAAAACAAAGATATTCCACTTTCAACAGAAGGAGTTACAGTTATAATTGCCGCAAGAAATGAGTCGGAGAATATTTTTAATCATCTACCACTTATTCTTGAACAGAATTATCCCGATTTTGAAGTCATCGTCATTAATCATCAATCTACGGATGATTCGAGGTATATTCTCGATGCTTATAAAAGACAATATCCCCACCTTAAGATAATTGAGATTGAAAAAAGTGTTCATTTAAAATATGGAAAGAAATTACCGATTACAGTAGGAGTGAAGGGAGCTAAATTCGACCGTTTGTTGTTTACCGACGCAGATTGCAAACCGAATTCTATGAACTGGTTGCAAAGTATGAGCAAACATTTTACGGAGAAAAAACAAATTGTTTTGGGATATGGGCCGTATACCAAAAGAAAAGGTTGGGTGAATAAAATGATTCGTTTTGATACTGCATGGATTGCGATGAATTATTTAGCATTGGCCAAAGCAAAAGTTCCTTACATGGGAGTAGGAAGAAATATGGCGTATACTAAAACCATTTTTAATAAAGTCGGAGGGTTTAAATCGCATTATTCAATCTCTTCTGGCGATGATGACTTATTTATTCAAGAAGCTGCCAAAAATAAGAATTACACAATAAACATCGAAGAGGAATCTTTTTGCTTCTCTGAACCTCCTGAAACATGGAAACAATGGATGAATCAGAAATCTCGACATTTCACAACTTCGATCAAATATTCGTTTATCAATAAAGTGATGTTAGGAATATATCCACTGTCGTTGTTATTGATGTTGTCCACTTTTGTATTTTTAATGTTGGATGAAGATTTTAGATGGATTTCTTTGGTCATTTTTGGCGTTATTTTTCTAATCAAATGGCTTATTTTAGGTCTAGCGATGAGAAAACTAAAAGAAAAATCATTCATTGCTTTTATCCCAGTTTTGGACATTCTTTACGCAATTTTTGCTCCAATTCTGTATTACTCAATTGAAAAAAAAGGACACAACAAATGGTAGATAATTCTCATTTATCGGAGAAAGGGAAGAAAGATTTAGTACTTGTTCAGGCTGCAATAAAAGGAAGTCAATCTTCTTATGCATCTCTAATGGGCAGGTACCGTGAATCTATTTACTACATGATGCTTAAAATGGTAGGTAATACGGATGATGCGGATGATTTAACGATCGAAGCATTTGCGAAAGCTTTTAATCGGTTGGAACAGTATTCCCCCAATTTTGCATTCTCTACTTGGTTGTATAAAATTGCTTCCAATAATTGCATTGATTTTCTACGGAAGAAGAGAATAAAAGTAACTTCAATGGACAGCGGTATAAAAACGGGAGATGGAGAAGTAATCTATTTTGACGCAAAAAGTACAACAAGAGATCCGGAAGAAACGGTAATACATAAGCAAAAAGTAAAACACATGCGAGAATTAGTGAGTAAACTAAAGCCTCGCTATCGCTTGTTAGTGGAGAAAAGGTATTTTGAAGAATTGAGTTACGAAGAAATTTCTAAAGAACTTGATCTTCCGCTTGGAACAGTGAAAGCTCAGTTATTTAGAGCAAGAGATTTCTTAGCAAATTTGATTGATAAAACTAAAGATACCATCTAATGAAAGATCTCGAATGGATAGAAAAACTCTTCCCAACTTTAACTACCGAACAAAAACGACAGTTTGAAATGTTGCAACCTCTTTACGAGGAGTGGAATGCTCAGATTAATGTCATTTCGCGAAAAGATACAGAGAATTTCTACGAACGTCATGTAATTCATTCTTTAGCTATCGCAAAAATTCACTCTTTTGTCCCTGGAACGAAAATTATGGACATTGGTACTGGAGGAGGTTTTCCTGGTATTCCATTGGCAATTCTTTTTCCAGAATGTGATTTCTTATTGGTCGATTCTATAGGTAAGAAAATAAAAGTGGTCAATGAAGTTGCACTTGCTTTAGGGTTGAAGAATGTTAGAGGGATTCACGAACGTGCTGAAAAAATTGATGAAAAGTTTGATTTTATCGTAAGTAGAGCGGTAACTGCAATGCCTGCATTTCTTAAATGGACCAAAGGCAAATTCTTGAAAGAGAATAAAAACCGATTCAAAAATGGAATCTTTTACCTCAAAGGTGGTGACTTAACGGAAGAAATGAAAATGGTTAAAAAAGCCGTTCAGTACTTTGATTTAAGTGAAATGTTTGAGCAAGAATTCTTTGAAACAAAGAAAGTAGTTTACGTGAGAAACTAAAAAATGCGACCATAAATATGATCACATTTTGTAGTTTAGGCTTTAACGTTTTTAATTGAATTCTCTTGATGCCCTAACGTAAAACAATTGCTCACTTCCTGCTTGTCCAGTTTGTCCTGTATCAAATTTATGGTACCATACAATTGTTGCTGTTGTTGTTTCTGTAGACGTCCAATAACTTGCTGGAACAAAAGCACCTAATCCATTCAAATGTAAGTTGGTGTACATTGCTGCTAATTCGTCTTTTGAAGGTAATAACCAATCAGAATATCCTCCAATTGTTAAGTTAAGACAAGTTTCTGCGGCATAACTACCTGAACCAATTTGCCCAACGATATTTGAAGTATTTGCATTTCCAGATCCGATAGTAGAACTTGTTCCTGCTGTGCCAGAACCAGATGGTTGATTTGGATCCCAAATAATTCCAGTAGATTGATCATTTGGTGCAGCGATTAAGCCGTTACCCCAAGTTACATTTAAGTAATAGATTATTCCTCCACGATATGTTTTTCCATATAAAGAGTCTAAATATGAGTTGTTAGAATTGTAGATTTCAAAGGGTGTTTCCCAACCTCCATCGAGTCTTTCTTGTACCGTTTGAGTTGGACCTTCTACTACATCATTCAAATGAACAGTAACTGAGAATATTGCTTCTGCTTGGTCGTCATTACTATTCGATGCAATCAATTTCGCTTGTGTTGTAAAATAAGTTTGTGTCTCAAAATCAAATGCACTAGGATTTGTGATGATTACATTTCCATCATTGTCAATTTCGATGTAGTTTCCTAAATCACCAGGTTGACTTGTGTTTAGAAATTCATACCTCCAGTTGTTGGCGTTTTCTATGGAAGAATTAGTGTGACCAATGTTTTGATTCAGTACTGGGTTTTCATCTATTGTAACAATGAAATCAGCTATACTAACGATTGGTAAAGATTCTTTTTTCTTACAACTGATGGATATCAATGGTAAAAGGAGAAGAGTAATAATAATTTTTTTCATAACAAATATATTTCTTCAAATATACAAGCTGAATAATTGTTTTTTTGGATGATTTTGTAAATGCAAAGAATTAATTTGTGAACAGGTAATAATTCTTTAGGAATGAAAAACGGATGAATTTATTTATGGCAGCAATCCATTTGAATGGTATTCTCTTTTCTACATTCTTCGGTTGATTCATTACCATTTGAATCTATTTTCTTTTCGATCATTTTCACATTAGGACTAATGTAAGGAATCCCTAAATTTAGTCCGCGTAGAATAATAAGTAAGCCTACAATTGTGAGTAAATAAGGAACGATTTTCGTCATTCGTTGTCTCGTTTGCTGCGTAATTTTATTCATCATGAAAATAACGCCAATCATAGCTGGTAACGTTCCTATTCCAAATGCAACCATGGCAATTGAACTAGGAATAATATCTCCTGTTAATATAGCATTGGTCATAGCAACGAATACCATTCCACAAGGCAATAAACCATTTAGAAAACCTAAGAAGAATAAACGAAAAGGACTTTTTGAACGGATAACTTTCCCTAGACCTTTATTGAGTAATGGTTGAATAGAAAATCTAGAATTTTTAATTCTAAAAATGTTTCCGAGGTATTTTTTCCAAGCATAAAGAATCAAACCAATTCCTGAAACAATACTTAAACCTTGAAGAATACCTAAAGTATTGATGGTTAATCCAATCGTTCCGATTATAACACCAAGTATTCCGTAGGTAATTACCCTCCCAATGTTGTACTGCAAAGCACCGGAAAGAATGGTTAAATTATTCTTTCGATTAACAGGTACTGCCAACGCAATTGGTCCACACATTCCTATACAGTGAAAATTTGACCCTAAACCAATGATGAAACCAGTGATTATTATTTCAATCAATTCTTCCATTAAATAACAATGTCCTTCTTTTGAATATAGAGAATATTCTCTAATTCGTAAGAAATAACAATTTGGTAATTTCCTTCAATGAGTTTGTCTTTTTCAATGATAAACATTTTAGTTCCTTCAACTGAAAATAGTTGATCATCGTCTTCATTATTCGGCCTTCTAAGATTCACACTTACTTTTTGTAAATCAAAATCAGAAGGCAACTGAATAACTAAATGTTTTTCAGTTTGACTAACTTTTGGCCTATTTAAGAATGTTCTGTCTCTATTGATTGCTTTCAGTTCCGATGAATAATTCATTTCTTGAATATAGTAATCATCACTGACAAGATCAATTCTCGTTGACATCTGTTGTATGACCATATACATGATAAATACCATGAATGATCCTAATGTTATTGCAATTCCTTTTCCCCAATTCATAATTATCTATAATAAAGGTCCTATAAATTTAACTTTTACGCGTTGTATTTCTTTTCCATTTCCAAGAACAAGAACCGTTATTATTTCTTTACCATTGTGAATTTCTTTCATTGGTAATTTCATTACAAAGCGTTCTTTCAATCTTCCTTCTTTTGGTAAAGTAATATCTTTTACCGCTAGATCTATTGTTGCATTAGAGTTTTCAACTTGAAGTTTTATTTTATAATCATTCTGTGTTTTATTCGTCAGATTGATTTCGAAAATATTACTAATTCTTCCACCGGAAGTTGTCTGGTAAGTTGAACCTCTTTGTCTCAGGATAGTTGTTTCAAAATCTTTTCTTGTCATCATTAAGAAAACAAGTAAAACAATCATTCCTGTCAATAAAGCAGTGTAAGAAATCACCCTTCGTGTCCATTGGAATCCAGTTCGCTCTTTTATTCCTTTTTCAGAAACAAAACGTATTAAACCTTCTTCTAATCCAACACTTCCCATCATGTGATCACAAGCATCAATACATGCAGTACAATTGACACATTCTAATTGAGTACCATTTCTGATGTCAATTCCGGTTGGACAGACGACAACACACTGGTTACAATCAATACAATCTCCTTTACCAGCTTCTTCTCGATCTTCATTTTTTCTGAATTTCCCTCTTCCTTTTTCGCCTTCACCACGTTTATGATCGTAGGCAACTAACATTGAGTTTTCATCTAAAAGGACACCTTGTAATCTACCGTAAGGACAGATAGTTGTACAAACCTGCTCACGAAGCATACTAAATACAAGGTAAAAAATAGTCGTAAATATAGCAACACCTATAAGTCCACCAAGGTGTTTACCTAAAGGGTCTGTTTGAATTTTCCAAAGTTCTTCCGAACCAATAACATAAGCTAAGAAGGTGTTTGCGATTAAAAAGGACACCAGCCAGAATAAGGCATGCTTAATTACTTTCTTTCGTATTTTTTCAGCATTCCATGGACCTTTATTCAGTTTTTTCTGACGTGTCCAATCTCCTTCAATGAAATATTCAATTCTACGGAAAACCATTTCCATGAATATCGTTTGAGGGCATATCCATCCACAGAAAATTCGTCCGTAGATAATGGTAAAAGTAATAATGAATACAACACCAATAATTATTGATATGGCGAATAAAAATAAATCTTGTGGCCAAAATACTTTTCCAAGAATAACGAACTTTCGTTCAATAATATTGAATAGTATAGATTGATGACCATTGATTCTAATGTGCGGTGCTGCAAATAAAAGTAGTAATAAAGAATAACTTACAATCTGCCTTCTATTGAACCATTTTCCACTTGGTTTTTTAACATAAAGCCATTTCCTACTACCATCTTCGTTTACGGTAGAAATATGATCTCTGTACTCTTCTTCGTCGCCTTTTACTTCTTCGAATTCAGCCATGATATTGTTTTTTGGAAAAAAATCCCCAACTCAATTAGAATTGGGGATATGTATTTAGTTTATTCTGTCAAATTATAACTCGAGTTCATCCCCTTCAGGAGCCTTACCACCATCAAATTCAGGAAGGTTAAGTACATAAGAAGAGACTTGTTGTAGTTGAGCAGGATTCAGTTTGGAAGCATGCTCAGGCATACCTTTCGTTGTACCATCTTTAACTGTTGTAAAAACTTCAGCGATGTCAAAGCCATAAATCCAAGTATCATCTGTTAAATTTGGACCAATATTTCCTTCACCGTCCGGGTTGTGACAAACAACACAATTGGCATCAAAAATAGTTTTACCTGTCGCTAAATCTCCTTCGTCCGTCAATAACTCAACATTAGAAGCATCAATTAACATATTGTTTTCTGCTCTGTATTTTTGAACTAACTCATTTTCATAAGCCATATTGTTTTCATACTCTGCAATCTGTAAATCTGCTGTTCCGAAAATATGGTAAACAGATAAATAAAGTACCGCAAAAATGATTGTTCCGTAAAACATCCATACCCACCATGGTGGAAGATTATTATCTAACTCCTTAATTCCATCGTATTCATGATGCATAAGAATGGTGTGTTCATCTTCAATGTCAACAGCACCTGTTAAGATATCGTTGATTTTTTTCTCTTTTCTTTTGGACACCTTACCATCTTTAGAAACTTTACGTGGTCTCAAAGTAGTATTGATATCCATGAATAATTTTCTAAAGTGCAATAAAATAAAAAGTAAGATTACATTTAAAATCACTAAAGCTGTGATGTCAAAATTTTCAACAATTAACCATGGAGCATTTTCTTCTGCCATCCCTGGTTGCATGAAGCTAAGTGCATGCGACGCATTGTTCAAAGACATTATTCCAAACAAACCGATCAATGTTAGAATTGCTTTTGCATTTTTACCAAGCTTTCCTTTCATCTTAATAATAGATTTCAATGAATTAGAAATCATGATGATTGCTAAGAATTGTATACTTAAGGCAATAATCAACCAGTAAAACAATTTGATGTTATTGTTGTAATTTGCAACATATACAATCTCTTTTTCTGGTGTAACTGCTAAATCATCCGTAGAAACCGGTTCTGGTTTTACTTCAGGAACGTATGCATCAACATAAGCTAAAACAGCATCAACTTCTTCTGCCGTTAAAGTTTGTGGTGGCATACTGATTGCACTGTATTCGTTCGATTTTATCGCCATTTGACTTTTCCCTGAAGAAATCAAGTCTTGTGAGTTACTTATCCAATCATAGATTAAAGCTCCTTCTCCAGCTTCTTCCCATTTTTGTTTTACGCCTTGTAGGTCTGGACCAGTTCCATCTTTTCCAAGCATGTGGCACATGCTACATTTTGATTTGAATAACCCTTCTCCATCTTGAGCGTTACTAACAAACGCAAAGATTGAAAAAGCGATAAGTAAAATATGTCCTTTTAAATTCATGGTTAATAATTTAGTATATTCTATAATTAATTTGATTGATCTTCTACAACATCGTCGTCAAAAGGAATATTTCCCAATTCTTCAATGTCTTTCTTTTTCATTCTTGCTACGTAAATAAACACAGCTAAAAAGACAAGAACAAAGACTAATAGTGAAATGATAGGGTATATTGCAACCCCGTCAATTCCTGTTAGATTATGTTTTATATATCTTAACATTTTCTTTTATTATTCGAGTTCTTCTTCAACTGCCTTGATATCTGTACCAAGTCGTTGTAAATATGCAATGATTGCCACAATCTCTTTTGTTTTAAGATTTGCTGTAATTGCTTTTACATCAAAGTTTTTCTTTTCCGTTTCTGGAAGATTGTCGTATAAATCTTTCGCAATATTTGCAGCAATTTCTTCGGCTTGTTTCTCCGCTTCAACTTTTGCTTCTTGGTCAAATCCAACAGGATAAGGTACACCAAGTTTTTGCATTGCTCTGATTTTCTTATCAATGATAGATAAATCTAAATCATCTTCATTCATCCATGGGTAAGCTGGCATAACTGATCCTGGAGAAATATCTTTCGGACGAATTAAATGTTCGTAATGCCATTTATTGTTTCGTTTACCACCTTCACGAGCTAAATCTGGCCCTGTTCTTTTAGAACCCCATAAGAATGGATGATCGTAAACAAACTCACCTGCTTTAGAGTATTCTCCATAACGTTCTGTTTCAAAACGTAAAGGACGAATCATTTGAGAGTGACAACCAACACAACCTTCACGAATGTATAAATCTCTACCTTCTAATTCTAATGCTGAATATGGTTTAACTTCTTCAATTGTTGGAATGTTACTTTTAACAATCATTGTTGGAATAATTTCAACAATACCACCTGCAGCAACAACAAGTAAAACAAGAACGAAAAAACGAACGGGTTTCTTTTCAATTGATCTGTGCCAGAAATGTTTTCCAGCTTCTTTTGCTGTTGAATCTCTCATGTTCACAGCTTCAGCTTCTTCATTCTCAACTAATTTACCTGATTTCGCAGTTCTAATTAAGTTATAAAACATCATACATGCTCCAATGATGAATAACAATCCACCCAATGAACGTAACATAAAGTATGGTTTCAATGCAGTTACTGTATCTAAGAATTCACCATTTACAAGTGTTCCATCAGCATTAAAATCTTGCCACATTAATCCTTGAACAAATCCAGCGATATACATCGGAATAGCATACAAAATAATACCTAAAGTAGCAATCCAGAAATGTTGATTGGCTAATTTTTTAGAATATAATTTCGTTTTAAACATTCTCGGGAATAACCAGTATAACATACCAAATGTCATCATTCCGTTCCATCCTAGACCTGCAACGTGAACGTGTGCAATTGTCCAATC
>Ga0256845_1002281_pt1 | contig 14082 bp, 9 predicted proteins | sample RiftiametaG_FD_189101 | JGI IMG/M metagenome (GOLD analysis project Ga0256845, IMG submission 189101) | Tube worm associated microbial communities from hydrothermal vent at the East Pacific Rise, Pacific Ocean - Riftia | ecosystem: Host-associated > Annelida > Integument > Unclassified ...
TTTTACCAAGTTTAAATTTAATTCTTCCATCCTGAGGTTTTCTTGTCTCGGCAATATCTGCCTCGGAAATTATTTTAACCCTTGCTATTATAGCACTTTGAATTTGCTTAGGAATTGATGGTCCTAATATTAAAACACCATCTATTCTATACCTAACTCTTAAAATATTATCCTCTGGCTCAATGTGAATATCCGTTGAATTTTCTCTTATACCTTTAATTATAAATTGATTAACCAACTTAACAATGGGTGCTTCCTCAACAAATTTTTCTCCGGTATCGTCCCCCTCACCACTTGCAAGTTGAATACTCTCTTCAATTAGTTCATCAATGGTTTCTCCACCTGTGTAGTATATCTCCAGAGCAGACAAAATGTCACCCTCGGTTGCGGCAACAACATCAATAAATAAGCCTGTGGTTTTCTCTACCTCACTGATTATGTCAACATCAAAAATATTCTCCATTGCAATTGTTAAAGTTTTCTCCTCTAAACTTATAGGTATCAATTTATTCTTTCTTGCAAAGGATTCTTTTACTAATTTTATTACCGAAGGCTCAATAAATATACGATTCAAATTGACAAGACTGACATTTGATTGAGCAGCAAGTGTGGAAGCTAAAACATCATTTGAAACAAAGCCCATATTAACCAGAATTTCGCCTAACATTTCTCCTGTTCTTTTTTGTAATTTCAATGCCAATTCAAGTTGAGGTAATGTTAATATACCTAAATCAAATAACCTTTCACCTAATGGCTTAGCTTTCTTTTTCATAAGTAAAAACTCTACCATAATAATAATAAAAAATCAAAAATGATACAAATTTTTATCAAAATAGTAGCGAGATGCCAAGGTATGCTTATTATAACAAGTTAAGTGATGAAGATGAAGATAATGTGCAATATTTTGCAATGAAGTCAATTGAACTTAGTACAGTTAAAATTTCAGACATATAACTATTTTTTTTTATATTTATCATTTTTTATACATATTGCAAGTTGAACTTTAAATATGTATAAAAACAGTGCTTTTTATCGTATAATATTTATATAAAAGAATAGAAATAAATTATGCACCTTTCGTTTTTTCAGATTTTTTACGTTCATGTATATTTAGAAGTTTCTTTCGCATTCTTATGTTTTTTGGAGTTATTTCAAGCAATTCATCGTCTTCAATATATTCAAGAGCAAGTTCAAGCGTGAATTTTTTAGGAGTAACCAATTTTACCGCATCATCTGAACCGGACGCTCTCATATTTGTTAATTTCTTTGTTTTACATACATTAACGACAATATCATTGTCTTTGCTGTGCTCACCTATTATCATACCAGCATATACGGGAATTCCCGCATCTACAAACATCATTCCACGAGGTTGGAGATTAAATATCGCATATGGTACAGATACACCGTTCTCAAGAGCAATCAACACGCCTTTCGTTTTTTTATTAAAATCACCCTTATATGGTTCATAACCCAAAAAGCTATGATTTAATATTCCCGTTCCTCTCGTTGCTGTCAAAAATTCATTATTAAATCCTATTAAACCTCTTGCAGGTATGTGAAATTCAACTCTTGTATATCCCGAGACACCTGTTGTCATATTGACTAACTCACCCTTTCTAACTCCGAACATCTCAATAACAACACCACTATACTCGTCAGCTACATCAACAATTGCATGCTCAATAGGTTCGCATTTCTCGCCCTTTATAGTTTTTAAAATAACTTCCGGCTTGGAAACCTGAAACTCATACCCCTCTCTTCGCATATTTTCTATAAGTATTGAAAGTTGAAGTGCACCTCTCCCCTTTACTAAAAATGAATTTTTCTTATCTGTTTCGGTTACTTTTAAACTAACATTTGTCAATAGCTCTTTTTGAAGCCTGTCCCATATATGGCGAGATGTTACGAATTTACCCTCATTACCAGCAAAGGGTGAATCGTTGACAATAAAGTTCATAGCAAGAGTTGGCTCGTCAATATCAATTGACTGTAATTTATTAGGATAATTTTTATCAGATATAGTCTCCCCTACATCAATAGAATCTATACCACAAACAGAAACTATATCGCCTGCATATGCCTCTTTAATGTCTATTTTTTTAATGCCCTGATATGTAAATAGTTTAGTTATTTTACAGAGTTTCTGCTCTCCGTCTCTTTTTAAAAGAAGTACCTCTTCTCCCTGTTTTAAAGTCCCGTTATGTATCTTTCCCGTACCCATTTTACCAAGATAATTATCATAACTAATTGCTGATGTAAGAAATTGCAATGGTTTATCTTTGTCGCCGAGAGGTTCATCAACATGCCGAATTATTGTCTTAAACAGTGGTTCTAAATCCATATTTTCATCTTCAGCCTCATATCTTGCAAAACCTTCTTTTGCCGAAGTATAAATAATTGGAAAATCAAGTTGTTCTTCATTTGCATTTAACTCGACAAATAGATCAAATACTAAATTCAAAACTTCATCGGGTCTAGAATTAGGTCTATCAATTTTATTTATTACAACAATGGGATTTAAACCTTGTTCCAGTGCTTTTTTTAATACATATTTAGTTTGTGGCATAGGACCTTCAAATGCATCAACAAGAAGTAAGACAGAATCAACCATCTTGATAATTCTTTGAACTTCACCACCAAAATCTGCGTGTCCGGGAGTATCAACAATATTAATTTTATAATCTCTATAAGAGATTGAGGCGTTCTTTGAAAAAATAGTTATTCCTCTCTCTCTTTCAAGATCATTAGAATCCATAACCCTTTCTTTAACCTGTTGATTTTCTCTAAACGCACCGGCTTGCTTCAAAGCAGCATCAATTAAAGTGGTTTTCCCATGATCAACATGAGCAATAATTGCAATATTCTTAATTTTTTTCATAGTCTCCTCTTTTCAATATACAAATACACTCCACACATAAAAAAAAATCTTATCTGAACTGTGATTAAATATTTTTGAAGACGCATTATAACATATATTTACACTTTGTCGATATATAAAAAAAATCCCCAAATTTTAATTTCGTAACCGTCATGGAATAATTGTTCCAAAATCAGTCTTTTATTCCATGTTTTTTTATTAGTTTTGATAAATATACTCTGCTTATTTTTAAATCTCTTGCCGTTAATTGTCTATTATTATTGTTGGACTTCAATGTTTTTACTATTATTGATTTCTCATAATTGTCTCTTAAATCAAATAATCCGCCATTAGCTTTCCCTTCCTCTTTATCCTTATATTCGTCATCGTAATCTGGATAATAGGTAATTACCTCTTTGATTTTTGATTGCAATTCTCTAATATTACCTTTATAACTAAATTTCATTAAATAATTTATAATCTTTAATATTTCAGTTTCAGCCTCTATATTAAATTTATATTTTATCAAAAAAGCTCTTACAAGAAGAGGAATATCCGACCGCCTTTCTCTTAAAGGAGGTGATTTTATTTCAAGATTTGCAATCCTATAGAATAAGTCTTCCCTAAAATTGCCGTTTTCAATCATATTTGGTAGATTTTTATTTGTAGCAGACAATATTCTTATATCGATCTTTCTTAATCTATTCTCACCAAGTCGTCTAATTTCGCCGGAATCCAATGTTCTTAATAATTTTGCCTGCAGATTCATAGGGATTTCACCAATTTCATCAAGAAATAGCGTTCCTTTATCAGCCGATTCGATTAAACCTATTCTATCCTCATTGGCACCGGTAAAAGCCCCTCTTCTTGTCCCGAATAATTCAGCCTCAATAAGAGATTCGGGAATTGAAGCTATATTAACAGGAACAAATGGCTTATCAAGCCTATCGCTAAGATTATGTATTGCCTTAGCTATTAGTTCTTTACCTGTTCCACTCTCGCCCGTTATAAGTATGTGAAATTTTTTTTTGCTCAGTTTTATTATTTTTTGTTTCACTTCTCCTATCTTCTCGGAATTGCCTATAATAAAACTCATTTTTTCACGATTGAGAATTTTGTTTTCATAGAAATCCAAGAACAAATATCCGTATTTATTAAAAAAATTACTATTTTCTGAGTATATATCAATATGTTTTAAATCATTCTTATTAAGTCCCAGTACTAAGATTGCAAAAAAATCATTCGAAATTTTCCACTTAATTACCTTTGTCAGAGAATAATTATAAGAAATTTTACCACTATTTTTGAATTTTCTTATATCATTTATTGACAAGTACATGAATGACAGGTGCTTTATTGAACCTTCAATTATTTCATTAATAAGCCCATTATAATCTTTTTTATTTGTAAAATTAAATAATAATTTTTTATCTGAATATATATTCAATGATACTAAATTCGCAAAAAATAAATTTTGTACTTCAAGCAAAAAAGCATTATAAAAGTCACTAACAGTTTTCCACTTTTGATATGCATCAATTGTTTTGGCACTGTCGAGTAAATTATTAATTTCCCCTCTCTCGTCAAGTTTTTGTTTCAATTTTATTACATTATCAGACAATATACGACCGTTTTTTAAAAAAAAATAATATACATCTAAAAACAGTATTTTTTTTTCATCAATAAGTTCATCTATTTGACAATAATAATCAAAATAGATGTAATGATACTCATAATAAAAATAATTTTTATCACGATTACTCAATAATACGGTTAGCTCTTTTAATAAACTGTAAAATTTGTGATTTTTTGATACTCTTATCCAGAAAACAGTCATTTCAAACTTTAAACGTATAGATGTGATTTTTACCAATTTATTTATCACGATATCTATATTAGTGTTATTAACGGCATCATTTAGTAAAGATAAAACCACTTTCTGATTTTCATTAAATTTACTTAAATATTTCTTTTCAAAATCATTTAAAGCTTTTTTTTTTACTGTACGGAATTGTATTATTAAACTCAGTAATTGTGTCTCAATAATTTCATTTAACATACCTTTTTTCTTAAAGTTTTTCATTGCAATATCAATATACTTTATGGCTTTCTCAATATTATTTTTAAGAAATTCCATGTATGCAATATTATAAGAGTCAATCGCTATCGATTCTTCTCTTTTTTCTTTGTTATCACTTACAAGTGCTTTCTCCATACGTGCCTGAGCTTTATTCCATTCACCCTTTATTACATAAATTTCACTTAAATTAAATTCACAGATGGCAATCCCATTTCCATTTTTTGTTTTTCTATATATATGAAGCGATTTATTATACCAAAATGCTGCCTGGTTAAAATCATCAAGATCATAAAATAAATTCCCAAGATCTAATAGGATTGAGCTTGATAACACTATATAATCATTAATTTCAGCATTGAAATACGTCGTTTTATATATATATTCAGATTGTGATTTATCACCAACTTTCCTGTAATATTTAGCGAGCTCGGTATCCGTTTCTAAAACCCCATACTTACATCCATTCTTTTTAAAAAAATCTTTTATAATTGATAACTTTACAAAAACATTTTTAAATTCAGATATATTTATCAACTTGTCACATATTTGTAAACCAGCCATGTTTAAATAATATTCATCTTTTATTTTATTGTAAAAAAACTTTGCATTTTTATCCAAGCCATATTTATTTGCATAATAAAATTTTAAATAATTCAACTCAGATTGATACTGTTTTGGGATTTTTTCCGGTAATTTCCCTAATAGCTCCCGCATTTTTTTATAATTTCGCCTTATTCTGCATATTTGTATTTTTTTAAGTCGTGCAAATGCAAAATTTATCTTTTGAGTTTTTATTTTTTTTAAAATCGTATCCGCAAGAGTTAATCGTTCTTCTTTGATTAAGAAATCCAAAAATACGTCCATTATATTTTCATTATCCACTATTTTATCAATATTATCATATAAAATCTTCACCAATAATTTTTTAAATGTAATACCATGCCTTTTATTTAACGTATCCGATAAGAGAGCAAACACTTCGTCTATTTTATTTTCTTTGAGCTTAATAATTAATTTCTTATGGATTGCACTCTTTATTACCGTTGAATTATCTGAGCTTAAGTTTTTGGTATCAATAAAATCATTAATAATAAAATAATTTCTTGGTTTTTCATTTAATTCTAAATCAAATTGCATACCGAGATTTATTCCAAACGATATTAATACAATTTTACGTAAATTCGTCATTTTTAAAAGATATTTAAAAAAAACTTTTTCTTCACTATCAATATTTCTATTCAGAAAAAAAACAAACGATTTTACAGAAGCTTGTGCAACAATACTTTCCAATAAGCTAATAACATCCATAATTTCATACATATCTTTGCTCTTTTTAATAAAAATATCGGGTATATTTTCAATAATATAATTAATTATATTGCCTACATTTTCATCAATATCAAATATAATAATATGCTCAGAATATAAATTTGAATATAACGAAGATTTAATTATTTTATTTACTGCCCTATTCTCTGTTTTTATATTAATAATTGTATTCGTATTATTTTTAATATTTCCCAATTTATAAAGATTAAGGAAATTTGAACTAAAATCTTTATATCTATATATATAGAATATATTTTCTTTTTGATATTTTGTTTTCAGTTTATCATATTTTTTTTTAATATTATTTGCACTCAAGTCATAAAAATATTTATTTCTATTAAATATATCTACTATATCATTTAATTTATTAACATTTGTTGCAAACGGAATCTTATCATTAATTTTTATATGAAATTTAACAATATATATATCTTTTTCTTTAATTATTGCAAATCGTTTTAAATCAATAAAGTCTAAATCGTCATTAGTTAGGAATTCATTAATGGCAACAAATTGTACAAATATTAATTCAATCTCATTTTTATAAAATTTATTAATATTTTCATAATTGAATAAATCCAATGACTCAATTAGAAGTTTTATTTCCAATTCATTAAAACTATGTAAAAAAACGTCCTGAAACATAGAAGATCTATAATCTAAGATACTCGTTATCCGATCCAGTAAACCAGAATCAACATTATAAACAATCTCTTTAAATATATTTTTTGATAATTGTGATAATATTTCCTTCTTAGATATTTTATCCACGTACCAACTTATTATGTATCTCTCGAATTTCCCGAAAATCAGGGTTAATTCCCATTATTTCATCGGCTAATTCTTTTGCCGAGTCCATATCCTCACTTAAATCATAACAGCTTATAAGTTCGTATTTAATATTAAGATATTCATCATCTTGGCGACCGGATAATCCCAACGCTTTTTTCAACCAACTTATACCCTCACTATACATGCCCTTTTCTCTAAAGCAAATACCTAATAAACCGGCAGAATCAAAAAGTTTCGTAGGATGTTTAGAGGCAATCAAAAATTCATGAATAGCCTCTTCTAACAGACCCATTTCCTTATAAGCTATTCCAAGATTATATCTGGTATCATAATCTTCTTGGCCTATTTTATCTTCGACACCTTTTTGGAACTCTTCAAAAATCTCCATCATATTTTTTTCAATAGTTGATGTTCTTTGTCGTTCAAGTTCTTTAAGCCAAAAGGCAATTGATTCAATTTCCGTTTTTGCTTTTTCTTTCAACTCATAATAATCATCAGATTCAAAAAGAATAGGCTCCCCTTCAAAAAGATCTTCTTCGTCAAGTCCCTCAAAGATATTACTGTCACTTGCCTCATCAAATGGAGGTTTTGTATCTGATTTATTAATAATGATTTCATTTTTATTAAAAACATCACTTAAAAAACCGTCCGATATGCCTGATTTTTTAACCTTAACTTCATCAGCCACTGTTTCCTGCTCTTTTTCTAAAGAAATGTCAGGATTAACACTATCATCCTCTAATTCATACGAGGCTTCTTCAAGTTCCAAAGACATCTCATCATCATTGGCAACATCATTAGAAGTTTGTATATCTAATTCGTCTGTAATTCCGCCTTCAAGAGCTATATCAATATCATTTCCCAATATAATATTATTTGAAGATGTATTTGGAAGTGGATCAGGCTCTTTAGACAAGGAAAGTTTTGCATCATCTAATTCATTGACAAGCTGTACAACCTGCTCTTCTCCTGGGAAATCTTTAAGTAATCTGGCAGAGAGTTGTTCCGCCTCTCCAAAAAGTCTATTTTTTATATAGTGTTTTAACTCATTTGTCAGCTTCTCTAAGCTCACATCAAGTTCAATCCCATGCTTTGTCTCTTCATCAAAATCAACCTCATCAAATTCAGCATTTTTCTTCACAGCGTCAGATATTTCCTTTTTCACATCTTCAGCCGGTTTTATTACACTATCCTCATCAGTTAAGGAAAAAACATTTGAATTATCCGAAACCTCTTCGACCTCAAACGAGTTTGAATCAAACGCACTAAGATTTACTTCTTCTTGAATTTCAGACTTACCAAAATTAATTTCTATATCGGTTCTTTCTTCAGCGACTAAATCTTGAGTGACTGGATTCTCAGGTGAAAGTTTTGATATTTCATCTAAAAGTATGGAATATTCCTCATCCATATTATTTATCTTGTACAAATCCAAGATAGTATATCCTTCACTAATTTGTAAATCCGTATTATTTGTCAATTCATAAAGTGCATAGAGTTTCAAACTAACATTCAAATTACCGGGAAACCTATCTTTCATACTCTTGATAATGTTTTCAGCTTCAGCAAAATCACTTATTTTTATTGCCTCATCGGCTTTTCTGAAATTATGAAGCATAAACTCATCATCTTCATTTATATCTTCACTTGGATCATGACCCAAACCTCCGGTATTAAGTTCATTCAGCCTACTCTCGTATTCGTAAGGAGAATCGGAAAGATTAATAAGTTCTTCCAAAACTTTCTTCAGTTTATCTATTTCATTTTCAGATTCATATACGGGCATAAGAGATTCTAAAACTTGAATCAGACTATTTTTCTTATTTGCCATTCTAAATATATCTGCCATTTTTTCTCTAACAGGCGCAAAAGAATCATTCACCGTTAAAATAAATCTTAAAAGAGATATAGCATCTTCATACTTTTTTAAAGAAACAAACTTATCGACAACCGGTATAAAAAGAGAGAAGGTTTTGTTAAAATCCTTTCTATCCATATACATTCGTCCAAGCTTCATAATTACTTCTATCTCTTCGGGATTGATACTGGAAAGTTTTAAATATATCTGTTCCGCCTCATCTATCAAACCCTTATCAAAATATAAATCTCCCAATAATTTTAATAAATTAAGATGATTATATATATCATCCCCGAAACCTTTAAGAAAATCAACAGCTTCATCGGTTTTATTCTGTTTTATGTATGTATTTGCAAGCTTCTCCATTAGTTTTTCATTTTTAACTTTTGGAATAATCTTGTTAAGTAATTCTTCGATTTTTACATACTCTTTTTTTCGTATTAGGATATCTGATACTGTAAGATACTCTCTTACAGCTTCAGTTTGCATTTTTTCTTTTAAATAATTATCGGCAAGTAATAATCTCATATTTATATTACCGCTGTCAAACTCAAGAATTTTTTCATACATCCTTAAAGCACTTTTAATATTTCTTTTTCTTTTATACTCCTCTGCTAATTCAAGATAAATTTGCTTTGCTTCAATAGTTAAACCCTGTGCAGAGTATAACTCGGCTAATTTAAATGAGACCTTTTCATTTCCGGGATCAATTTTTGTAACTCTTTTAAGCATAGCAATAGCTTTTGCATGATATCCCTCTCTTCTATAAAAATCGGCAATCCAATCAAATTGCTTTACCGCTTCCCGTAAATTCTTTCTATTATAATGTAAATCGCCTATTATTCGTCTTATTTCAAGATCATCAGGTTTAAATTGTATTATTTTTTCATATTCCTTTATAGCAGCTTCAATTTTACCCTGCTTTGACAACTTAAGTGCTGACGATACTAAACTTGATCTTTTGTCCTTTGCCATCTTTTTATCCTGAAACTTTTTCTATGAAAAAAAGTTTGCCCTTTTAACTCTATTATTTTTATGTGTTTTTCTGTTGGATATCCCTTATTATTACCAAGATCATAACAAGAAAAAAATCTTGACATTTTAACTATTAATTGATCTCTAAAAACTTTTGCAATTATTGAAGCTGCAGCAATCGACAGACTTTTTGAGTCGCCTTTTACAACGCCTTCGCCAATAATATTTAAGAAATCAGGTTTCATACCATCAATTAAAACATAATCCGGGGAAATTTGCAACTTTTTTACCGACATTTCCATCGCTTTCTTTGTCGCAATTAAAATATTTGTATCGTCAATAACATCATTCCAGATCCAACCAACCGAATGTGCAATAGAATTTTCGTAAATTACCGAGGCTAATTCAAGCCTCTTTTTACTGCTTAATTTTTTTGAATCATTCAACCTGTAATCCAATTTTTCGGAATCCAATATCACTGCACCGGCAACGACAGGACCAAACAATGCACCACGCCCAACCTCATCTACGCCACATACATGAGCGTTTTCTTTTTTATTTAAGTATTTTTTTTCTAATTCGTAATCAGGCATTACCTAATTTCTTTTAATCTGGCAGCCTTACCCTTAAGATTTCTCAAATAATAGAGTTTGCTCCTTCTTACCTTAGAATGTCTCTTTATTTCAATTTTTTGAACAAGTTTAGAATTTAAAGGAAAAATCCTTTCAACCGCAATACCAAAAGAAGTCTTTCTTACGGTAATAGTTTTTTGAATACCGCTATGCTTCAATGCAATTACTGTTCCTTCAAATATCTGAATACGTTCCTTACCACCCTCAATAACACGATAAGAAACTCTTATAATATCCCCTGACTTTAATTCAGGTAAATCCGTACGAACCGGAGAATATCGAGTTAAATCATCCATTTTATTTGTGATTTTTACTTTTTCCGCTTTTTTTGGGGCGGATTTAGGTTTTGTTACAACTTTTTCTTCACTTCTATCTTCAACCTTTTTTTTCTCTTCCTGCACTGCCTCTGTCTTTATTTCCTCTTTTTCGGGTGTTGCTTTATTCACCTCTGCGTCTTGCGTTTTCTTTTCTTCAGCCATTTTTTACTTCTCCTAATACTAATTCTTTTCTAAAAAATATCAATTAAACCCAAACGCAACTAACCATTACAAATTTAGGTAAAAAAAATACAGTTGTCATTGTACTATTATTTGACTTAAATTTCAACCGAATAACATTGTTTTTTTATAATTTGTTTTTTCATAATTATATAACTTTATTACTTTAGAGGTGATTGAATAATAAACAATTATTTTATGAAACTTTATTACGTTCTTATTCGTCTTGATTATATTGTATTGTTTATCATTATGTACCATATAAAATATCATACATATAGCAATATATTTTGTACAATATATTTTGTACAATATATTTTGTACAATTTATTGTAGATAAGATTATGTGTAAAACATATTAGGAGGCTTTATGAAGCGTATAATTATTTTAATAGTTTTATTATTTTTTGCTATTACCCTCTTTGGCAATAGTATTATTTTAAATAAAGACAAACCCTCTAAGGGAAAATGGCATTTTAAACCTAAAAAAGTTTGGGAAGTCGATTCAGCCGGAGACACCATACTTGTAAAAACAGCAAAGATAGTCGTAAGCAATGACGGCACAATTTTTGTAGCTGAACAAAAAGCACAAAAACTGCTTGTATTTAACTCGGAAGGTAAGTTTCTAAGAGCAATAGGTAAACAGGGTGAAGGACCGGGAGAGTATAAGAATTTATCTACATTTTATATTATTGATGACAATGTCATTGTTCCGGCCATGAGTAGATTTCATTATTTTAAAACAAATGGAAAGTATATGGAAACAATAAATCCGGATATCTCTTTTTTATTTCCCGATGCCATGATTGACAAATACAAATTTTTATACACAAAATCCGAAAAAAACGATAAATTTGAAACAGAGATGTTAAAAGTTTTTAATTTACAAGACAAAACAAGTACACTTATTAAAAAGATTATTTCAAAAAAGCCTAATGTAGTATCATCCGGAAAATTGACTATTATGGTGAAATTTGACGGAACCGTCGTCGAGTATAATAATAATTTTTTCTATTTGGGTAATAAGAATAAATACCTTATAACAAAGGTTGACACGAAAGGAAAGAAAATCTTTGAATTCGGCATAAAATCAAGAAAAAAGATTAAATTGACTGAGAAAATGAAACGAGCAAGATATGACAGAGTAGTATTGAACGGCAGAAAAATGCCAGAAACACTCGTTGACAGATTAATCAAAAACGATCCTGACCTTGTTCCGTATTTTAATGATATTACTCTTGTTGGAAACTTCATTTATGTATATGTTAAAGATCCACGAGACAATAAGGTACAAAAAATTGATATTTTTACTAATAATGGGAAATACATCTATAGGTCAGATTTCAGATTACCTGAAAATTTAATATTGAAAAGAGGACCTGTTTTCAAAGGTAAGTTTGCTTATGTTTTTGCAGAAGACGAAGACGGTGAAAGAAAATTAATAAAATACAGCATAAACTTACCAAATAAGTCTACTTAATACAAACTTGCTGAAACACTTATGCAATAATAAAAAAGCAATTGGATTTAACTCAGTTAGAACAAATAGATTAGGTATTGCAGTAAAGTTTGATAAAACTTAGGTTAGAGATATCAATTGAATAAATAAAATAAAAATACTATAATATGTTTATGAAAAAGGAAAAGATTTTAACGACGAGACTTTATACGTTTAATAAGAGAAATTTAATTTTTTGATTTTTCTTGATAGTTCTTCTCTCGAAATACCGATTATTTTTGCTGTTCTGGTTATATTATTGTCATTTTCAGATAGTGCTTTTTTAAAATATTCGTTTTCAAAATCCTGAATTAATTTCTGTTTTGCTTCTTTAAAGTTTCCTTTTGTTGTATTTTTAATCTTTAATGGTAGTTCTCCTAATACAGAAAAGCTCTCTATATTATTCTTTAATTCTCTAACATTTCCAGGCCAGCTATGTGATACTATTTTTTCAATATCTTTAATACTAAGTTTTAGATTTTTGCCTTTTCTTAAATTATTTTTATTTAAAAAATATTGTGCAAGTAGTTCAACATCTCCATTTCTTTCTTTTAATTCAGGCATAGTAATAACTACGACTTGTAATCTATAAAACAGATCTTTTCTGAATAATCCATCTTTTACAAGTTTATAAAGATCTCTATTAGTTGAAGAAAGTACTCTAACGTCAACTTTTATCGGCTTAGTTCCTCCAATTCTATAAAACTCGGATGTTTCAAGAAAACGGAGTAATTTTGCCTGCATTTGAAGTGGAAGGTCTCCTATTTCATCTAAAAACAAAGTACCCTTGTCAGCCAGTTCAATTCTTCCCATCTTACGAGCTTTTGCATCGGTAAATCCTCCTTTTTCATATCCAAAAAGTTCTGCCTCAAATAAATCCTTTGGGATTGTCGGACAATCTATCGGTATAAAAGAGAATTTATTCCTGTTACTGCTATTATGTATCTCATTTGCAGCAAGCTCTTTACCAGTGCCGGATTCCCCAAGAATTACGACTGTACTCTCATTATCTTTGCCAATTATATCTATTTTCTTTTTAATTTCTTTCATAATAGGAGAATTTCCAATTAGACTTGTTGAACCACGATTTATTTTTCTAAGTATAATATTCTCTGCTTCAAGTTTTTGAAGTTTTTTTTTATTTGTCTTTGCCTCAATAAACTTTGCTATGCTTAATCTCAGACTGTCAGGAGTAAATTCCTTTGATATATAATCATCAGCTCCAAATTTAATGGCCTCAACTGCCGTTTCAATACTTGCAAACCCTGTTACAACAACAATATACATATCCTCATTTAATTCTCTTGCTTTAGCAATAAGACCTAAGCCTGAACTTTTTTTTGGCAAATGAAGGTCAGTCAACAAAAGATCAAAGTTTTTTTCTTTAAGAAGTTTTATAGCATCTTCTTTGGAATTTGCAATTTCAAGTCCTTTATCTTTTAAAATAATTTTTATAGCATTACGCATAGTTTGGTCATCATCTACAAATAGAATATCACTCATTTATTCTCCATATTAATCATAAACCGGCAATAATAGAGTAAATGCCGTTCCTTTTCCT
>Ga0256845_1002282_pt1 | contig 14080 bp, 11 predicted proteins | sample RiftiametaG_FD_189101 | JGI IMG/M metagenome (GOLD analysis project Ga0256845, IMG submission 189101) | Tube worm associated microbial communities from hydrothermal vent at the East Pacific Rise, Pacific Ocean - Riftia | ecosystem: Host-associated > Annelida > Integument > Unclassified ...
TTCAAAAACGGATCCCACTTTTTGAACCACTCGGCTATCAAAAGAAAACTGTTCGTCTTTACTTTGATTGATGCTGAATTCTGTACTCAAGTTGTTCCAATGATAGGTATAGCGAATATTCCAAAAAAAAATTAATGGGGACGTGTCTTGAATTACCACATTGCTTCGAGTCAAAAATGTCACCGGCAAACCAACAGTAGGTGCTTTAGGCAAATACGCCCGTGACGAGTGTTGATTAAGGTTCCGTCAACCTTTTAAAGAAAATTTATGGGGTGCAGATCTCGCTCTGAGCATAAAATCAATAGGTTAGCGTTAATTATTTATTAAATATGATCAAAGGTTCACAGAATTACACGCATAAAAAAAAGCACACTTTGTTTTGACCAAACGAAAAATAAATTTCATTTACAAAGGTGCTTTCCATGTCACTATCTTACGCTCAGAGTCAAACTGCAATAACAACGCAATCCATTTTTGAACAATTACTCAATGATGTTAAGACCGTCAATGTTAAAACCAGTTCTGCACGGTTTAGTGCGTTAGAAATTGAACTTCATCAATTATTTGCCGCCGCTGAAAGAGCCTGTATGAAAAAACTGCTGGAAAATTACGACTGGGACTATCCAGTCTTTCAGTCGAATGACAAAGAGATAGAACGAGAAAATCAAAAAAAGTACATTGATATTATCAAAGAATTGGATTGCTCTCTCGAAAGGTGGGATGACACATACTTATCTGTCAATATTAGAGAAGGAGCTGATTTTTGATACCATTTATGACCAACTAAGTGAATGGAGTGAGAAAGCTATCCTAGGTTTTGAAACATGCCATGCAAGAGTGGAAGGAGCATTCGATGACACGCCTGACGATGATGCCTAACAAAATAGGTCGCGCGTAGCCACGACCGACTTAATGTTGGACAAGCCGTTTCTTAAATAAAAAACTCAAGGAATTTATAGAGAAGCTCCAATGGGTCTATGAACGTAGATCTAACTATGTCGCTGAGAAGAAATCTAACATAGATGTAATCCGCTCATTTATCAACATCAAAAACCTTAGAAACCCCTCGATCCCGCGGATCGGACGCCGGAATAATTTTATCCCCATCTACCCATATCACCTGAACATCGCCAAATTCCCAGTTATGTGGCTCGACTCGATATCCTCGCTGATTGAGTTTTTCAATCGTTTGATCGATCAAAGGCAGAGAAGGGCTTTGAGTGATTAAATCCGGGGGTAAAAGCTGATGATGGAAACGAGTAGCGCCAACGGCTTGCAGAGGTGTCATATTAAAATCCAAAATATTAATGATCGTCTGGAAGGTTGTGGTAAAAATAGTCGAGCCGCCGGGTGTGCCAACGACCAATTCAGGTTTGCCATTTTTAATTAAAATCGTCGGCGACATAGATGATAGCATCCGTTTTCCCGGCTGAATTTTATTGGCTTTATTGCCCACCACACCGAAAATATTGGGTACGCCAGGTTTTACGCTAAAATCGTCCATTTCATTATTTAATAAAAATCCCGCGCCTTCTACTATAACGCCGGTTCCAAATGCCCAATTGATGGTGTAAGTATTAGAAACCGCATTACCATCGCCGTCCATAATCGAGTAATGTGTGGTGTTGGGCGATTCTAATCCCGGTTTAACGCTTTCCAATTTAGAAATATTGACCGGATCGACTTCGTTCGCGCGTCTTTTAATGTAAGCATTACTGATTAATTTAGACATGTCAATATCCACAAAAGCTGGATCACCTAAGTACTCAGCACGATCAGCAAAAACTCTTTTTTCCATTTCGGCGACCAAATGAATATATTGTGGCGAATTATGCTCGACCGATTTAAATTCTTTTGCCAGATAATCTTTCATTTTTAACAGCTGTATTACGCCAAAGCCACCAGAGCTTGGCGGCGGCGAGGAGAGTACTTGATAATCGCGCCAATTTGCTTTCAAGGGTTCGCGCCAAACGGCTTGATACTGGTTTAAATCTTCCAAGCTGATAATTCCTTTGCTAGATTGCATTTGTGCGACGATCAATTCGGCTGTTTTTCCTTGGTAAAAATCTTTAATACCATCTTTAGAAATACGTTTGAGCGTTTCTGCGAGTTCAGGTTGTTTGAAATTTTGTCCGGCAACCACATGCCCAAAATATTGCTGAAAATTGGTACTAGTTCCAAACCAGTCAAAATGAGACTTAATACTCTCGCTTAGGTTTTTGTGTGGTATAAATCCTTGCTCGGCCAGTTTAATTGCCGGAGCTAACACTTGTTGCCAAGTTAGTTTGCCGAATCTTTTGTGCGCTTGCCAAAATCCGGCGACTGTGCCCGGAATCCCTGCGGCTTTAGCACCGATTAAACTTGCATCTTTAATCACATTTTTATCATCATCTAAATACATGTCCCTATGTGCTGCTAACGGGGCGGTTTCTCGATAGTCGAGGAAATAAGATTTACCTTGTATATAGATCAACATAAAACCACCGCCGCCGATATTACCTGCATCAATGTAAGTGACCGCTAAGGCAAAACCGGTGGCAACCGCGGCATCGACAACGTTTCCACCCGCTTTGAGAATATTTTCGGCCACTTGAGCGGCATATTTGTCGGGGATCGCTATCGTCGCTTGCTTGCTGGTTATTTGTTTAGTCACATTTTTTCCAACGATATTTTTCTCGATGTCTGTTTGCTCAGTGGTATTGTCATGTTCAGCGGAACATGCAGAGAGTAGCAGTGAAAACGTCAGAAAAAACTTGAACGGCTGCGATATCATAATTTGGCTCCCGAAGTGTAGCGTTTGTCTGATTTGGACTGAGTTAAAAGGTTCAGACCATACAATTTTGCTACTAAGTGTTTGACTTATTGTGCGGATATTGCAGATAAAGAGCAAGAACCTTGTCAAATTACTAGAGTCTTGAGTTAATATGACAATAACAAATATCTATGAGTCACTGTTTAAATGTCAAAAATAGAATTTACTAAAGAAGAGAAAAGATCAATCGTCAAAAAAATCCAATTTTACTTTGATCAAACACTTGATTATGAAATGGGGCAGTTTGACGCCGAATTTCTTTTAGATTTTATCTCAGAAGAGATGGGGGGCTATTATTATAATCGGGGATTGTATGATGCTCAGGCGTATATAGAAAAGAAAATGGAAACAATTTCAGAAGATATTTATCAACTGGAAAAAAACACTGAATTTGTGCGTTGAGAACCAGTTCTATTTTAAAAAACGGCCCTCATTTTCTAAGCTAACAGGTTGCCTCGTGAAGCGTATTGGGTACAGAGGCGCTACCAAGAAGTATGTACGAAAGTTAGATTAACAGCTAACAGCCACCGGGCTTAGAGTAGTACGATTTGCTGTAGCGGGTAATACAGCATCAAACCCACGTTGAATATCGTCAATCAAATCATCAATATTTTCGATCCCTACAGAAATACGCAGTAAATTTTGAGTAATTCCAGCAATTTCCTGCTCTTCTATTGAGATTGCTGCATGGGTCATGGTAGAGGGGTGACAAATCAAACTCTCTACACCACCTAGTGATTCAGCAAGCGAAAACACTTGTAATCCAGATAAAAAGGATTTCACTTTTTCAACATCACCTTTTATTTTAAATGAAATCATGGAGCCAAAACCTGATTGTTGTTTCTTGGCAATTTCGTGACCTGGGTGGCCGATTAGCCCGGGATAGTAAACATGCTCAACTTGTTCATGAGAAACTAAATAGTCGACTAGTTTACTCGCGTTTTTAGCATGTCTTTGAACACGAACATCCAAGGTTCGAAGACCTCGCAAAGTCAAAAAACTATCAAATGCTGCGCCGGTAATACCCGTGCAATTAGCCCACCAAGCAATATCTTCATAGATTTTCTCATCTTTGGCAATAACTGCACCACCAACCACATCACTATGACCATTAATATATTTGGTGGTTGAATGAACCACGATATCAGCGCCTAATAATAGCGGTTTTTGAAAAACAGGAGACAAGAAAGTATTGTCAACGGCTACTAAGGCACCTTGCTGTTTGGCAAGTGTAGAAATTTTTTCAATATCGACCACTCTTAATAGTGGATTGCTTGGGGTTTCTATCCAAACAATTTTGGGTTTCTTTTCAAGAGCTAGGGCCAGTGCTTGCTCATCAGTTTGATCGACAAAATCCAGACTGATCAAACCTTTTTCTGCGTAGGATTTGAATAATCGGAAAGTGCCGCCGTAACAATCGTGAGGAGCCAAAATTCTTTCGCCACCTTTTAGTAATTGAAGCACCGCAAAAATTGCCGACATACCACTGGAAGTCACAATACCACCAAAACCACCTTCAAGATCTGCTAGCGCTTGACCTAGTAGTTGCCTTGTAGGGTTACCAGAACGCGAATAATCAAACTCTCGCTTTTCATCAAATCCAGCAAAACTATAGTTGCTTGATAGGTAAAGCGGTGGAGTGATTGCTCCATGTTGGGTATCGGTTTCAATGCCAGCGCGAACGGCGATGGTTTCTATCGATGGTTGGTTGTTAGTAGACATTTATGTACTCCGGTAACTGTTTCACTTAAAAGACGTTTAATTGCCACAAAGATGTTTAGCCGTCTATATGTCCGAAAGTATATACAGGATTAAATTGATGTCAAGATGTTTAGATGGCTAAACTGGTGTAGAATACAGATTCAAATGCAAAATAAGGTGGTAAATAATGAGAACTTGGAACGGGGATTACATCAATCCATACGTCGAACACGGTGATAAAAAACAAAATGTTAAAAAAATAACCGTATCGATCCCTTTTTCAGTACTAAAGATTTTGACTGATGAAAGAACCCGTCGACAGGTCTCTAACCTGCGCCACGCAACCAATAGTGAACTTTTATGTGAGGCATTTTTGCACGCTTATACTGGGCAACCTTTGCCTACAGATGAAGATTTGACTAAAAACAATTTGGAGCTGCCCAACGCCTAATTGGATTGGTACCATTTAAGGACTGTAGGCCATTCGATATAACCAAAAATTATTCCTTGTTTCGGCTTTGATGACATTGAGGGCGTCGATGTCATCGGTATACTGGTTCGTTATAACTTCCAAATCTGAGTAATCCTTGTTATTTAGGTTGGTCAGTGCTACATTTGTACGTGTAGACGTCTAAACGTCTATTAAATTTAATCTAACGCTACTGACTTTGATAAAACTATAGATTAGAACCTTTGGCCTAGTAGATCTTGGATTAATCTAGGTATGTCATTTTGTCCATCTAAAAATATTTTTAAGAGCCGTATCTCAATGAACAAAATCAATCGACTATTACAAAAGCGTCTAGCAGAGAGCATCTTGTTATTAGATGGTGCGACCGGTACGATGCTGCAATCCCACGATTTGCAAGAGAATGATTTTCGTGGAGAGCGATTTTCAGATTGGCCCTGCGACCTTAAGGGCAATAATGATCTGCTTTGTCTAACTCAGCCCGCCATTATCGAATCGGTTTATCGCGCCTATTTAGAAGCAGGTTCGGATATTATTGAAACCAATACTTTTAATGCGACCAGCATTGCGATGGCGGATTATCAAATGGGTTCTCTTAGTGCGGAAATAAATTTACAGGCCGCTAAAATCGCCAAACGTGTTACTGAGGAATTTTCAACCGCCGAAAAACCGCGATTTGTCGCGGGGGTCTTAGGACCAACCAATAAGACTTGTGGTTTGTCGCCGGATGTTAATGATCCAGCTTATAGAGCGATCACTTTTAATGAAATGAAAGAAGCGTACTATGAGTCAACTAAAGCACTGATTGATGGTGGTGCAGACATTATTTTGATTGAAACCGTGTTTGATACTCTTAACGCCAAAGCCGCTGTTTTTGCGGTTGAAAGTTATTTTGAGGATACTGGTAATATTCGACCGGTAATGATTTCCGGCACCATTACCGATGCATCGGGCAGAACATTAACCGGGCAAACGACCAGTGCATTTTATAACTCACTTAAACACGCTAAACCGATCAGTTTTGGATTAAATTGTGCTTTGGGTGCAAAGGAGCTGAGGCCTTATATTGCCGAACTATCCTCTATCGCGGATTGTTACGTTTCTGCTCATCCTAACGCTGGGTTACCCAATGAATTTGGCGGCTATGATGAAACTCCGGAAAATATGAAAGACGAATTACTCGAATGGGCTCAATCGGGATTGCTTAATATTGTGGGTGGTTGTTGTGGTACCGGGCCTGCTCATATCAAAGCTTTAAACGAATTAGTTGAAACCTGCCAACCGAGGCAAATTCCAAAACTCCGTTCTGCGACCCATTTGTCAGGGTTAGAATCTGTAGCCATTGATCACAAAAGTCTATTTACCAATGTTGGCGAAAGAACCAACGTCACAGGTTCGGCTAAATTTTTACGTCTAATCAAAGAAGATGATTTTACCACTGCGCTAGATGTTGCTCGAGAGCAAGTTGAAAACGGCGCCTCTATTATTGATATTAATATGGACGAAGGTATGTTGGATTCGGTCGCTAGTATGCGCCGTTTTTTAAATTTGATTGCTGCAGAACCTGATATTTCCAAAGTACCTATTATGCTTGATTCTTCTAAATGGCAAGTGATTGAAGAAGGTCTGCAATGTGTACAAGGTAAAGGCATTGTTAATTCAATTTCGCTTAAAGAAGGTGAACAAGAATTTATTCGCACCGCAAAATTGGCTCATCGATATGGCGCTGCGGTAATTGTGATGGCATTTGATGAGCAAGGACAGGCGGATACTTATCAGCGCAAAATAGAAATTTGCCAAAGGGCGTATGATGTTCTGGTTAATCAAGTTGGATTCATTCCACAAGATATTATTTTTGATCCTAATATTTTTGCCATCGCCACCGGTATAGAAGAACATAATAATTATGCAGTGGACTTTATTGAAGCGACTCGATGGATCAAACAGAACTTGTCAGGCGCGTTAGTTTCTGGCGGTGTATCAAACGTCTCTTTCTCTTTTAGAGGTAATAATAAAGTTCGAGAAGCCATTCATTCGGTATTTTTATATTACGCTATAAATGCTGGCATGGATATGGGCATAGTGAATGCTGGACAGTTGGAAATTTATTCAGAAATTGATCCGGAACTCAAACTAGCCGTAGAAGACGTCATATTAAATAAAGATCCCGATGCAACTGAAAGACTGGTCACTGTAGCTGAAAAATATATTGGTGTCAGCCGTGAAGAAAAACAAGAAAAATTACTGGAATGGCGTGAAAAAAATGTTAATCAAAGAATTCAACATGCGCTAGTAAAAGGTATCACCCATTTTATTGATGAAGATGTAGAAGAAGCTAGGTTAAATTGTGAAAAATCGTTGCAAGTCATTGAAGGACCTTTGATGGATGGTATGAATGTTGTAGGTGATTTGTTTGGTGCTGGAAAAATGTTTTTACCGCAAGTGGTTAAATCGGCCAGAGTCATGAAAAAAGCGGTCGCTTATTTAGAACCATTTATGGATGAGGAAAAGTTAGCATCTGGACAAGAGTTAAGTTCCAAAGGAAAGGTTTTATTGGCAACGGTGAAAGGGGATGTACATGATATCGGTAAAAATATTGTAGCGGTCGTTTTGCAATGCAATGGCTATGATGTGGTGGATCTTGGTGTGATGGTCAGTTGCGATAAAATCATTCAAACAGCGATCGAAGAGAAATGTGATTTGATCGGGTTGTCTGGGTTAATCACACCTTCGCTAGATGAAATGGTGACGGTCGCAAAAGAGATGCAAAGAGTTGGTTTGGAACTTCCTCTATTAATTGGCGGAGCGACCACCTCTCAAATTCATACTGCCGTGAAAATCGAACCACAATATGCTCATTCAACCATCTATATAACTGATGCATCAAGGATTGTTAATGCCTCAAGAAAATTATTAAGTCCAGAGCATAAAGCCGAATACACACAAAGTATCAAGGCCGAATACGAATGCCTGCGAGTTAAGCGATCTCAACGTGAAAATAAAAAAAACCAAACAAGCTTGTCTGAGTCTCGAAAATTTAAAAACCAGATTGAATGGCAAGATTACCAACCGGTAAAACCTAGTTTTGTTGGGTCTAAAGTTTTTGATGATTTTCCATTACAGAAATTAGTCGAGAGAATTGACTGGACACCTTTTTTTAGAAGTTGGGAATTAGCTGGACGTTATCCTAGAATACTGGAAGATAGCGTGGTGGGTGAAACAGCGAAAAAACTTTTTGAAGATGCTCAATCCATGTTGAAAAAAATAATCAACGAACAATGGTTAACGGCAAAAGCCGTGGTTGGTTTTTTTCCGGCAAATAGTTTTGAAGATGATATTGAAATATATACTGATGAAAATCGAAATTGCGTGCGACACAAATTATTTTGTCTTCGCCAACAAAAACAAACCCGAAAGGGGAAATCCAATCACTCGCTCGCTGATTTTATTGCACCCAATGATACTGCAGTGCAGGATTATATCGGCGTATTTGCATTGACTACAGGTATTGGGATTGATAAAAAAATCGAATATTTTGAGTCTCAAGGAGATGATTACTCAAGTATTTTATTGAAGTCGTTAGCCGATCGATTGGCGGAAGCTTTTGCTGAACGCATGCATGAAAAAGTTCGTAAAGAGCTGTGGGGCTATGATCGTTCTGAACAGCTAACCAATGAAGAATTAATCAAAGAAAAATATCAAGGGATCAGACCTGCGCCTGGTTATCCAGCATGCCCTGATCACACTGAAAAAGCGACTCTTTGGGAACTATTAAAACCCGATAAAAATATAGGACTTAAGATCACCGAAAACTATGCAATGTATCCAACCGCCGCAGTTTCTGGGTGGTATTTTTCTCATAAAGAATCACAATATTTTGGTGTAGGAAAAATTAATCGCGAACAGGTTGAGGATTATGCGCAACGAAAGGGGTGGACCATTGAAACGGCTCAAAAATGGTTAGCACCTAATTTGGGGTATGATGTGTAACGGATGATGAATAGAATGGGTTAATATAATAATTAGCAATTAACGATTATATTTATCATATCAAAATGTTCTGTAAATACATTTTAGTATTCTACTAGTGCATTGTTTCAGAGCTATAATAACGAAGGTGCTAGAGATATTTATGAGAAAAGATATGCATCTGGCAAGTCAAAATCCTTAATTAATGTTGGGGAGATAGGGTGGTTGCAAGCAGCGCTTTGTTGGAGTCGAAGGATCATTCTGGTGAATTGACACTGGAAGAATCCAACCAACTAATCAAAGTTCAAAGAGATATCCTAGAAATTGTTGTGACTGGCAATGATTATCAGCATGCTTTAGATTCTCTTTGTCGTGTCGCTGAAAGGATTGTCGACGATGCAGTTGCGTCTATTATGATCTACGATATCGATCGACTCGCTTTGCAAGTGCGTGCGGCACCAAATGTTCCTGAGCAAGCGAAATCAGAACTTAATGGTTTGGTCCCTGGCCCCAATCAAGGCTCTTGCGGTACTGCTGTGTATAAACAAATTCCTCAATTTGTAAAGGATACCGATCTAGATATACGTTGGCAGAATTTTCAGTCACTGGTCAATAATTTTAATATTCATGCTTGTTGGTCTATGCCGATTGTCGATAGTGACAAACAGGTTGTCGGTTCTTTCGCGTTATCCAGTTTTTGCAAAAGAGCTCCCAGTAAATTTCAAAAAAATCTATTACGTACTGCTAGTTATCTGGCGAGTTTAATATTGCGCAGAGAGCAGGAAGCATTGGTTTTACAAAGAGCAGCTCATAGTGACTACCTGACTAATTTACCTAATCGAAATTTATTTAAAACACGCGTTGATCAAGCTATCGCAAGAGTGAGTCGTTGTAGCTCGCCACTGGCAGTATTTTTTATCGATCTCGATAATTTCAAACAGGTGAATGACGACTATGGACATGATGCCGGAGATATTGTTCTTAAAGAAGTCGCTGCCAGACTCCAAAGTAAGGTTCGTAAAGAGGATACCTTAGCGCGATTGGGTGGTGACGAATTTGTATTATTGGTAGAAGATATGAAAGAAACGGATGAATTGCGTCTAATCGCCAGTAAGCTGCTAGAGGTTCTGGATCCACCAATTGATCAAGGTGAAAAACAATATCATATCTCAGCCAGCATTGGCATCAGCATTTATCCCATTAATGGTCTTTCAACCAGTGAACTGCTGAAATGTGCCGATAAGGCGATGTATGTTGCCAAGTCCCTCAAAAAAGACAAAATTCAGTTTTATTCTGCTTAGAGATATTTTTGGTACGATTAGATTGATGTTCTGTTGCTAATGATTTAGCATTTGCGTTTACTAGATTATCTTTGGTATTTCATTGAAACAATTTTTCTGGAGCATTTGTTTGCTCTTGCTTTCTGCTTGCACTTCTATCCCGTTATCGAGCATGTTAAAAATGGCGACTTTAGATGGTGACGATATTTCAGCCATTGATCCTAAGCAGATCCGTGTAAGGCTCTCAATTTCTGCTCCCGTAGAGCTACAAACTAAAAATGTTAAGCTAGCGTTAAAATTTGACCATCAAAATGGCGAGCAGTCTGAGTTCAAGTACTTGCTAGAAATTATTGATGTCAGTGTTATTGACCCTCTCTCAAGTTGGTTTTCTCAAGCACCATTAAAACATGCTTACGAATTCAAATTAGCCGCATTATCTCAACTCGAATTTAATCAATACCAAAAGGACTATGTTAGGCATGGAAAACCCAAACGCTATCAATGGACCGTTTATTATTATTTGAAGAACAAACCACAGCAAGGAGAGGGGATTACCATTGATATGGAATTAAAGTTTTCACACAACGAAGACTATTTTTTTCTTTTGAAGAATGCAAAGGTTGACTTAAACTGATAAGGGTTACGAATGATTCATTATACCGTTTCTATCGAAAATACAAATAACCACCTGATTGACCTTCATATGGTCATTACCCGGCCACTAACAAAAGGACAGGAATTTTGGCTTCCTGACTGGATACCGGGCAGCTACATGATCCGGGATTTTTCCCGAAATATAATGACTTTGATAGGTCGACAAAATGATCGGATCGTTAAAATCAGTAAACGATCTAAATCGGTCTGGCGGCTTGATGAAGATGTCGAATGTCTCGAAATCGACTATCAGGTTTATGCTTGGGATTTATCGGTACGTTCAGCTCATTTCGACGATCAACATTGTTTTTTTAATGGTACCAGTACTTTCTTAGCGGTGCGGGGATTAGAAGGTTCACCGCACCAAATTAAGATTATTAAACCATCTTATGGGTTAGATAACCAATGGAAAGTGGCTACTTCAATGCCTGATTTGGCGATAGATGTAGATGGTTTTGGAGAGTATCAGAGCGGTAACTATGCAGAATTAATCGATCATCCTTTTGAGATAACTGATTTTATAGAAACAAAATTCGTGGTTGATGATATCGAGCATCGAATGATATTTGCGGAAGCGCCTGAAAATGTAGACTTAAAAAGAATTGCACAAGATGTACAAAGTATTTGCCAATATGAGTGTTCATTTTTTGCGGATAGTAAACCGCCGTTTGATCAATACTTGTTTATGACCTTTGTACAAAAACAAGGATTTGGAGGGTTAGAACATATGTCGTCAACAGCGTTACATTGCAGTCATGGTGATTTACCGAGGTTAGGTGATGATCCAACTAAGAAAACAGAAGACTATCAAAAGTTTTTGGCGCTTTGCAGCCATGAATATTTTCATTGTTGGAATGTTAAACGGATCAAACCCGCTAGATTTGAAACCTATCAATTACAACAAGAAGTACACACTGAACTGCTCTGGTTTTTTGAAGGGGTCACTTCTTATTATGATGAATTATTTTTGGTTCGATGCGGGGTAATTACATCGCAAAATTATCTTGATATGCTAGCAAAAAATATAACACGTTATTTGCGAGGCAAAGGCAGACAAAAACAAACCGTCACTGAATCCAGTTTTGATACGTGGACAAAATTTTATAAACAAGATGAAAATGCTGCTAATGTGATAGTTAGTTATTATGTTAAAGGTGGTTTGGTCGCTTTTTGTTTGGATTTTGAAATTAGACGGTTGACAGATAATGATAAAAATCTCGATGATTTGATGCGATTGATCTGGCAGAAACATGGGCAAAGCGGGGTAGGTGTTGACGAAGCTGGTATACAAAAATTAGCAACAAATTTGGTAGGTACTTCCATGCAAGACTTTTTTAGATCTATTTTGTATTCTACAGAAGAGTTAGATTTACAGAGGCTTTTCACTCAATTAGGAATTAACTACCAGCTACTACCTGAATCAAAACAAATGGATAAAGGCGGTTATGTTAAAAGACTAGTAAAAAGGAACGCAGTATCTTCATTAAATATTACTCACAAAGCTAATCCTGTAGGCGCTGAAACCATCACTGTATTGGAAGGAGGATGCGCTGCAAACATTGGATTGTCAAACAAGGATATTATTATTGCGCTAGACGGCTATCGAGTTAATTCTGGTGAACTGGATAAACGGATTGCAGCTTACCCCCTAGAAAGTGAAATACAAATCAGTTTTTTTAGAAGAGATAAAATGCACCATAGAATTTGTGTGTTACGATCCAGCGAAGCGAATACCTGTTATTTGAGCTTTAAAGAGAAACAATCCAACTCGGCTTTTAATGACTGGATCAATCTGATTATTAAAGGCTAGGAGCAGAGTTATTATTCTAGAATTATGCATACAATGTAGGTTTCGCTACGCTCTGCGCATTAACCTACGATGAGAAAATATCTGATCCGTCTGCTGCGGAGAGGTTTATTACTGTCTACAGATTTAAAAAATTGGAGAATCATTGAGTGAAAATAATATCGTTTAATATCAATAGTCTTAGAGCAAGACCGCACCAACTAGAAGCGATCATCGAATCACACGATCCTGATGTCATTGCACTACAGGAAACCAAAGTCCACGATGATGATTTTCCTCATGAGATGATTGAAAAGACCGGCTATCATGTGATTTATCATGGGCAAAAAGGTCACTATGGTGTTGCGACTTTATCAAAATCAAAACCGGTTTCTTTCGAAAAAGGATTTCCTGATGATTGCGACGAAGATCAAAAAAGAGTGATTATCACTGAGCATCAAGGTAAATCAGAAAACGTATTTGTTTTTAACGGTTATTTTCCTCAGGGTGATTCCATTGTTCATCCCACTAAATTTCCAGCTAAACAAAAATTTTATGCCGATCTCAATCAATATCTCGATTCAAAGCGAATGAACCATAACTGGGTTGTTACTGGCGATTTTAATATCTCTCATAGAGATGATGATATTGGTATCGGCGATAAAAATGCCAAACGATGGCTTAAAACGGGTAAATGCAGTTTTCAACCCATTGAACGAGAATGGCTTGCCAAAATTGTGGATAAAGGTTTTCAAGATACCTTTAGAAAATTCTATCCGGACGTAACGGATCGATATAGCTGGTTTGATTATCGCAGCAAAGGATTTGCGGACGATCCTAAAAGAGGCCTAAGGATTGACTTGGTTTTGGCGACGGACAAACTTTATCAATCTTGCACTGATGCCGGTGTGGACTATGATATCAGGGCAATGGAAAAACCATCGGATCATTGCCCAATTTGGGCGACCTTTGATATTTAGAACAAACTTCCTCTCCTTGAGGGAGAGGGTTAAAAAAACTCCTCATTTAAATTCGAGACCCATACCTCTTTAGTAGTATTTTCAGACGGATATCCGCATCTTGTTAAATAATTAATCTGAAATCACAAAACGAAATTTGCTTTTTTCTTTTGACCGGAGTATAACTTGTCTGTAACAATTTAAAGGATATGTTGTACCGTATTACAGGGAATGTTGTCTCCTCCTGATGACCTATCAAAACACAAGTAATATTTGGCCTTGCTGGCTTTTATATATTGAAAGCACTGTCAATAGTTAGTTTAATCGTAACTATTCAGCGTAATTACTAAAAAAAGGGTAATAATTGCTTGACACGCTTTTTGTGTGTTTTTACTGAAATTTGTTTGGTTCATGATAACCCTTTAAAGATAGCTTTAAAAGATCAATTTG
>Ga0256845_1002283_pt1 | contig 14073 bp, 14 predicted proteins | sample RiftiametaG_FD_189101 | JGI IMG/M metagenome (GOLD analysis project Ga0256845, IMG submission 189101) | Tube worm associated microbial communities from hydrothermal vent at the East Pacific Rise, Pacific Ocean - Riftia | ecosystem: Host-associated > Annelida > Integument > Unclassified ...
CACCAGTCTCATAGTGTGTTATTACGTCTTTTACAGATTGAAACGAACCATTATGCATATAAGGAAAGGTTAAATCAATATTTCTAAGTGTTGGTACTTTAAACTTTCCAATATCCGCTTTGTCTTTTGTTATTAACGCTCTACCAGAATCTACATACACTTTATATGTACCATTATTTTGAAAAGAATAGTCTGAGAAATCAAATCCACTATGACATTTCACACAATTAAGTGCGTCACTCGTAAACAGTTTATAACCATTTATTGCACTTTCCGAAATGGCTGTTTTATTACCTTGCATATAAGCATCAAAAGGTGTGTCCTTTGAAACTAAAATACGCTCAAAATTAGCAATTGCTTTTTGAATAATTTCTATAGTCAATTCTGAATTATACGCTTTTATACTCATTTCTCTCAAGTATGATACTGTTTTTAAACGTCTCACTAATTCATCTGGTTTAATGTCAAATTCGCGGTGATCTTTAATAGGACCTAATACTTGCTCTTCTAAAGTTTTAAATTTTCCATCTTTCATAAAATAAGGATGTAATCCAATATTATTAAGTGTTGGTGTATTCCGGGTAACTTGTCTTCCAAACACTCCCTCTCCAACTTTCAACTGATCAGTCAATGCCATAAAGTTAGAATGGCATGTTTGACAACTAATTGAAGTGTCTTGAGAAAATAAAGTTTCTGAGAACAAAGCAGCTCCTAGCTCTATACTTTCATTCGTAAGTGGGTTATCTTTTGGAAACTGAACTTCTGGTAGTTCCCACTTTTCAATTTCCCCAACCTGAATAGTACTAAACGAAATCAAGCCAATGCACATTGAAATTAGTAATCCTAAGGTAATAAAACTTACTTTTGCCATATTACGAATCTAATCAAAATAAGCTAATCTATATAGTAATAAGAAATTCATGATTGGAATCCTAATCATAATAGAATCAATTTAAATGGTTAAAGTCGTTATTTTTTAAGTTCTTTAATAATTGACAACACTCATATTATTATCATCTTTTGAACCTCCTATTTAAACATTGTCAAATCCAATTGTTCAATTTCGTTCCGCTAACTCTTTTAACTTTTCATTCATTTCAATGAATCCATTTCTTGTATTCTCGTACAATTTTTTCTTAAAAAGAGGCACTAAAACACCTTTAAACTTCTCACTTTGAATAAAAGTTGTCGTTCCGTTTCCATTGTCTATCACTTCAAATTTATGTTCCCCATCAAAAATACCTGGAAATAATAAATGTCCTAACCAGCTAAATTCTTTAGCATTAATAAAGGTTAATATTTTTGGCTTAAAAGTCATTCCATTTCCTTCTGGAGGCTGAATGTATGCTGTAATTTTATTACCGACTGAAACTTCTCCTTTAATTGACTTTATGAATGGATTCCAATAGGGGTAGTCTTCAAAATTTGTAAAGATTTCCCAAATTTTTTCGGGCGTTGCATGTATAATAATTTCTGTTTTAATCTCTAATGCCATAGCTGATGTGTTTAGTACTGTGAATAAAATAATCGTTGTTAGATACTTCATAATGAATCGTTTTAATAACGATACAAATATCCAAACGAATTATTACTCTGCGCTTGACAAAAATCAAGAAATTAAAGCAATTTCTTTTTTCGTATTCTACTAAAAGTTTCTGGTGTCATACCTAGCATGGAGGCAATGTACTGTAAAGGAACTTGATTAAACAACTCTTTATTAGTCTCAAAAAACAAATTATACCTTTCCTCTGCTGTCATAGAAAGATGACTAAAAACACGATCTTCTAGCATAGTGAAACACTGCACTATAAACAATTTCTCAAGGTGATTCCATTGAGGTATTAAGGTACCAATTCTATTATAATTAGTTCTGCTTATAGTGTAAACTTTTGTATCAGTAAGTGCTTGTATTGTCCAACGCGCTGGACTCTCAAATACAAAACTAGAAAGATCAACAACAAAATAACCTTTTGTAGAAATCCACTGAGTTATTTCTTTTTCTTCAGTTGTCACAAAAACTCTCATCAATCCAGATTGAATAAAACTCAATTCATTAGACTGTTTACCTGTTTTCAAAAAGTAATCTCCTTTTTTTAGTGTTGTTAATTCAAATAATGAGCTTATTTTTTTGAGTTCATCCAATTGAACAACTCCAAAATACGATTTTATATACTGCTCAAGTTCATTTATCATCTGTTGTAATTTATTATATTAATGATACAATTCATCAGAATAAATTGAATCTATATACTTTTAATCTACCCTATACCTTACCAATACTAATTATTTCCTAATACTGTTAACCCTTTTCTACCACTAACTAATGTATACAAGCACTAAAATGAGATTGACAATCGATTCTATTTTAACCTATTTGTTCCGTTTCATTCCAATAGTAACTATCTGAGTAAATTCGTTCTCCAAATATAGCAGTTCCTACACGAATAATAGTAGCCCCCTCTTCAATAGCTATTTCTAAGTCACCACTCATTCCCATAGATAATTCATTCATTTCTACATTAGGTAAATTAAGTAATTTAATATCTTCTTGTAACCGCTTTAAAAGCTGAAAACATTTCCTAATTTCAGTAGACTCTGAACTCAATAAACCAATAGTCATTAACCCCTTAATATGGATATTTTTAAATTTAGAAACCGCTTTCACAAGCTCAATCGTTTGGTTCGGTAAAACTCCAAACTTACTTTCTTCAAATGAAGTATTTACTTGAATATAAACATCAATTTCTCTTTCTTCAAAAACTAACCGCTGTTGTAATTTTTGAGCGATAGAAATTCTATCAATAGTTTCAATACAACTTGCCCATTTTAGTACTTCTTTAATCTTATTACTCTGTAAATGACCAATAAAATGAACTTCTGGGTTTAATTCTTTAACGGCATTACATTTCTGTTTTAACTCTTGCACTTTGTTTTCACCAATCAATAGTTCTCCTTGCTGTAATGCAAAATTTATGCGTTCTGAATCTACCGTTTTAGTTGCTAACAATAAACGAACTTCTAAAGGATTTCTATTTGCTTTTACACATCCATATTTCATTCGATTACGAATAATTCTTAAATTATTTACAATATTTTCCATTAGGTATCCAAAACTTGGTGTTCATTACAATCTATTCTCAATTCGGTATTTTTTAACTCTTTTTCGATTAAATTACAATAGTGGTTATTACCGTCTTTTTTATAATGATAACATGTTAAACACATACGTTGTATAGAGATGACATCCTTTTGATTTAATTGATAAATGAGTTCCATTAGCTTTTCTAAAAAAACACCTTTCTCTAAATGGGAAAACGAATTAATAGACTCATTTAATACATCTGTAAAGCCACTTGTTTTCTCTACAATTTCATTTCCCTTTTCAGTTAATTGTACGGTAAAACTCCTTGTGTCTTTTACGTTGGTGGTTTTAGTAAGTAGTTCCTTTTTAAGTAACACTTTTATAGAATCACTGATTGTAGCTTTAGTCAGATCAAACTCGGTTGCCAAAAAGCTAACTTTTAAATCTTCTTTTTTATGTGAACTACAAAAAATTAATAACTGTATTTGAATCGGGCTTATTTTATATAATTTACTTTCTTCCCAAAGTAAAACCCTAAAAGCTTTAGAAAGTCTTTCTAGCCCATTTATAATTTTTTGATTAACCGTTTTATCTTCCATCTTACTCTGCATTTACTAATTCTTTTGCCTCTTCAATTTCAATTACTTTATTTTTAACAGCTCTAAAAGTAAGGTCTTTAGCCTCTGCATAAGAAATAGAATAACTGCGTTTTATCGTTCTAAACTCTACTGGAAATTTTGATAACAAAACGTTGTAATAAGTATCCAATTCAGAATCACTAGGTGCGTCAAATTTTAATTTTAATTGAAAACGTCTTAATAAAGCAGTATCAATACTCTTAGAATGGTTAGTCGCTGCAATTAATAAAGTCGTACTTGGTAACTGATCAATTAGCTGAATAACCGCATTTACTAATCGCTGCATCTCACCTGAATCGGTAGTGTCATAATCACGTTTTTTGCCTATATAATCAAACTCATCTAAAAAAAGAACTGCATTTTCTCTAAATGCTTTTTTAAAAACATCAGTCACGTTTTTGGCAGTTTCACCCAAACGTGAAGAGACAATACCTCCCAAATTTAGAATAATTATCTTTTTACCTAATGCTTTAGCAATAGCTTTAGCTGTAGTTGTTTTTCCGCAACCTGTATATCCAAACAAAAGTAGTTTATTATCTACAGGTAGTTTGTAGTTGTTTAAAATACTAGTATACCTAAACTCTTTAAGTAATTGATTTAAATTTATTTTATTAGTTTCACTTAAATGAATATCATCTAACTCAATAGTGTTTTCATTTCTTGGACTTATGATTAGATCCTGTATAGCCATTGATAGTCTTCCTTATTAAAAACACAAAGTTAGTATTCCTAATTAAATATTCCTAACATTTTCATATCACATTATAAAAACAAAAGAGCTCTAAACTGAATATCATAATTCTTAGACTAACAATTTTCCATTTCTATAATAGAATAACCGTTCTTTAAAACAAGTTCTGCTAATTCTAAAGAAGCAGTTTCTATATGACAAAATTGACATTGCTTAGTTGTTAATTCGGTATTGATTATACTTTTTGATTTTAAATAATCTTTACCAAAAGCGAGTACATCTTCAAGTGTTTTACTTTCTTCAACTAAAATATCAAAATGCATAACAACATCATCAGTTGTTTTAATGTAAGTGTCGTAAACTGAAATTTTCATAATTCTATTATTTTAAATTAAAGTAGTGAGCAAAGTTTGCTCACTACTTTATAATTTTTCTTAACCTATTACATCTGCCATAGATGCACCAAAATTAAGATGTAAAACATTTTTAGATGGCGTCAATAAAGCTGGTACAGATTTTACACCTGCTGCTTCAGCTTCTTCAATTCTCGCTCTATCCTCTCCAATGTTAACGATTTCTACATTGTCTTGTCCTATTAATTCTAAAATGTCATGTTCTGCACTTATACATACTGGACATCCTGCGTGGTAAAAAATTGATTTATTCATAATATTTAATTTTTATTTAATGATTAATAATTAATTTGTAATGTGAATTCACATTACAAATATAGTAAGGATTCCTAACTATATTAATTTTTTGTCTATTTATTTTAAAAAAAATGTTTTTTGGTAGTGTTAATTATGCTTACAATCAAAAAAAGTGGATTAACCTTATAAGTTAATCCACTTTAAAATAGTAATTGTCAACATCAAAAAAACAATTAACATATCATTACTTTTACCCTTTTCATTAAGCTTGAAAGTTCTCGGTGTTAATTCAAGTTTATTTATTCTGCTCCCCTAATATTTCAACTTTAGTTATCCATTTTTTTCTTATAGTTTCATCCGCATTTTTAACGATACCAAAATACGAAACTTTAACAGGTTTAACCCCGCAAAATTGCAAAGTCGTTTTCTTAAGCTGATTCACACTTGGTCTTCCATTAACTACTCTATAAAACCAACTTGGTTGATCAAGAGTTGTAATTATATGCGCTGTTTTACCTTTTAACAACTTATCCCAAAACATAGAGTTGTCTCTGTATTTAAAAGCTAAGCCTGGTAAAAAAAGCCGATCAATAAATCCTTTCATAATAGCAGGTAACCCACCCCACCAAACAGGATGAATCCAAACTAAATGATCTGCCCACTTTATTTTTTCCCAAGCTTCTAGAAGGTCTGGTTCTAATTCCGTTCTTTTTTGAAAACCTGATTCTAAATTTGGATTGAATTTCAACTCTGAAATTACGATTTCTTTTACTTCTGAATTACTATTTAAAACCCCTCTCTTATAAGCTTCTGCAAAGCCAAAATTCAGACTATCTTTGTTAGGATGTCCATTTATAATTACTATATTTTTTTTCATATTTTTGTCTATTACTGTGAAAGACAAAATTATAGTTTGAATTTTTCATTATATAGGACAAATGTCTAAAAAATAATTTCTTTACGTATTCTACTTAAATGACGTTGTGAAATTCCTAAATAGGATGCTAAGTACTGTAAAGGAATGTGCTGAATATATTTTGGTTGATTCTTCATCAAGTCTGCGTATCGTTTTTGAGCATCACTTCCTTGTAAAAGGAAAATTCTTTTCTCCAATTCAATATACTGTTGTTCAGCAATAACTTTCTGAAAAACAATCCAATTACCTCCTCTTTTCGATAAAGAATCAATTTTTTCTTTTGGAATTATTAATAATTCAGTTTCAGTAATAGCTTGTATATTTTCTCGAGTAGGCTGATGTGTTAAAAAAGAAGAATAAGCCGTCATAAAATTTTCGGGAAATGTAATACAATACGTAATATCATCCCCTTTGTCAGAAGTGTAAAATGATCTTAGGATACCGGACAATACAAACGTTACAGATTTACACGTTTCACCTTCTTTAATATAATAATCAAATTTATTCAATCGTTTATAGGTTGTACATTCAATGAATTCTTCAACTTCATTTTCAGTAAGTGCATCAAAATAATTTAACAGTTTTTTCAGTGAATTAGTATCCGTCATTGGAGATGTCTTATTTAACATTCTGTATTCTTTTTCTTGCAATCAATATAGTATGAATCTCTTCAGACTGATCTGATCTGTTAAACGTTTTATGAATCAATTCTATTATGTCAAAATCATTTTGGTCAAGTTCCTTTTTTAAATTCATAATATCGTGAAAATAAAAAAAGACTCTGTCCCCACTACTTCCTACCTGATAACCGGAAGCACTATAATCTCCTTCAACAAAACTTAAATAAAGTAATCCAGAATTTAAAAGTAAATGATTACAATCAGTAATAAGTTTACTACAATCCGCCTGAGATAAATAAGGCATACAAAATCCGGCTATAATCCCATTGAACTGCATATCTAATTCTTCAATACATCTACTATCCCATACTTTAAAATTAGCATTCGGATTATTTACCTTTGCTAATTCAATCATATTAGGAGCTATGTCGATTCCAGTGATATTGAAATCATTTCTTTTACCTAATAAGTATTTAGTTATATTACCAGGCCCACATCCTATTTCTAATAGTTTAGAATGTTTTAGACTTACATTCTCAATAAATAAATCATAAGTATCATCATACAAGTCTAAATCCATAAACTTATCTTGATAAAGTGATGCTACCTTATTCCAAGTCTGCAGCGTTTCTTTGTATTTATCCATTTTCCGTAATAATAATAATCTAATTTAGATTAAATCAAATATACATTTAATAAAATGATTAACAGATATAAAATACAAAGACAAAAAAAGTCATCTACTCAGATAAATGACTTTTAAAAGAACCTTATTATATTTATTCAATTATTAAACGAACAGTTTTTGACTTATATCATTAGATATTTTTACAAAATATATCCCAGATTCAATAGGTTTTAAATCTATTTGTATCTTAAATTTTTTCACCTTTTAAATCTGACACAACAACCTTTCCGCCAATACTGGAAATTAAAACAGAAAACGTACCTAAGTTTATTTAAGAAAACTGAAACAGTACAACTCACAAGATTAGTAGTAAACATCAAATGAAGAAAAAAAATACTTAGCTATAATTAGGTTATTAGACCAAATACAATTCTAATTGATATTTTAAAGACTAGTCAAACAAAAAAATGCAACCTTAAATAGGCATAATTTATACCTAAGTAATACCACAAACAGGTCATCATATCTATTCTAAAAAAAGAAAAGGTCCCTATATAAATAGAAACCTTTTCAATATAGTATTATAAATGTTCTTGTTATTTAATAACTTCAAAACCATCATTACCTAAAACTATTGGTCCTTCATTACCAAAACGTTTAGCTTCTGGTCCATTTTCTAATTTAAGTACACCTCTTGGACAAACAGCAGCACAAATACCACAACCAACACATGATGACCTTACAATATTCTGACCTTTTTGAGCGTAAGCTCTAACATCAATACCTTGTTCACAGTATGTTGAACAGTTACCACATGAAATACATTGTCCTCCATTTGTTGTAATTCTAAATCTAGACTTAAAACGTTGAACAAATCCCATATATGCAGCTAATGGACAACCAAATCTACACCATGTTCTACTTCCAAAAATTGGGTAAAACCCTGTTCCAATTACACCTGAAAAGATTGAACCAATTAATAAACCATATGTTTTTTGAATCGTATACGTATCAATCCATAATACACTATTAGCCCCCGTAAAGAAAGTATACAATGTAATAATAGTGATAACAGTAGCAAATACTAAAACACTATGGATAATCCAACGCTCAAACTTCCAAGCCTTCATTGACTTATTAGAGTTTTGTCTGTATGGATCTCCTAATGTTTCAGCTAATCCTCCGCATCCACAAACCCAACTACAATACCACCTTTTACCATAAAAGTAAACCATAACTGGTACAATAACTAAAGTCAGTAATGTTCCCCAGAATAACATAAACATTCCCATACTTCCACTTGCCATTAAACTATCGATATTCCATTTAAAGAAGAAGTCATAATCTAAAGGCCAAGCATTTTTAAAATCATAATAGGGCATGTTAAACCTAACTAAAATTTCAGGAATTATAAATGCAAATCCAATTTGGAAAAATAATACGACTGTTGTTCTAAAAATTTGATATCTGTTATGTCTGTATTTTACATACATTCTAACTGCCATTAAAGTCATAGCCACACAGTAAATAAAACCATATAAAAACCATTGCCCTGCTGGATTACCATTCAAAAATATTTTGAAGGGTTCCACTAATAAAACCGCATTTGCTAAATATTGAGGGGCAAAGTATAAAAATAAATAAATGGATACTAAATAGATTAAAACTATCCAAGCTACCCAACCTCTATTAGTTAATGAAGAATGATAAACTCCATCATTTTTAATACCTGCAGGTCCTAACAGTTTCATATTAGCTAAATTATACAGTAATGCACCTATGATTACGAATCCAAAGGTTAAAAAGAACCATAAACCTGTATTTGATTTTGCACCAGATACTAGAAAAGCTTTATTCAAAGGAAACAAAGCCGCACCATCTGAATGTAATTTATAAGAAGCACCTATACTTGAATTCAAATCTGGTAATTTACTATTAAAGTTAGTTTCAAACTCTTCAAAATTTGCATAAGTCTTTTGATCAGAAAACATCCAAGATGTATTATCCATTAACATCTTAACTTTAGCTTCATTGTTATCAACTCCTTGTCTTATAATATCTTCAGAATATTGAACACCATCAGTACTATTAGCTAACCTAAAAATAGCTTGTACATTAATATCCGAAATCCCTTCAGCTTCCATTAACTTAGATATCTTAGTATTATGAATGTCAATAATCTTTGGCAGAGTTTCATTGAATGTAATAATATTATCAAACGGCGCAGAATTTGTATTAGTGTACATTTCTAAAGCAGACATAAAATTACTAGAAATTGTATCTCCTGCGTCATTAGTTTCATTATCAGGATCAAAATGAGCTACAACTGATGCTTCATTAATCTCATACGAACCCGAAAAGATGTTAATCGTAAATAGGATGATTCCAATAATTGAAAGTACTAATCCTGATTTTTGTAAAATTTTCATATTTAAGCGCCTTTATTTAATAAGTTTAACCACCAAGATTTTGGTTTCAATTGTATATTTCTATTTGTTAATTTGTTGAATCCGTCAACTATGTCTTTTTCATAGACTCTAAAGAATTCAGGATCAAAATTTGCTGTTCTCAAGTTTGACATAACTACATCAATAGAAACCTTTTCCGTTAACCATTCATCAAACAATTCATGACGTAACCTAACACCAAATGTATTGATACCAATAAACTCACCTGTGTTCTTATCCCATACAAAATGCATAGCAAGATCCTTAGTGGGATGTTTCCAATAATAGTCACTTTCAAATTCTCTACGATCAGCAAAAACCCAACCATAAGTTTGGTATTCTACATCAAAAAATTTAGCTGAATTAAACCATGGTCCAGGGTTATAAGCTAAACGCTTCCCGCAAATAGTTTGTGCTAATGTTTCCCCCATAATTCTACCAGTATACCAAACTTGTTCCATATTTCGCCTTCCATTAACGCCTTCATCAAACTGAGCACAATCCCCAATGGCGTAGACGTCTTTAATATTAGTTTCAAAATACTTGTTAATCTTAACTCCTCTTTCAGTATCAATATTAGAAGACTTTATAAATTCTATGTTTGGAGAAACTCCAGCTGTTAAGCCAACAATTTCACAATCTATAATTTCTCCGCTTTTTGTTTTAATTCCTTTTACATTTCCGTGTCCATCATCCAGAACTTCAGATAACTCTTCATTAAACCTTAAGTCTACATGATGACTTTTAATATGGTTAGAAATTAATTTACCCTCTTCATCTGGTAAAATATTTCCCCAAAATTTAGATTCTCTTACTAAAAAAGTAACTTCTATATTTTTATAAAGCATCATTTCTGCAAACTCAACTCCTATTAATCCTCCACCAACAATAACTGCTCGTTTAGCTTCTTTGGAATTTTCTTCAAGACTTTCTAAATCTTGATAAGAATATAATCCTTGCGATCCATTTAAATCTTGTCCTGGCCAACCAAATTTATTTGGTTTTGAACCTACAGCTAAAACCAACTTATCATATTTGACTTTCGATCCACTTTTCATGGTTAATGATTTAGAATCTGTATCAATAAACTCCACAAAATCAAATAGTAAATCAATTCTATTCTTTTCCCAAAAATAGTCTTCATAGGGTTTAATATCTTTAAAACGCATATGCCCCATAAACACATACATTAATGCTGTTCTAGAAAAAAAATGTTCTGTTTCTCCAGATATAATAAGTATCTCCTTATCACTATTTTTTCTAATATGCCTTGCGACCGTGACACCTGAAATTCCATTCCCTATAATTACTATCTTTTCCATTTATTTTATCATTTTTATAAATAACTCTAAACCTTTTCTTGATTTGATCGAATTGTATGCAATTTCCATAATTTCAATTTTGAATGCCTTAGTAAAAAGTGATTCATATAAATTAACATCAACACCAAAAGGTGGTCCGGCGGAAAAGTAGGTATTAAAAAGCAGACCTATTAATTTTCCATCAGACTTTAATAGCTTTGTCATCTGTTCGACATAACTTTTGCGATAAATGAGTTCTAACGCGCAAAAAAAAGTTTGCTCAATAATTAAATCATATTGACCCTTAATTAAGAAAAAATCAGAATGAATAATATGTGCATCCGGAAATTCAGGGCAACGCATTTTAAAAGAAGCAATAGCACTCTCTGAAATTTCGACAATATAGACATTAGTAAAACCCATATTAATTATATATTCAGCTTCATAAGCATTACCACAACCAGGAATCAAAATCATAATTGATTTATCAGTTAGTTGATTAACGTATTCTTTAATCGGAGGGGAGGCTTCTCCTAAATCCCAGCCTATTTTATTCTCTATCCATCTTTTCTCCCAAAACTCTTCTGACATATTGATTTTGTAATGATTCTTTTACAAAATAGTAAAATATCACAATATATCGATACCAACTATACAAAAATAGTAATGATCTACAATGTAATCTTAACACTCTGGGATTATGAACCATAATTATAGATATGTATAATTAACACCTAATTATACAAAAACAACATTAATTTGTTATTCAAAAAAAATTAACTTTATATCCATAAACAATTATTCAATCATGACATTAAAAAATATTTTACTACTTATTACAATTAGTCTATTAAGTCAAGAACTATCTATTGCACAAAATATAGAAATTTTAGGTTTCGGTAATCCAAATGAACCTTCTATAATGATGGACCCTAACAACACAAATCACTTAGTAGCAGGAGCTAATCATAACTTTTACTTCTCCAGCAATGACGGAGGATTGACTTGGGCTTCTAACACTTTAAACTCTTCTTATGGAGTTTGGGGTGATCCAGTAATAGATGTTGACACCTCTGGAAATTTTTATTTTTTCCATTTATCCAATCCAAGTACTGGTAATTTTCTTGATAGAATTGTTTGTCAAAAATCAACAGACAACGGAACAAACTGGTCAAATGGAACTTTCACAGGACCAAATGGTAATAAAGTACAAGATAAACAATGGAGTGTTATAGATAGAACTAATAACAACATATACCTAACTTGGACACAATTCGATAACTATCATAGTAGTAACCCAGCAGACAGCAGTATAATTTTATTTTCAAAATCAGTTAACGGTGGTGATACGTGGTCCATTCCAAAACGAATAAACAAATATGCTGGCAATTGTCTAGATGATAGTAACACTGTAGAGGGAGCTGTACCAGCTGTTGGTCCCAATGGTGAAATATATGTAGCTTGGGCAGGACCAAATGGAATAGTATTTAATAAATCTATAGATCAAGGACAATCATGGCTAGCTGAAGAAATTTTAATTAATCCTATGCCTGGTGGTTGGTCATTTGACATACCTGGTTTATCAAGAGCAAATGGCTTACCAATTACAAAATGTGATTTAAGTGGAGGGCCAAACCATGGAACTATATACGTTAATTGGTCTGATCAAAGAAATGGTATTAATAATACTGATATATGGCTAACTAAATCAACAGATAGTGGACAAACTTGGTCAATACCAACAAAGGTTAATGATGATGTTACAAATCATCAACAATTTTTAACTTGGATGGATATCGACCAAACAAATGGAAATTTATTCTTTGTTTTTTATGACAGACGAGCTCATTCAGATAATAAAACAGATGTATATATAGCAGTATCAAAAGATGGTGGAGATACATTTATAAATAAAAAAATAAGTGAAACTCCCTTTTTACCTTACGAATCGATATTCTTTGGAGATTATACCAATATTACTGTACACAACAATATAGTAAGGCCCATATGGACAAGGTTTGACGTTAATTTAAGTATCTGGACTAATATAACACCATTAGATGAAATACTATCTATTAAAAATGATATCATTGACTTAAACGATATCAATCAATATCCAATACCGAGTAGTAATATCGTATATGTATCATTCAAGCTCCATCATTCCTCAGATATATCTTTAGAAATATATAACCAAAAAGGAGAACTAGTCAATACCCAACTAAAAAATAAAATTATGCCGTATGGAAAGCATGTAATGACTATTAACCTATCAGATTTAAAATTAAACAGTGGAACGTATTATAATAAACTGACAATAAATGGACAAACGAAAATACTTAGAAATATCATAATTAATTAAAATACATTATAGTTGAACTTAACTAGTCAATAAAAGAATTACTGTACACTATTCAGTGTAAATTAATGACAACGGGTTATTCCTTTTGAATTACTCTTCAATTAAAATTACATATTTAGAACATATTTCCAATTTTAACAAAAATAAGTATATACAATTATCAAATTGATAAGGCTATAAAATAACAACTAAACCTAATAATGACATAATCATCCTGACTCATATTTAATCAATGCTCTCTTAAAAATAATAAGTCTTGAACAACACAAAATTTAGAATTATTAATTTAGACGTTAATCGTAAAAGTAACCACTTAGACATTGAATTAAACAATTCATAATCCAAGTAAAGTTTAGATTAGACCCCATCTATGTATATTGATAAAAAAGACATTTTTATCGATTACCTATGAACATATAGTTTATCGTTTCTAGTTAACTATTGATAATAATTAAATAATATACCTTATATGATATTGATTATTGACTTATTTCTTTATTATTTTATATAACAGGTTCTACCCAGATTTATAATCAATAACACCATTTATTGATAAAGTTGAATAACATAAATATATTATACATTTCCAAAAAGTTTCCAGTTAAAAATAAATACAAAAAAAAACACCACTTAATTAAATAAGTGGTGTTTTAAAATTGGCATCTACATACTCTCCCACCCTCAAAAAGGCAGTACCATCTGCGCAAGTAGTCTTAACTTCTCTGTTCGAAATGGAAA
>Ga0256845_1002284_pt1 | contig 14069 bp, 10 predicted proteins | sample RiftiametaG_FD_189101 | JGI IMG/M metagenome (GOLD analysis project Ga0256845, IMG submission 189101) | Tube worm associated microbial communities from hydrothermal vent at the East Pacific Rise, Pacific Ocean - Riftia | ecosystem: Host-associated > Annelida > Integument > Unclassified ...
CGTTATTTGGGCCTTCAGAAATTGAATTGGTACAACGGATAGATAACAAAGGTCGCGAAATTTATAAAGACCGTATTTGGGGTGATTTAGGGTTTATCCATATTTGCTTTGACACCATAGGAATGGATTTTTTACGGGAAGAGGTAAAAGCAAAAGGATTTCCGTTTACCGTTGATAGTTCAGAATCTTTTGATATGGGAGAAACCGCTGGACGTTTTGCATACCTCTCAGACCCCGATGGTATTCCGATTGAATTTGTAGAAACCCATAGGGTTCCGATAATTAAAAAATTAGGATGGAATATAAATCTAAAAGAACGTGACGCTAACAAATCATTACCTAAATGGATGATTGGAACACTACGTTGGAAACGCGTTAAAAATTAATTCAAAATACATTCTTTTTTAGTAAATATATGAAGGTTTGATTGTTTATGTTTTACGACTTTTACGTATCTTTGTAGGATACAATAAAAACAATAAAAATGTCAATATCAGATTTATATTCAAGTGGTGCTCATGAAAGAAATATTGGGCACTTTGCTAATATTGTTAAACTGGCTTTATCAAATGATATAATTTCAGAAGAAGAGCAAGTTTTATTAAATAAAATGGCAAAAAGATTAGATATTTCAAAGTCGGAATATGAAAAAATACTTAAGGATCCAAGTTTATATCCAATCAACCCGCCAGTTGATTATGAAAGAAGAATAGAGCGTTTATTTAATTTAGCCAAAATGGTTTTTGCTGATGGAGAAGCAGGAAATGATCAAATTAATTTTTTGAATAAAATAACGATTGGTTTAGGGTTTTCTACAGATCATTATAAGGCAGTAACTTCAGAAGCTATTGAGTTAATTATGCGCGATACAGATTTAGAAGATTTTACGAAGGCCATTAAAAAAGTAAACTAATATTTTTTTAATCTCAGGGCGATAGCCATTCCTTGACGCTCGCATCGAGGTAGTTTATTAAAAGATTTGAAGCCGAACAATTTGTTCGGCTTTTTTTATTTAAAAATAGTAATTTGCATAAAAAATAAATAGTGCAACAATCATCACAATTTCAGGTTTATAATGCTTCTGCAGGGAGCGGAAAGACATTTACTTTGGTAACGGAGTATCTTAAAATACTACTGTCAACTGATAGTGTTTTTCGTTTTCAGCAAATTTTGGCAATCACGTTTACCAATAAAGCAGCGGCCGAAATGAAAGAGCGCGTATTGAGTAGTTTACAAGATTTTTCGGAAGGAAATGAAAATGTAATGGCGCAAATTATTTGTGATGAGATAGAAGTGTCGTATAATGTTTTAAAACAAAGATCAAAACGGGTATTAACAGGGATATTACAAAACTATTCGGCATTTAATATTACCACAATCGATAGTTTTACACATCGAATAATTAGAAGTTTTGCTTTTGATTTGGGATTGTCGATGAATTTTGATGTTGAAATGGATGCGAATTTATTACTTGATGAAGCTGTTGATGTATTGATTTCTAAAATAGGAGAAGATGCGAATTTAACCCAAGTATTGATCGCGTATTCTTTAGACAAAACGGACGATGATAAATCTTGGGATATCTCGAGAGATTTAAAAGATTTTGCTAAAATTTTATTAAATGAAAACCATGTAAATCATTTAAAATTATTAGAGAATAAATCGGTAAAAGACTATTCAAATTTAAATAATCATCTTAAAAAGGAAATAAAAAATGCGACGTCTGAATTTGCTCAGATCGGTAATCAAGGATTGGCAATAATTAAAGGAATGGAATTGGAACACAAAGATTTTTATAGGTCGATGTTACCCAACCATTTTTTAAATTTAGCGGACGATTTAAGTAAAGCAAAGTTTTTTGATCAAAGCAAACTGAGGGAGCGAATAGAAGAGAATAGTTTTTATTCAAAATCTAAATCTGATGATATTAAAACAGCTATTGAAGGGATTTTACCACAGCTTTTAAATTTGTATGTTAAGTCTGAAAAATTATATCAAAATTATATTTTGAATAATTTAGTTTTAAAAAGTTTGATTCCTTTGGCGGTTTTAAAGCATATAAACATATCATTATCTGAAATAAAAGAGCAAAATAATATTCGATTAAACGCTGAATTTAATCAATTGATTTCTGATAAGATAAAAGATGAACCAGCACCATTTATTTATGAAAAAATAGGCGAGAAATTTCGTCATTATTTTATCGATGAAATGCAAGACACTTCCGAATTGCAATGGCAAAATTTAATTCCACTTATTGAAAACACTTTAACATCCGAAACATTGGATGGTCAGCGAGGTAGTTTAATGTTGGTTGGCGATGCAAAACAAGCCATTTATAGATGGCGTGGAGGAAATGCTGCACAGTTTATAAATTTATTTCAACCTGAAATGAATACCTTTTCAGTTGAAAAAGAAGTGAAAAACTTGGAGGTAAATCGCCGGAGTTATTCTCAAATTATTGATTTTAATAATGAATTTTTTACGCATGTTTCTGCTTTTTTAGAAAACGAACGCTATAAAGAACTATATGTAACTGGGAATCATCAAAAAAAAACGGAGAAAATTGGAGGGTTTGTGCAACTATCTTTTGTTGATATTGATAAAGGTGATGATGAAAAAGAGTTTGTGTATCAAAAACGAGTTTTAGAAATTATAGAAAATTTGGATGAGAATTTCAAAAAAAGCGATGTTTGTGTTTTAGTGAGAACAAAAAAACAAGGAGTCGAAATTTCGAACTATTTAGTTGAGAATAATATTCCAATAATTTCTTCAGAAACCTTATTATTAAAAAATAATGAGATCGTTGCATTTATCATAAATTTATTAACGAGCATTCATACAAGTACAAATAAAAAAGCCATTGCAAATGCCTTGTGTTTTTTGAGTAATAAAAGTGATATTCATCAATTTTTAGCAAATCGAATTGATTTGAACAACCACGAAATATTTGAATCGCTAACGCAAATCGGATTTGAATTTAACGAAAAAGAGTTTACTAGTTTACCCTTTTATGACGGTATAGAATATATTATTAGAAGTTTTAATTTGATAAAAAAACCAAATGTTTTTGTTCAATCATTTTTAGATTTTGTTTTAGAATATGAGCAAAAAAGAGGTTCGGGATTAAATGATTTTTTAGAACACTGGGAACGCAAAAAAGAAAGTATAAGTATTACCATTTCTGATGGGCAAGATGCTGTAAAAATAATGACTATCCATAAGTCAAAAGGCTTGGAGTTTCCCATTGTTATTTTTTCGTATGATTTAAATATTTATAGAGAAATTAAACCGAAAATATGGTATAACAATTTAGAAGTAAATGAGTATTTCGGTTTTGAAACATCATTGATTGATTATTCGAAAAAGGTGAGTTATGCAGGCAATTATGGTGAACAAATTTTTAATACTCGAAAAGAAGAATTGCAATTAGATAATTTGAATTTGTTATATGTTGCATTGACTAGGGCCGAAGAACAATTATATATTGTTACAAAGAATCAGGAAAAAGAGAAAGAGTTAGGTGAAGCAAAAACCTATTCTGATTTATTTGTAGATTTTTTGAAAAGTAATGAAGGCGACCAGCAATGGACAGACGAAAGGAAAATCTATAATTTTGGAGATCCAAAGAAAAAGTATATGGTTGATACCAATATTGATAATGAAAGTATTATTCAGCAAGAAAAATTTATTTCTTCATCTTGGAAAAATCAAAATATTTCAATTGTTTCAAACTCGTCAAAATTGTGGGACTCCAAACAAGAGAGTGCTATTGAATATGGTAATTTGATTCATGAAATTTTATCAAAAATTAAGATTGTCTCTGACGTAAAAAGTATTGTTGATCAATATCTTTTTGAAGGGTTACTTAATAAAGAAAATGTAAACGAAATAAAAGAAATTTTAAATAAAGTTGTAGCGCATCCAGTATTAAATAAATTTTTTAAACACAGTGAGTATGTTAAAAATGAGCAAGAAATTGTTTCGAAAGAAGGAGTTATTCAAATTCCAGATAGACTGTGGATAAATAAAAAGAACATTGTTATAATAGATTATAAAACGGGGGTTCAGGATAAAAAACATCATCATCAAATAAACAAATATGCTGAAACCTTATATGAAATGGGTTATAAAGTTGAAAAGAAGTTTTTGGTTTATATAGAGCATAATGTACATGTTGTAGAGGTTAATTAATTCTATAGAGTCTGTAATTTTTTATAAAAAAATTGGCTTACATTTGTACTAAATTTAAAAAAACAAATTAAATATTTTTCTATGAAAATTTCAAAAATAATAATAACACTATTTATTGCGATAATGGCAATTAATAATGTAAACGCACAAGATGAAAATAATCCTTGGGCCATTGGTTTTGGTATTAATGCTGTTGATTTTTATCCAGCAAACGTGAAAGGGATGATATCTAACAGTGGAAATAGCACCAAATGGTTTGATGAATTTTTTAATGCTGAAGATCACTATAATATTTCTTCTTCAATTTCAAGAATTTCAGTGGGAAAATATTTAAATGATGGATTTTCATTTGAAATTGCGGGTACGCTTAATCAAATTAATAAAATAGGAGATACTTCTGTAGGGGACTTATCTTATTATGCGGTTGATGCTTCTATTAGGTATAGTTTTTCTGAACTATTTGAAACGGGTGAGTTTGAACCTATTGCAATTATAGGAGGAGGATATACTTCAATAGACTCTAATGGGACTGGAACTTTTAATGCTGGTCTTGGATTAAATTATTGGTTTACTGATTATTTAGGAGTTAATATTCAGTCAATGTATAAACATTCTTTTGATGATGTTGATGTGTTACAACATTTTCAACATTCTGCAGGAATTATTATTAAGTTTGGAGGAACAGATACAGACGGAGATGGTATTTTTGATAAAGATGATGCGTGTCCAGATGTATTTGGATTAGAAGAATTTAATGGTTGCCCTGATATGGATGGAGATGGAATTATTGATTCAGAAGATGCTTGTCCAGATAAAGCAGGAACGGCAAACATGAATGGATGTCCAGATTCTGACAATGATGGAGTAGCGGATAATAAAGATAACTGTCCAAATATTGCAGGTCCAGTTGAAAACGAAGGATGCCCTTGGCCAGATACTGATGGAGATGGTGTTTTAGATAAAGACGATAAGTGTATTTCTATAGCAGGCCCAGCAGCAAACGGTGGGTGCGCTTGGAAAGATACTGACGGAGATGGTGTTTTAGATAAAGATGATAATTGTATTTCTGAAGCAGGTTTAGCATCTAATAATGGATGCCCTTTATTACCAAACTCGGTAAAAGAAGCGCTGAATTCATATGCTAAAACAATTACGTTTGATACAAGTAGAACAACGATTAAAGATTCATCAGCAAATGTTTTAAACAATATTATTGCTATTTTAAATAATTATCCAAATGCAAACTTTAATATTGAAGGTCATACTGATAGTACCGGTCCTGAAAGTTTAAATCAAAAATTATCTGATGGTAGAGCAAAAGCAGTATTGAACTATCTTACATCAAACGGTATTGATGTTAGTCGATTAAACGCAAAAGGATATGGCGAAAGTAGACCTATTCAATCTAATAATACCAGCGATGGTAGAAGAGCAAATAGAAGAGTTGAAATTAACTTGAATAAATAAAAATATAAAATTAATTAAAAAAAGCCGACTGTTTTCAGTCGGCTTTTTTACTTTTATACAATAAAATTTATTGTATGCATTCATTTCTTTATAAAGTGGTTTCTGATGTTTTTCTGAAAGTGAAGAAACCAATGCATCAAATTATTTTTGTTTTACCAAGCCAAAGAGCTTGTGTTTTTTTGAAGCAAGAATTGATTTTGCAATTGTCAAAAGCAAGTTTTCTGCCGAAAATTATAAGTATTGAAAACTACATTCAAGAACTTGCCGATATAAAACAAATAGATTCTATACAGTTACTGTTTGAATTTTACGCTATTTATACCAAACATACACCTAAAGATGAGTTAGATTCTTTTGACTCCTTTTCACAGTGGGCAACAATTGTATTGCAAGATTTTAATGAAATTGATCGACATTTAATTGATACAAAAGATCTCTTTTCTTATTTAAGAGATATAAACCGATTAGAAAACTGGACACCCAATACAGCGCTAACGAAAAAGTATTTTGGCTTTTTTGAAAAACTACACACTTATTACGATGAGTTTTACACATATTTAAGCACAAAAAAAATTGGTTATCAAGGGTTAATTTATCGAGAGGCAGAAAACAATATTCAGCATTATATTAAAAGTAATGAGGGCAAACACATTGTATTTGTAGGTTTTAATGCGCTCAATAATGCCGAAGAGTATATTTTTCAAGAACTGCTTAAAAGTGGATTGAGTTCAATTTATTGGGATGCAGACAAGAGTTACATGTCAGGAACCAATGAAACAGGTGTGTTTTTGCGCAAGTATAAAAAAGAATGGACTTATTTTGAAAAAAACCCGTTCAATTGGGTTGGTGATTTTGCGAATGATGAAAACAAAACGATTCACATTATAGGAGCATCTAAAAATGTAAGTCAATTAAAACATGTTGGAGAGTTATTAGATAAGAAAACAGATTTTCAAAACACTGCCGTTGTTCTTGCCGATGAATCATTACTTTCTTTGACCTTAAACTCTTTACCAAATAGTGTCGAAAAAATAAACATTACGATGGGTTTTTCATTAAAAGAAATTCCATTATCAAATTTTTTTAATAATATTTTTAAACTTTATTTAAATCAAGAAAAGTTAAAGCTTAAGGATAAAAAACTGTTTTATTATAAAGATGTTTTGAACGTTTTTAATCATCCGTCTTTTTCGTTTTTATATAAAAACTCAGTAGATTTTACTTCAAAAATCGGAAAACAAAATTTAATATTTTTATCAGTTAATCAAATTAAATCATTGTTTACGGAACAAGATGTTGATGTAATTAGCCTTTTGTTTGAAAATAAGATAGAAACCGTTGGAGAATTACTTCAAAAATTTATTAAAATTATTCAATTAATTAAACCAAATGTTAAAGGGATTGAAAAAGAACAAGTTTATCGATTTTACACGATATTTCAGCAAATAGAGACATTAAATAATGAATTTGGATATATAAATAATATCAAAACAACACATCAATTTTATAATCAACTTGTGCAGAATGAAAAATTATCATTCCAAGGAGAGCCTCTTGAAGGATTGCAGTTGATGGGGATGTTAGAAACGAGAGCAATAGATTTTGAAACCGTGATAGTAACTTCATTAAACGAAGGAATTTTGCCAGCATCAAAGTCCGATAATTCATTTATACCCTTTGATGTTAAAAAGCATTTTGGACTTCCAACGTATCAAGAAAAAGATGCTATTTTCTCCTATCATTTTTATCGTTTATTACATCGGGCTAAAAATATTTATTTGATTTATAATACTGAAAAAGATGTATATGGGTCTGGAGAGAAAAGTAGGTTTCTGACCCAATTGGGAATGAGAAATAAAAAAATAAAACATTTTTTAATAAATCAAAAAATCGAATTAAATACTGCTGAGTTACAAATTATACCTAAGTCAGAAGATTTATACCAAAGATTGATTGCATTGGCAACTTCAGGAGTTTCTCCATCATCATTGGCAACTTATATCAATAACCCGATTGATTTTTATTATCAAAAAATACTGAAGATTAAAGATGTTGATGAGGTAGAAGAAACGGTTGCTGCCAATACAATGGGAACCGTTATACACGAAACACTAGAACAATTATATAAACCACAGATCAATACTTATTTGACAGAAGAAATCATATTAAAAATGAAATCTATTGCTAATAATTTGATTGCGTCTAATTTTGAGAAAATTTATGTAGGTGGCGATATTTCTAAAGGTAAAAATAAACTCGTTTTTGAGGTTTCAAAGAAATATATTTCACGTTTTTTAAATTTAGAATTACAAGAAATAAAGCGTGGAAAACGAATTAAAATTATTGCTTTAGAGCAAAAGATGTCTTGTCAATTAACTTTAGACAATTTAAATTTTTCAATAAAGCTTGGTGGGATAATAGACCGAATAGATGAAGTTGATGGTGCGCTTCGGATTTTAGATTATAAAACGGGTATGGTAGCTGCTAAAGATTTAAAAATGCCAGATTTTAGTGTTTTATGTGAAGGGTATAAGTACACAAAAGCCCTACAGATAATGTTATATGTATACCTTTATTCGATTGAAAATAAGTTTGATTTTTCTCAAAATATTGAAGCGGGTATTATTTCGTTTAAGAATTTAAATAGCGGGTTTTTAAAAATGAATTTTAGTGAAGGTTATAAAAAAGATTATGAAATTACACAACAGAGGATGGATAATTTCATGGTTGAATTGAAGGAAATTCTTCTTGAAATTTTTAATAAAGACATCCCTTTTAAAGAAAATCCTGACAAAGCATTTTAAAAGTGGGTTATGCAAATTGAAACGAATTTAATAGTCGCCAGTAAACATCATAATAAACCAATTGTTACCGATGTTTACTATAAACAAAACAAGGTTAAAAAACCAGTAGTAATTTTTTGTCATGGATACAAAGGGTTTAAAGATTGGGGCTCTTGGAATTTGATGTCTAAATTATTTGCTGAGAACAATGTATTTTTTGTTAAGTTTAACTTTTCACATAATGGAGGAACTCTTAAAAACCCTATTGATTTTCCTGATTTAGATGCTTTTTCGGAGAATAATTTTACGACCGAATTAAACGATTTAGAAGACGTAATTGATTGGGTAATTAATAATAAAACATACGCTAAAGAAATAGATGTTTCTACTATTTATTTAATTGGTCATTCAAGAGGTGGCGGTATTGTTAGTATAAAAGCATCGGAAAATAAATTGATTACTGGAGCGATTACTTGGAATGGAGTCTCCGGTTTTGCGGAAAGATTTCCGAAAGGAAATGAGTTAGAAACATGGAAAAACTTAGGAGTTATTTATGTTTTAAATGGGCGAACCAATCAAAAAATGCCTCATAAATATCAGTTTTATCAGGATTTTAAAGCCAATGAAGAACGGTTGACCATTAAAAATGCCGTTGAAAAATTGAACAAACCTCAATTAATTATTAGCGGAGAACAAGATGTGGTTGTTTTGCCTTTTGAAGGAGAGAAAATGCATTTGTGGAACCCAAATAGCAAATGGGTCGTTATTGATGAAATGAATCACACCTTAGGAAGTAAACATCCGTGGACAGAGGATGAACTCCCAAACCCTTTAAAAAAAGTAGTTGAAATGAGTATTTATTTTATCAAGTAATTGAATGCAGAAAGAATCAAACATTACATTTAAAGGGATTAATAAACTTGCGATACCGGCAATTATTACTGGAATAGCAGAACCTCTTTTGTCAATAACTGACACCGCAATAATTGGAAATGTAGATACAAATTCAATCGAGTCGTTAGCAGCGGTTGGTATTGCAGGATCCTTTATTTCGGCTTTGATATGGATTTTAGCACAAACTCGATCGGCAATTTCTGCGACGGTTGCAAAATATCTTGGAGCTAATAAATTGGGCGAGATAATGACGCTACCGGCTCAAATTATCAGCCTAAATTTGGTTTTAAGTATTTTTATATATGGTATTTCTATTTTTTTTGCCAATGAAATTTTTGAACTATATAACGCCAAAGGATTGGTGCTACAATATTCCATAAGTTATTATAAAATTAGAGCTTTAGGGTTTCCGTTAACGCTATTTATTTTTTCTATTTTTGGTGTCTTTCGAGGGTTGCAAAACACCTATTGGCCAATGGTTATTAGTATTGTGGGTGTTGTTCTTAATGTTTTGTTAGACGTTGTTTTAGTATATGGTATTGAAGATTTAATTGCGCCAATGCACGTTGAAGGTGCTGCTTGGGCAAGTGTAATTGCACAAGTTGTAATGGCTATTTTGGCTTTTGTATTAATGCTTAAAAAAACTATTTTCAGTTTTAAATTTACCTACCCATTTAATAAGGAAATTCGCAATATTCTTTCCATTAGTTTTAATTTAATCATACGTGCAATTTCATTAAACATAGCCCTGTTTATGGCAAATTCATATGCTACAAAATATGGTGACTCGTATATTGCTGCACAAACCATTGCCTTTCAAATATGGTTATTTTTTGCATTTTTTATTGATGGATACTCAAGTGTGGGTAATATCGTTTCAGGAAAATTATTAGGAGAAAAAAATTATAAAAAAATGTGGATGCTCAGTATAAAACTCAGTCGATATGCTATTATTGTAGCAATTCTGCTAGCCGTTTTTTGTGGCGTATTTTATATGCAAATTGGAAGATTGTTTACAAAAGAGCAAGAGGTTTTAGAGTTGTTTGCCGCTATTTTTTGGATTGTATTAGTTATGCAACCAATTAATGCCGTAGCGTTTGTTTTTGATGGAATATTTAAAGGTCTAGCAGAAGCGGTAACATTACGAAACTTGCTTTTAATTTCTACGTTTTTAGGGTTTATTCCAGCCTTATTAATCGGCGATTATTTTGATTTAAAATTAACCGCCATATGGATCGCATTTACAGTTTGGATGCTTTTACGAAGTGGAATATTAATCTTTAAGTTCAGGAAAAAATATTTGTTTAAAAACACGTAACTTTGCCTAAATTAGTTTGAATAAATAAACTTAATTAAGATTATAAATCGATGAGTAAAATTAGAATTACAAAACAATTTAATTTTGAAACTGGACATGCACTGTATGGTTATGACGGTAAATGTAAAAATGTACATGGTCATAGTTATAAACTATTTGTTACGGTAATAGGCAACCCTATTTTGGACTCTAATAATGTTAAATGGGGTATGGTTATCGATTTTAAGGATTTAAAAAATATTGTTGAAAGTGAAATTGTTGACAAGTTTGATCATGCAACGGTTTTTAATAAAAACACACCACATTTAGAGTTGGCATTAGAGTTAAAAACTCGTGGTCATAGTGTAATTTTGGTCGATTATCAGCCAACAAGTGAAATGATGATTATTGATTTTGCGCAAAAAATAAAAAACAGATTACCTAATAGTATTAAGTTACACTCTTTAAAATTATCAGAGACTGAAACTTCACATGCCGAATGGTATGCTTCCGATAATTTGTAAATTATTTACCGTTAAAATCATTCATTGTGTGTTTAACACCAGCAGTTCCGAAGGACTTTATAAGAAGATAACTTTTTTCTAATCGCTCAATGAGTAGAGATAACTCTTCTTTGTTCCATTTTCCAAGCACATAATCAGCCTGTCTCCCTTTAGAAAAATTACCGCTTACACCAAAACGAAAACGTGTGTATTGTTGGGTGTTGAGTTTTTCATTAATATCTTTAAGTCCGTTATGCCCGCCAGAACTTCCTTTTTCTTTTAATCGAAAGGTTCCGAAAGGAATGTTTAAATCATCACAAATAACCAAAACGTTTTCAATCGTTATTTTTTCTTTGGTCATCCAATATTTTACAGCCTTGCCGCTCAAATTCATATAGGTTGATGGTTTTAAAAGCACAAACGTTCTACCTTTAAATCGAAAAGTAGCAATATCGCCTAATTTATCTGATGAAAATGAGGTGTTTTCATTTGATGCTACATAATCTAATATTTTGAATCCAATATTATGACGTGTGTCGTCATATTTTTCTCCAATATTCCCAAGTCCTACGATTAGATATTTTTTCATTGAGTCAACAATTTCTTTTTCTGAATAGAATATATTTCTAAAAATTGAAAAGATTTTCATGTTGTAAAAATAAAAAAAGCACTACAATATTGTAGTGCTTTTTTAAAATACATTTTTGAATGAAACTATTCAGCTTTAGCCTCAGTTGTTTCACCTTCTTCACCTTCAGCTGTTTCACCTTCTTCACCTTCTTCTTCATCTGTTGAAGTACGAGATCTTCTTACTTGTGCAACTACTGTATTTTCTGGATGTAAGAAAACGCAGTCATTATTGTCAAGTTCAGTAACAAATAATTTACTTCCAATTTTTAATTCAGAAATATCAGCATTAAAGAAATCAGGTAAATTACCAGGTAATCCTTTAACTCTTAATTTACGCTTAGGAAAACGTAAAGAACCTCCATTTAACACACCAGGAGAACTTCCAACTAGTTTTACTGGAATGTTCATTGTAATTTCTTTATCACTAAACAATTGATAAAAATCAATATGTATGATTCTGTCTGTTACTGGATGGAATTGAATGTCTTGTAATATGGCGTTGAATTTTTCACCGCTTTCAAGTTCAATCGTTGCTGTATATACATTTGGAGTATAAACTAATTTTTTGAATGCTAATTCATCTGCTGAAAAGTGTAGAACTTCTCCTCCTCCGTATAATACGCAAGGCACCTTTCCAGCATTACGTAAGGCTTTAGTTGAAACTTTGCCTACGCTTTCTCTTTTGGATCCTGTGATTGTAATCGATTTCATGATTGTTATTTAATTAAATTATAAAATAAATTTATTACTGATGGAAGTATTGTTTTGTACATGGTACATAACATCAGCAAATAAAGGGGCGCAAGTTACAACTTTAATTTTAGAACTTGACCTTTCTAAAGGGATTGTATCTGAAATAATTAACTCCTTTAATTGTGAGTTTTCTATGCGTTCAATAGCACCGCCCGAAAGTATTCCGTGAGTGGCTAATGCTCGAACACTTAGCGCTCCTCTTTCCATCATTAATTCGGCTGCTTTTGCAAGTGTTCCTGCGGTATCTACCATGTCATCTACCAAAACAACATTTTTACCTTCTACATTTCCAATCAATTCCATGTGCGAAATGATATTGGCTTTCAAACGTTGCTTGTAACAAATTACTACATCACATTTTAAATGTTTTGAGTATGCGTAAGCTCTTTTAGAACCGCCCATATCTGGTGAAGCAATCATTAAATTATCTAAGTTTAATTTTTTTAGATGCGGCATAAATATTGTTGATGCAAATAAATGGTCAACAGGTTTTTCAAAAAAACCTTGAATTTGATCTGCATGCAAATCCATTGTTATAATTCTTGTTGCGCCTGCAACTTCTAACATTTTAGCAACTAATTTTGCAGCAATTGGCACTCTTGGCTTGTCTTTTCTATCTTGTCTTGCCCAACCAAAATATGGGATAACAGCTGTAATATGTCTAGCCGAAGCACGTTTAGCTGCGTCTATAATTAGTAGCATTTCCATTAAATTATCAGAATTAGGGAAGGTAGATCCTATTAAGAAAATACGTCGCCCTCTTACAGACTCTTCAAGCGCTGGTTGAAATTCACCATCGCTGTATTTAGAAATAATTACATTTCCAAGTGTGGCACCATATGCAATTGCAATTTTTTCGGCCAAAATAGTACTTTGCGAACAAGCAAAGAATTTTGGTTCTAGAGTGTCTTTTGACATTTGAAAGGTTTTAGTGTGTTGAGTACTGCAAAAGTAAAAATAAATTATTTGGTATTAGGTAAATAGACCCGGATTTTAAAGTTAAATTAAAAGATATTTTTTGTGTTAGATTATTGAAATTAGAAATCTAATTTACCTAAACAGAATTTTAGTTGTTATTGGAGGATAATTTTAAAAAAATGTATAAATTTGCAGTCCAATTAAGATAATGCTCAAGTGGCGGAATTGGTAGACGCGCTGGATTCAAAATCCAGTAACTTCGGTTGTGTGGGTTCGATTCCCACCTTGAGTACAATAATCCTCTTTAATCTATTGATTTTAGAGGATTTTTTGGTTTATGGAATTACAATAAGTACGTTAATTTCACGTATTTATTTTTTGTTATCTAAATGTTAGAATATCTAAAGAAAGTACGTTTTTAGTTAAATAAATTTAAAAATAATCTAGTATTTGTTAATAATTCTATTTCAATTCTTAAATTTGCTCTGTAATAGGCAAAATTAAAAAGGCATTGGAATATGAGAAAATTAAATGAATTTATTTGGGAAACACATGGTATTCATGCAGGTACTGAACAAGATCATGTAAAACATGGCATAGATAGGTTAGAAGATATTGTTGATAAGGCAA
>Ga0256845_1002285_pt1 | contig 14063 bp, 13 predicted proteins | sample RiftiametaG_FD_189101 | JGI IMG/M metagenome (GOLD analysis project Ga0256845, IMG submission 189101) | Tube worm associated microbial communities from hydrothermal vent at the East Pacific Rise, Pacific Ocean - Riftia | ecosystem: Host-associated > Annelida > Integument > Unclassified ...
GGAATATTGGCATCTTGTATAGAAGCTCTAAGCGATACTTTATCGTTTAATTTTCCTGTAATTTGTAGGTCTAATTCACTATTTAAAACCGAGTTTTGGTTATTGCCAATGGTAACACCACGCGAAATACTTCCCGAAGTTGTTAAACCATCAAAAGGAATGAAATTTTTAGAATCGCTAGGTTGAGAAAGCTTATATAATTTTTGAATATTACTGGTATTTTTAACAATAATACTGTCGTCTAACTGTTTGTATGTTTTAGTTAAAAAATCTGGAAATCGTAAATAATTAATGATTACAGAATCGGTTTCAACAGGTTTTTTAAACGTTAAAAGCGCTTTAGAAAAATCAACTGTATAGAAAGTAGAATCGATAACCGAATTATCTTTCCGCGTAAGCGAAAACGAACCAGAATTAATACTAACACTATCAATTTGTATAGTATTTTTTACGGCAACTTTTTTAGTTCTATAATTTGAAGCTTCTTCTTGCGAAAAAGCAGAAAAAGCCATCAAAAAACATATAAAACTAAGTGTAAATTTCATCAGTTACTTAAACTATTAAAAACGAAAAATATTTTATAGTTAAAACCACCATAAAATAATAGTGTAAAAGTACAGTATTATTTATTTTAGCTAAAACAACTCACTTTATAAACTATGAAAATCATATCCTATAACGTAAACGGAATTCGTGCAGCAGTAAAGAAAGGTTTTATTGATTGGTTAAAAGCCGCAAATCCAGATGTTATTTGCTTGCAAGAAATTAAGGCTTTAAAAGAACAGTTAGATTTAGATCTTTTTATTGAAGTTGGTTATAAGTATAATTATTGGTTTTCTGCTCAAAAAAAGGGATATAGTGGTGTTGCAATTTTAAGTAAAACGGAACCAAATCATATAGAATATGGTACAGGAATAGAGTCTATGGATTTTGAAGGGCGAAATATTCGTGTCGATTTTGATGGGGTTTCGGTAATGAGTATGTATTTGCCATCGGGAACTAATGCTGCGCGTTTGGAACACAAGTTTGATTATATGGATAGAATTCATAATTATTTAAACGATTTAAGAACTGAAAAACCAAATTTAGTAGTTTGTGGCGATTATAATATTTGTCATGAAGCAATAGATATTCATAACCCAAAAATGAAAGGTGTTTCGGGGTTTTTACCCGAAGAACGCGAATGGTTAGGAGCTTTTATAGATAGCGGATTCATAGATTCTTTCAGATATTTAAACAAAGAATCTCAAGAATATAGTTGGTGGAGTTATCGAGCAAATTCTAGAGCAAACAATAAAGGTTGGCGATTAGATTATGCCATGGTTGCAAATACGTTACAAGAAAAACTAAAAAGAGCCGTTATACTCTCTGATGCTGTTCATAGTGACCATTGTCCAATTTTAGTAGAAATAGATAATTAGTAAATAAATAATAATAACATAACCCAGAATCATGATTAAAAAATTGTCGTTAACCGTATTAATTTTAGTGTTTTTAGCATCTTGTGTATCTCCAAAAGTATATAAAGATTTAGAAAGTAAATACACTACTTTAAAACAAGAAAACAGAAAGCTTTCAAGCGAAAATGAAACACTTTTAAGTGCTAAAAATGCTGCCGAAAATGAATTAAAACAAATTCAAATGGCTTATGATGAAGCAATTGCATTGCGTGATAAATTGCAAGCCGATTACAACGCAACAAAAACAAAGTATGATAATTTACAAGCATCTTATGATGCATTAGAAAAAAATAGCTCAGCTTCAATAGCCGAAAACTCTAAGAAAAACAGAGAGTTACTAGCGCAATTGGAAGCAAAAGGACAAGCCTTAGCTGCCGAAAATGCACGTTTAGCAAAACTTAAAAAAGAATTAGAAGACCGCTCAAACCGTGTTGCCGAATTAGAAAATGTTATTGCTGCAAAAGATGCTGCCATGACGCAGTTAAAAAATGCCATTTCAAGAGCCTTAACCGATTTTGAAGGCAAAGGCTTAACAGTAGAACAACGCGATGGAAAAGTATACGTTTCTATGGAAAACAAGTTGCTTTTCGGCTCAGGAAGTTGGGCTGTTGGTACCGATGGAAGAAAAGCGGTGCAGCAATTAGGAAGCGTGTTAGGTGTTAATCCAGATATTGCGGTTTTAATTGAAGGACATACTGATGATGTGCCGTATCAAGGCAATTCGCAGTTAAGTGGTAACTGGGATTTGTCAACAAAACGTGCCACAGCAATTGTGAATATTTTACGGGAGAATGCGGCTATAAGCCCTGAAAATTTAACTGCTGCAGGTCGTGGCGAATTTGCGCCAATTGCAAGTAATAATACTGCCGAAGGAAAAGCTAAAAACAGACGTATCGAGGTTATTTTAACACCAAAACTAGATGAACTTTCACGTTTGTTAAACGATAATTAAGCGTCACTTCGAGTAATTTTCTGTCACATTGAGTGCAGTGGCATCCTTTTTAAAAAATAAAGTGGTGTAAATTTTATTTGGAACTAAAAATTGGCAGATTACCATGTCACTCATCCTTGCAATGACGTTTTAAAAAGATATAACGAAAAGCCCGACCCGTTTGGGTAGCGCCCAACTTAGAATTAAAAATAGTTGTTATTAAAATGAGATTGCTACAACCTATAAAGGTTTCGCAATGACATATAAAACAAAAAGCCTTACTAAACAAATAGTAAGGCTTTTTAGTTATTTAATTTGATTACCATTTTTATCGAAAAAATGATATTCTAGATATGTGTAAGCATCTCTTGGTAAAATTTTAACCCATTTTTTGTGTTCAAAAAACCATTTTGAACGTATAGATGGAATGCCTTTTGTTAAGAAGGCCGCTATAAAAGGATGTGTGTTTAAAGTCAACTTTTTATAGTCTTTTTTTAATAGTACTTCAAGGTCGTGATTTATTTTTTGCACCAATCCTATTGGAGCTTCAACCTCAGCGCAATTAATTCCGTTGGGGTTTTCCTCGCGGGTTTTAATGTTTAATTCTGGGCGAACACGTTGTCTTGTTATTTGTATCAAGCCAAATTTACTTGGTGGCAATACTTTATGTTTTGCTCTATCATCTTTCATTTCATCACGAAGATGATTAAAAAGCTTTTGCCTGTTTTCGGCATTAGTTAAATCAATAAAATCTACCACAATAATACCGCCCATATCACGTAATCGTAATTGACGAGCCATTTCGGTAGCTGCTATTAAATTTACTTCTAATGCTGTATCCTCTTGGTTATTTGCTTTGTTAGATCGGTTTCCACTGTTTACATCTATTACATGTAAGGCTTCTGTATGCTCTATTACTAAATAGGCACCTTTTGCCATGGAAACGGTTTTCCCGAAAGAGGTTTTAATTTGTCTTTCAATTCCAAATTTTTCAAAAATTGGAACTTTAGACTGATACAATTTTACTATTGATTCTTTTTTTGGTGCAATTTCTTGCAAATAATCTTTAATTTGATAATAAAGCTCTTCATCATCAACATGTATACTTGTAAAAGAATCGTTAAATATGTCTCGCAAAATTGACGAGGCTTTATTTAATTCTCCTAGTACTTTACTGGGATGATGTGCTCTATGTAGCTTTTTACACATTGCCGTCCAACGACTAAGCAAATTTTGTAAATCTTTATCTAGTTCTGCTACTTTTTTGCCTTCTGCTACTGTGCGTACAATAATTCCAAAACCTTGTGGTGTAATACTTTTTACCAATCGTTTTAATCTGTCTTTTTCATCTCTTGATTCTATTTTTTGAGAAATAGAAATTCGATTAGAAAAAGGAACTAAAACAATATATCTACCAGCTATAGAAAGCTCAGAACTTATTCTGGGTCCTTTAGTTGATATGGGTTCTTTAGCTATTTGTACTAATAGCGATTGATTTGATTTTAAGACATCGGCAATTTTGCCGTCTTTATCAATATCTTTTTCAAATGGGAAATTTTTCAGAGAAAAATCTCTTAATTTACCTGTGCTTACACGTTTTGTGAATTTTAAAAGTGAAGGAAGTTTTGGTCCTAAATCATGATAATGCAAAAAAGCATCTTTTTCATAACCTACATTTACAAATGCAGCATTTAAACCAGGAACAGCTTTTCGTATTTTGGCGATAAACACATCGCCAACTGAAAAGTTGTTACCACCTTCATCTTTCTGTAATTCAATAAGTCTTCCATCTTTTAATAAGGCAAAATCAACATCTTCGGAACTAGATCTAATGATCAATTCTTTATCCATTTAGTTAATTTTTATCCATACAATTAAGTACAGATGGATTATACATTATTTTTTATCTAACGTATTATAATATTTATAATTGCTAGATAATACTTAATTAAATTTTAATTAAGTATTTCACAGGATTTTTTAAATCCGTGGAGTTCATAATTAATTTGAATGAACTCATTTCAAAGAACGTTTTGTTTTTTAAAACCAAAAAAGCAGTTAATCTAACTGCTTTTTTGATTTATTTTTTCTTTTTGTGACGGTTAGCACGTCTGCGTTTTTTACGCTTATGTGTTGCAACCTTATGTCTTTTACGTTTTTTACCACTTGGCATAAATAGTGTCTTTTTAAATTAATAATTTATTTTAATGCTTCTTATTTAACTGCTACATTTGTTTTAACGCCTTCTACAAAAACTTTTGCAGGCTTAAATGCTGGAATATTATGAGCAGGGATTTTTATGGTTGTGTTTTTTGAAATATTTCTTCCAGTTTTTTCAGCTCTAGTTTTCACTATGAAGCTTCCGAAACCTCTTAAATAAACATTTGTACCACTTTCTAATGAAGTTTTTACTTCTTCCATAAATGTTTCAACAGTTGCTTGAACATCTCCTTTTTCAATACCTAATTTTTCTGAGATTTTTGCTACTAAATCAGCCTTCGTCATTTTTATTTTTATTTTATGTTACTATTAATTTAATTCTAAAAGGGATGCAAATATAGGAATTTAATATTCAATATTTCAAACCTAATTCATTAAAATTTAAGATTATAAACGTTTATTTTTGCGCTTGTAATATATTAAATAATGATATTTTCTAAAACTTTAACTTATTGGTATTCAAATAATAAGAGAATGCTTCCTTGGAGGCAAACTACAGACCCTTATTTTATATGGTTATCTGAAATTATTTTGCAGCAAACACAGGTAAAACAAGGTTTGCCATATTACATATCTTTCATAGAAAATTTTCCAACAGTTTTTAAACTTGCAAAAGCAGATGAAAGTAGCGTGTTAAAATTATGGCAAGGTTTGGGGTATTATTCTAGGGCTAGAAATTTGCATGCTACAGCAAAATATATCGCTAATAATTTAAAAGGTGTTTTTCCTAATAATTATAAAGATTTATTGAAGTTAAAAGGTGTAGGCGATTATACAGCAAGCGCCATTGCATCTATTTGTTTTAACGAAACTACTGCTGTGGTTGATGGTAATGTGTATAGAGTATTATCGCGTTATTTTGGAATTGAAACACCAATCAATTCATCTAAAGGAGCTAAAGAATTTAAACTTTTAGCACAGGAGTTAATTGATAAAAAGAATCCTGCAGAATTTAATCAAGCCATTATGGAATTTGGAGCGATTCAATGTAAACCTAAAAGTCCGAATTGTAATATTTGTGTGTTACAAAACGGATGCATTGCGTTGCAGAAAAACAAAATTGAGTTATTGCCAGTAAAAATTAAAGCAGCTAAGGCAACAAAAAAGTATTTTAATTTTTTGGTTATTGTTTCTAAAGACAAGAAAACTATTTTAGCAAAGCGAGAAGGTAAAGGTATTTGGCAAAACCTGTATCAATTTCCTTTAGTGGAAACAGAAAGTAATATTGATTCAAAAGCTTTTAAATCACTTATAAAAGAACATAATTCATTAAAAGGAATTGAGTTTGAATTGTCCTTATATAATAAGGATGCTATTATTCATAAATTATCACATCAACATTTATATACCAAATTTTGGATTGTTAGTGTCGATAAGCTTCTTGTTGACGGTATTTTAGTTGATAAAGTATACGATTTTCCTGTACCAATTTTAATAGGAAATTTTATTGAATCATTTAATTTTTAATAGATTAGTATTAACAATGATATTTTTTTATTAATTTTAAAAAAATGTGAAGCAATTAAGTATTTTTGCTTTTTCAAAACAACAAATATTATGGCGGGTACATTAAACAAAGTAATGCTGATTGGGCATTTAGGAGATGAAGTTAAAATGCATTATTTTGAAGGTGGCGGTAGCATTGGTCGTTTCCCTTTAGCAACAAACGAAACGTATACAAACAAGCAAACTAACGAGCGTGTTAGCAATACCGAATGGCATAATATTGTAGTGAGAAATAAAGGAGCTGAAATTTGTGAAAAGTATTTAAGTAAAGGTGATAAAGTATATATTGAAGGACGTTTGAAAACCAGGAAATGGCAAGACGACAAAGGAAACGATAGATATTCAACCGAAATACAATGTATCGATTTCACGTTTTTATCAACTAAAAAAGAAAGTGAAGCTAATGCATCAAATAAACCACCTGTAGCTCAAAACCCTATTGCTAGTCAACCAAAAGTTGAGCCAACTGCAGATGATAATGATGATCTTCCATTTTAATTGTTTAACTAACACAAAAGTATTTGGATCCTGATCCCACGAGTTTAAAACCCTTACTCATAGCAATTGATTTTTCGGTTGTTTCTGGCTTTGTTCTGTTATTTTTACTCTTAATTTGTTCTGCATTAATTTCTGGCGCAGAAGTAGCACTTTTTTCTCTTAAAAGTACAGATATTGATGAAGGTTTAGAAGAAAACCCTAAGCGTATTCAAATTATTTCTAATCTTTTAGATCGTCCAAAAAAAATATTAGCAACCATATTAATAGCTAATAATTTTATAAATATTGCTATCGTTATTTTGTTTGCATATTTAGGAGGTATTTTGTTTGAATCCATAACTTCTTCAGCACTTAGATTTACATTAGAAGTCGTAATTATCACTTTCCTTATTTTATTATTTGGCGAAATATTACCTAAAATTTATGCGAGTAGAAACAAGTTGAAGTTTGCTTCATTTATGGCATATCCTTTACGGGTTTTAGATGTAGTTTTAACGCCAATAAGTTTGCCAATGCAAAATGTTACGTTAGCAATTCATAAAAGGTTAGGGAAACAAAAATCAAATTTAAGTGTCGACCAACTTTCTCAAGCATTAGAACTAACAAGTGAAGCAGATACAACTGTAGAAGAACAAAAATTATTACAAGGCATTGTTTCTTTTGGAAACACAGATACTAAACAAGTTATGCGCCCTAGAATAGATGTTTTTGCACTTAATATTGAAGACAAATACACAAAAATTATGCCTGAAATAATTTCTAGTGGCTATTCAAGAATACCTGTATATGAAGATAATATTGATCAAATTAAAGGGATACTTTACGTCAAAGATTTATTGCCCTATATAGATAGAAAACAGTTTGATTGGGCTAGTTTAATTCGTGAACCATTTTTTGTGCCAGAGAACAAGAAGTTAGATGATTTAATGGCAGAATTTCAAGAAAAAAAAGTGCATTTGGCAGTTGTGGTAGATGAATATGGCGGAACATCTGGATTGATATCTTTAGAAGATATTATTGAAGAAATTGTTGGAGATATAAGTGACGAATTTGATGATGACGATTTAATGTATTCTAAATTAGATGATAATAATTATGTATTTGAAGGTAAAACAACATTAAAGGATTTATATAGAATTGTAAAGATTGATGATGAGACTGTTTTTGAAGATAATAAAGGTGAAGCTGAAACCATTGCGGGTTTTGTATTAGAAATTTCTAAAAGCTTTCCGAAGTTAAATAGTAAAATAAATTTTAAAAATTACGTTTTCACTATAGAGGCTTTAAATAAAAAACGAATTAAACTTGTGAAATTTACCATAACATAATGAAGCATTATATATATATTATTTTTTTTACTTTCTTGTGTGTTGTTTCATGTAGTGAAAATTATAAACCTAAGCCTAAAGCACATTTAAGACTAGCGTATCCAAAAGCAAATTACATTCAATCAAATATTAATGTACCTTTTACTTTTGAAACTAATTTATTGGCAACAAAAGTATATTCTAAGAATATTGCTGCAACAACAAAAAGTTATGGTATAAACATAGAATACCCTTCATTAAAAGGCACTATTTTTTTAACCTATAAAGCTGTTGAGCAGAACGAAGATAATTTAATGTTGTTTATACGTGATGCTCAAAAATTCACTTTAGAGCATACTAAAAGAGCTAATGAAATTCCTGTTTATCCTTACGAAAATAATAAGCGAAAGGTATATGGAATACTTTCTGAAGTAAAAGGGAATGTGGCTTCCCCTGTACAGTTTTATGTTACCGATAGTGTGAATCATTTTCTAACTGGTTCGTTATATTTTCATGCGAAACCTAATTACGATTCTATTTTACCAGCAGCTAATTATTTGCAAAAAGATATTATGCATATTATGGAAACTATAAAATGGCAATAAAAAAAGCCTCTCATAATTGAGAAGCTTTCTTGTTTATATGGTTTAAGCTTTAAAATTAAGCTTCTTTTTTCTCTGCACAACAAGCCTTTTTACAGTCTGCAGCGCAAGCTTTTTTCTCAGCAACAGTTTTGTTTGCACAACATGCTTTAGTACAATCGGCAGCACATTCTTTTTTATTAGAAAACGCATCAACGATTTTCATGTCGCTAACTTTATATATATCGGCTACTTTAGTTACCGTTTCTTCTAAAGATGTTGGGTTTACTTTAGCTATATCATATTCAATCATTGCTAGTTTTCTATCAAAATCTACTTTAGAAGATTTTACACCTTCCATTTTTGCAATTCTCTTTTCAATAGTAGCAGCGCATCCTACAGCACACGTCATACCATCAATAGTAAATTCGGCTTTAGCGTAAGTTGCATTTGGGTCTAATTTTTTAGTAGATTCTGAAGCAGTTTCAATTTCTACAGTTTTAACCTCTGGTTTTGTTTCGTTTTTACAACTAAAAGCAAAAACAGTTATTAATGTAATAGCTATAATATTTTTAAATGTCTTCATTATTTTTAAGTATTAAATTCATAACAAAATTACTAAATATTACTGTTTATTGTGTTAAAAATCGGAATTTTGTGATTCCTAAAACAGATTAAATGAATAATACAAATTCTAAGTGGTTTTACCTTTTTGTTCTTTCTATAATTTGGGGGAGTTCTTTCATACTAATTAAAAAATCACTTTTAGGCTTAACAGCATATCAATTAGGGGCTTTAAGAGTTATAATAACTGGCTTGTTTTTATTTATAGCAGGTTATAAAAGTATAAAGACTATAGAGAAAAAAGCATGGAAATGGATTGTACTTACTGGAGTTTTTGGTACGTTTTTTCCAGTATTTTTGTTTGCTGTAGCAGAAACTGAGATTGACAGCGCTGTGGCATCAATTATAAACTCATTAGTGCCTTTAAATACTATTTTGTTAGGTTTTGCTGTTTTTAAAATAGCATCTACAAAACGCCAAATATTAGGAGTTATAATAGGTTTTATTGGAACTAGTATTTTGATTTTGAAAGGTGCAGAGTTAAATCCACATCAAAATTATTTGTACGCTGGTTATGTTGTTTTGGCAACTTTAAGTTATGCTGCTAGTGTAAATATTATTAAAAAGCATCTGCAACATGTTAAACCACTAACAATTGCTGTTGGAAATTTTGTTCCAATAATGTTACCTGCATTTATAATTTTGTTTTTTACTGATTTTTTTACTGAGGAACGATTTAATCATCCAGATTTTAAAATGTCTATGTTATATATTGTTATTCTTTCTTTTTTTGGGACAGCAATAGCAAAAGTGTTATTTAATAAATTAGTACATATATCTACACCAGTATTTGCCTCTTCGGTTACTTATTTAATGCCAATTATCGCCTTAATGTGGGGGTTTTTAGATGGTGAATCGTTTAGTTTTATTCAAGCGATTGCAAGTGTAGTTATTTTAGTTGGTGTGTATTTATCGCATAGGCAGAAAGCATAAAAAAACCGAAACTTTATGTTTCGGTTTTTAAAATATTTATAAGTTTGATTTTAATTAATCAAAATCAGCATCACTTACACCTTCGTTAACTTTAATTTCTTTTACAATGAAATCGAATTTACGTGGACCCATTGTTTGAGAAAATTTAAATGGATATTTAACACCGCTAATTTCTTGGTAATCACTATAAAACATTGCGCTTTCACCCATTGGGGTTACTTTTATGTCTTTTATTTTAAGACCAGTTTCTACACTATAATATGAGGTAAGCTCATCATTTACTTTTATTTTATAAGCTTTTTCTCCATCAACTTTTTCAATTTTCTCAAGTGTTACTCCTCCATTAAGATAATTTACTTCAGGAAAAGGAGATGATTCAGCTTGAGCATCTTTTATTTCGTCATCAGACATGTCTTTACGTTGTCCTTGCATAACCATATAACCCGATTCACCGTCAATAACTGTTTTCATTACTGATTGTCCCATAGCTTTAATTTCTTGTGCAAATTGATTTTTAATGGTTTTTTTAAGTTCTAAATTCATCATAACTCCTGGTTGCAATTCAGCTTCCGCAGTAATTAAAACAGAGTTTACTTTGTTTAAGTTTTCTTTACCTCCAATAGCATCAATATAAGCGTTTAACACCTTGTTAGCGTCCATGTCTGCAGGCATTGGAATTTCATATTTTGGTTTTTCAGTTGCCTTTGCATAAACATCAAAATACTTAATTGGAATCCCTGTTTTTTCTAGACCTTCTAATACTTCGCTACCTTTACCAACAACTATAACTCTAGCGTTATCGGTTTGAAAATATTTATTTGCAACTCTAGTCACATCTTCAATAGTAATGTCGTTGATTTTCTGTAAGTATGTTGCATAAAAATCTTCCGGTAAATTATTTAGCTTAATGTTTAATGCATAATTAGCAATAGTTTGTGGGTTTTCTAATCCCATAATGAAGTTTCCAACATATTTAGCTTTTGCGTCTTTAAGTGTTTGTGCATCTACAGGTTCTGTTTTAATACGCTTAATTTCTTTTAGTGCTTCTACAACGGCACTATCAGTTACTGCGTTTCTTACTTTTGCACTTGCATTAAAACGTGAAGCACCATATCTATTTGCTCTAAGACTAGAGTATGCACCATAGGTAAACCCGTGTTTTTCGCGAAGATTTTGAAATAAATATCCTGAACCACCACCGCCTAAGATGTTATTTGTAATTAGTGCAGCATGATAATCTTGGTCATTCATTTTGAAATCCACATTGTTTGTAATTGAAATGCTAGATTGTGTAGCATCCGGCATATCAATAAAGTTAATTTGTGTGAATTCTGTATTTGCGCTTACATTGGTAATTGTTATTTCTTCTCCATTAGATTTTTTCCATACTCCAAAATGTTTTTTTACTTGTTTTTTTATGGTTTTAAAATTTACATCACCAATTACAACTAAATATGCATTATTTGGGTTGAAGTATTTTTTGTATAAAGCCACAGCATCTTCAAAAGAAGCATTATTTACAGTTTCTTTAGTTGTAAATTCTCCATAGGGATGCTCTGATCCATATGATAATGCACTACCAACTCTACTAGCAATAGCATCTACACTTTTATTAGTGTTTTTTAAGCCTTCAATAATTTTAGCTTTCTCTTTATCAAACTCTTCTTCGTTTAAAAGTGGGTTAATAGCTGCATCAGCCATTAATTCTATTATTCTATTTGAATATTTTGAAAGCGAACGTGCACTACCACCACTAAAGCTAAAGCTTAATCTTGCGCCTAAAAAGTCTATTTCTTCATTAAAATCATCTTTGGCAATAGATGTTGTTCCGTTACCTAACATGCTTCCTAAAATGCTTTCAACACCGGCTTTATTACCAGTAGCAATAGGTTTATTATTTATACGTAATGAGTAGGATACTCTTGGAAGTTTATGATTTTCAACAACCAAAACTTTTAAACCATTTTTAAGTTCGAATTCACTAGGAACATCTAATGATATTTCTGGTTCTGGACCTGATTTTGGTTGAACAGATCTGTCAATTTGCGCTGTTACACCTAAGGTAATTAAAAACATTACTGTAAAAGCAGCTACTTTAGTTTTTATATTATATAGTTTCATGTTATTGATCATCTTTTTTAGGTAAATACTCTATTTCTACTCTTTGGTTTGTGTTCAGATATTTTTTAGCTACCGCTCGAATTTCTTCTCTAGTAACCGATCTGTAAATCTCAATTTCTTTATTAATTAAATTCACATCACCATATAATAAGTAATATGTAGCTAATGAACCTGCAATACCTGCAATACTTGAATTGGCATTTACAAATTGATTTTCAAACTGATTTAGTAATTTTTGATGATCTCTTTCAGAAATTAGTTCGTTCTTCATTTTTTCAACCTCAACATCAATTTCGCTTAATAAAGTATTTAAACTAACATCGCCAAGTGGTAATGCAAATAAGGCAAACGCACTATAGTCCATTTGGCTAATATTAACGGCTTGCACAAAAAGAGCTTGTTTCTGTCTGTCAACTAATTTCTTATATAGTACAGAGCTTTTTCCACCACTTAAATATGAAGAAATCATATCTAAAATATAAGCATCACGTGTTCCATAACCTGGAGTTCTGTAGGCTGCAATAATTGCTGGGGTTTGAATGTTTTTATCGTAAGCTGTTGCTTTTCTAGTTTCAGTAATAGGTTCTTCTTTTGGGAAGTTTCTAACAATATCTTTACCTCTTGGAACTTCGCTAAAATAATCTGAAGCTATTTTTTTTGCTTTTACTTTATCTATATCTCCTGCTATAATTAATACAGCATTGTTTGGTACATAATATTTGTCAAAAAAGGCATTAAACTCTTCTAAAGTGGCAGCATCCAAATGCTCCATTTCTCCAATATTTTTGTCTTTATAAGGATGAACTTTAAATAACTCTTTGCTTATTTCGGCTAGAATAGCTCCATAAGGTCTGTTGTCATAACTTTGTCGTTTTTCTTCTTTTACAACTTCGTTTTGTGTGTCTACACCAACTTGATCAATAACAGGATGTAACATGCGTTCAGACTCTAACCAAAGACCTAATTCTAATTTATTTGAAGGAAAAATTTCGTAATAATACGTTCTGTCTTGTGATGTGTTAGCATTAAACGTTCCTCCGTTTGCAGGAATAATTTTCATAAATTCTCCACGTTCAATGTTTTCTGTGCCTTCAAATAAAAGGTGTTCAAAAAAGTGAGCAAAACCTGTGCGCGATCGGTCTCCGTCTTTTCCTCCAACATCGTACATTACAGAAGTTATTACAACAGGAGCTGTATTATCTTGATGTAAAATAACGTGTAATCCGTTATCTAAATCAAATTCTTCAAATTCAACTTTTTGTGCATTAACAGTAAAACTTGCTAGCATTAAAAAAGCTAAAGGCATTAAATAGTTTTTCATTATTGTTTGTTTATTTTATTAATGGATTAAAGATAGGTCTATTTTATTTATTCAATGTTACAGATAAAAGGATTTTTTGCTGATAAAAAATATTTTTTCAAATTCAACAAAACGTTTGTATTTTAATTAAATAGCCTTATATTTGCACTCGTTTTTTAACAAAATAATTAATAAAAACATTACGCTATGTACGCAATTGTAGAGATAGCAGGGCATCAATTTAAAGTTGAAAAAGACCAAAAAGTTTTTGTTAACCGTTTAGCAACAGAAGAAGGAAAGAAAGTTAATTTCGATAATGTACTTCTTATTGCAGATGGTGACAAAGTAACTATAGGCGCCCCGGCTATAGGCGGAGCACAAGTAAGTGCGAAAGTCTTAAAACACCTTAAAGGTGATAAAGTTATAGTTTTCAAAAAGAAAAGACGTAAAGGTTACCGTGTTAAAAACGGTCACCGTCAATCTTTAACTGAAATTATAATTGAAAGTATTGCTGCTTCTGGAGCTAAAAAAGCTGCCCCAGCAAAAGCAACAAAAAAAGCTGAACCAAAAGTAGAAGCGAAA
>Ga0256845_1002286_pt1 | contig 14058 bp, 12 predicted proteins | sample RiftiametaG_FD_189101 | JGI IMG/M metagenome (GOLD analysis project Ga0256845, IMG submission 189101) | Tube worm associated microbial communities from hydrothermal vent at the East Pacific Rise, Pacific Ocean - Riftia | ecosystem: Host-associated > Annelida > Integument > Unclassified ...
CAGCGTATTTAATTGAAGTTCAACAGGCTGGAATTTTTGGTTTAACTAATTTTGAAGAGAATGTTTTACATCAAGTTTTAGGCACTTATTGCCCTAATGTTTTATTCCCTTATGCTCGTCAATCCGTATCTGATATAGTAATGCAAGGTGGATTCCAACCATTAATATTACAACCTGTCAATTTTGACCAGTTATATGCACAGCAGATGCAACAAGCAGCCGCAGCACAAGCTGAAACTGCAACAAAACAATAAATAGTACGATGATATTTACTGTAATTGGTGCTGGTTCTTGGGGCACGGCTCTAGCCATGCAATTGTCACGAAATGGCACCACTTACTTATGGGGAAGGAATCCCGAACATCTTAAAGCAATGCATGCTTGTCGTTGCAATGAAGCTTATCTTCCAGGTATAAAATTACCTGATGATTTAATCTTGGAAGCAAACCTTGAACAAGCAATCAATAAATCTGATGCCATTCTTGTTGTCAGTCCATCTCATGCTTTTGCAGAAATTCTAACAAAAATCAAACCCTATTTAGGCGATCGTCCAGTTGCTTGGGCATCCAAAGGTTTTGAACCAGGTTCCGGCCGTTTTTTACATGAAGTTGCAGAAGAAATACTAGGCAAAAATACACCTATTGCCTTGGTTACTGGCCCATCTTTTGCAAAAGATGTCGCCGAAGGGAAACCAACATTGGTCACGGTTGCTAGCACGAATGAAAAATTTGCACACATAGTCACTCATGCATTACACAACAAGAAATTTCGAGTTTATATTTCAGATGATATCATTGGAGCAGAACTTGGTGGAGCAGTTAAAAATGTACTCGCACTTGCTACTGGAATTTGTGATGGTATGCAACTTGGTGATAATACACGAGCTGCTATTTTAACTCGTGGGATGGCAGAAATGATGCGATTAGGTAAAGCAATGAACTGCAAAACTGAAACCTTGATGGGGTTATCAGGATTGGGCGATTTGGTATTGACTTGTACTGGTGATTTATCAAGAAATCGTCGAATGGGTCTAGCTCTGGGTCGAGGGCAAACGATTGAAGAAGCGAGAAAAGAAATTGGGCAAGTGGTTGAAGGTATTGGAACAGCTGAAGAAGTCGTCAGACTTGCAAAAAAACATAAGGTTGACATGCCTATTTCAGAACATGTGTTAAAAGTTGTGCAAGGAGAAATGACTCCTAAGCAAGCTGTTGTAGAATTAATGAGTCGTGGACCACGCCAAGAGTTTGACTAAATTTAATTTGGCATTGTTTGGGAGTTACAGCCAATCTTTTCTTGAAACAGCTACCAAAATAAGATGCCGAACTAGACTTTACCATTACAATGCAAACTCTCTTCAAACCAAGTAAAATGATACCGTTTCATTTTGTTTAAAAAATAATTGTTATACCTACGAAGACAGGCACCTCCTTGAGAGCTATGGTTAACTGGTATTACTAAAATAACCAAGATTATTTATATTCTTAATATATAGCGTGTTTTAAAATAAGATGTATTTCCAAAAGAAAAATCGTTATTTCAACATGTTACTTCTTTAATTTTTTATGTGCTATTGAGCAATTCTATGAGATACATAGATGTAAATGGATTCAAGATTCGGAAGATTATCCTAATCGAATAGTGTCTGAAATCGCTGATGATAACTTTGAAACGAGAAAGCTTGAATTTTTCAAAAATGGAAGTGTTGTATACGTTTCTGAAATTGAAACTTTCAACAATACAGAACTGGGTATATGTGATGTACCGAGTTTAGAAGAAATAAACCTACAAGAAGAGTTCTCAGGTCAAATAATAAGCAGAGAAGAATTTGAATTAAAAGAGTTTAGTGGAAAAAGGTTCATCCGTTGATGCAACAATTAAAAAGGGCTGACTTATGGCAGACATTAACATCTTAAAATTATCACCGACGGCTACACCAGGCAAAAAGATTATTAGCACCTGTAAACCAGCAATATTTCGCTTGATAAATTCTGTGGTTTTAAATTTATACCACCTTTTTCTTTCTTTATATAAAAGAGGTGCTGTCATGAATGACTTTGACAACAAAATTGTATACCGGTTTCATTATATTTATCATAAGGATTTAATGGTGTTTTATAATTTAAAGGAGATGATTTTATCAATCTTGAAGTATATAAAAAAACATAGTGTATAATAGCATTATAACTAAATAAATGGCGTGGGGAACATGACAAAAATTACCATAACTCGAAACAATGGTTGGTTCGGTAAAATGAGAAAAGCTAAAATAATGGCTGATAAAATTGAAGTTGGATCTGTAAAAAGTGGCGAAACTGTGACTGTTGAGATACCAGGTCAGGCAAATAATCTCTATGCAAAAATGGATTGGGGACGATCAAAACCTTATTCCACTAACACTATTAAAGAAGAGCAAGTGATTTATATGAATTGTTGGTTTACCCTCAACCCATTAAGAAATTTAGGAATAATGTCTATACCTATAGCTTATAATGATAAACCACGTTAATTAGTGGTTGATTTTAGGTGAAAATTACTTTTTCCCAATACTTGCTATCATTGAACCACTGACGATAAAAACTATACCAATAAAACCTATGGAGCTTATGTTTTCAGGATTAACTAAATCGGGTAATAATTTTGACATGAGGTTTATAAAAAATAAAGTAAACACCGGAATAATGGCAATCACCATCCCAACTCGGCTGGCTTGCCAGTAAGTTAATGCTAAAGAAAATGCACCATAAGCCCCAACCGTATTAAAACACGCATATGCCACCGCTATCCATTGGTGTTGATTTAATTCAGTTAAATTTTCAGGAGTCGAAAAAGGTAAAAGTAAAAGGCTTGCCAATAAATATATCATCGCTAATATGGCTTGAGAAGATAAAACCGCATGGAGTTTTTTTTGAATAAGTGCATAGATTGCCCAGGTAATGGCAGCAAAAACCATGATTATTACACCTGTTTTATATTCAGTTTTTAAAATTGTACCTAGTTGATCTTTGAAAAATAAACCGAGCCCAAGAACCAATAAACTTGCACCAATTTTTTGTTTTAAGAAAAAAGTTTCTTTATAAAAAAATACGCCACCAATAATCATCAACAATGGGGCGAGTTGAATCAATACTTTAGCATTACCTGGTGTGGTTTTCTCTAAACCTAATAGAAATAAAACATAATTCCCAATCAACATTGTACCGGCTAAAAATAACCAAAGCCAGTTTTTAACTGATAGCTTCAAATACCCTTTCCATGAACCTGTATAAACGATAAGGGCAAGAGTAAATACAGCAGCGGTACAAAATCGAAACCACGTTAAAGTCCACGCATCAACGGCTTTTAAACCAATGTGTAAAGCAACAGGTAATGTTGCCCAGAAAAAAACCACCAATAGAGATAAGCTTAATCCGATTTTCCAGTTGTTTTGATGAGTGTGCATAGTCGTATGAAATATAAAAATCCGGATTGTAACATATCGAAAAGCAGATTAAGTACTTAAGTTTCTACGCTATTTACTTCTTCAATAATTTCAGCATCAACCGCTTGATGAGTAATTGGTGTAGAGAGGGATAAATTGAATTCTTCTTGCAAATCAAAAGCAACGCGATTGATACAGAATCTCACAGATTTTAAATGATAAATATTATCCAGCTGGTAATGAATTCGCCATAATATAGCATGGTCACCTGCTTCAACAAGGGCTATTTTAGGTTTTTTTTCAACTGTTAGAGCACTACTTTTTTCACACGCTATTTCCCATACTTTTTCAAAATAGTCATCAATGATTTTAGAAGGTGTTGAGTATCCGATTTTATAATCAATAAAATCGTTCCAGCCAGTACTTCCCGAACGATTGAGAACTTCAATTTTTGTATCGCGTAGCTTTGAATTTTTTATAACAATCTTGTGTTTTTGTACCAAATCACGAAAGGTTGTTTGGGTCATGGAGATCTTACGCAAAACTGCTAAAATATTATATTCAGGAATTCGACAAATAACACCAGGTTCTAAATCCTTGTTATAAAGCATAATCATGCCATGAACACTGTCAATTGCCCATGCTTCCTTGGTGGCAAATAGCATTACTAACAAACCACCCAACACTCCTGTCGCTTGCAACCAGTTGGTGACATTCCAAATATTGACCAACAATAATATTGCGGTAATAAAAGTAACTGCAATGATTAACAAATGCATCATTTCTGATTTATAGGTCCCTGTCGTGACCTCATCACCATCTATGGTTTTATCTTTACCATAATGTTGCAATGCCCAGGCATGAGAAAACTGAATAAAAAGATAGGAAATAAGCAGAACAAGTCCTGTTTGAGATGCTTTTAACAACCATTCATTTTCATTACTGTATCCGTTAAACAGTGCATCCATCACATAGATCATTAATAATAAAAAATTTAATGATCGTAACCAACGAATTCTTCTTTTATTTCTTTCCTCATCATCTGTAGGCTTAACAATATATTTAAAAATAACACCTGAGGCAAAGAAAAAAATAAGATTTAAGGCAATTGCAGCCTGTCCAAAAGTTGACAAGTGTTCTATGTATTTAGCGATAAAATCTAGCATTATTCTTCTATTCTTTGAATATAATATTGTTCGTTGTTTTTTTCAATTGTAAAGTTAAGACTCTTTTCAATAGTTTTAATAAAAATATCTTCTGAAACACTCTCTTCATAACTTTTCCAAAAGGTCATACCCCATTCCTGTTTTATTTCGTGACTACTAACAAAACCAGCGTAGATAGGATGGTTATTTGAATTTATTTTTAGCGGTTGTTGCCATAAATGTAATGCCACAAGTTTATCATTAATTTGCTTGGAAAAGATAATGCTTTCAATTTTCCCTTTATTTGTGGTTGGAATAATTCCAATATCTTCACTTTCCTCATCATTTCTTAAGGCTTTCCATACATCTTGCCAAGCTTTTGGCGTATTCTTTTCCCAACCATGTTGAGTCAAATATAATGATAAATTCTCAATTACACCATTAAAATGAATATCAAATGCCTGTTGAGGACGGTTGAGCCAATCAGTTCTATCAATTAACTCACAATTGCTCCATTCTTGTTGGCTGATTTGGTTGAACTTTATTGTATTGATTGATTTTAACTGATTTGAGAAAAAAATTAACACGAAAATAATAGCAATAAACTGAAAACTGAAAAACAAAGCTGAAATATGCCAGCCTAAAAACTGTTTTCTTACACGCATTCGGTATGCAATAGCAACAACTGACGACCATAATATGGCAGAAAAAATAGCAATCATTACCACGCCCAAACTCATTTGTTTAAAAAACAATTGGGCAAAGGCAACTAAAGCAATTAATAATGTCGCTAATGTATAGGGCCATGAACGTACTCTATGCGGCAAGGCGCCTGAAATAAGTGCCGCCCAAAAACCAACAATAGTGATAAACCAGGTTAAATGTTGATAACCAAACCAGGCATGAGTTTTATCTGCTGAAAAATAATTAATTAACAAGGATAAAATATAACCTGTTACAACCACAAAAATCCAATGGTATGCTACAATAGTTCTTTTTCGCCGAATCAACCACCAAAAAACCACTAATGATGGTAATAAAATAGCCAAATCATGTGTTGTTGCGAGAATAAATAACATAACAGGCTGAGTCCAATCCGTATGAAATGCTTGCATAAATTCACTGACTTCAACCGACCAATTGCCTATTGTAGTGTTATGAGCAATAAAAAACAGTGAAATAACGGTAATGGTTATGACAAAACTTGCCATAAATGCTAAAGAGCCTTTTTCGGGTTTGCGTGGATCAATCAAACCTGAGGTTAATTTCCCCAAATGAGGATGTTTTTGTGTCCAGATGAGTACGCGGCTCAATATTCTGTGTGTTCTGGGTAATAAAAAACTATAAATAAGTTGAATCAACCAGTAAACCAAAGCCACTATAAAGACAAATACCAACACCAAAATAGCCAACTTTCCTGCTACTTTGCTCATGGCTCCCATGGCGTTACCAAATAGCATTCCTGGTAGTAAATAAAATGGGGACCATAAAATGGCTGATGCTGTGCTAATAGCAATGTATTTTTTTATTGGCATTTCCATCATGCCAGCAATTGCAGGAATAATTGGACGAACTAATCCTATAAATCGACCAATAAAAACACTTAACAAGCCCCATTTTTTAAAGAAACTTTGCCCCTGTTCAATTAACTTTGGAAATTTATACATTGGCCAGATTTTTAACAAACCTTTTTTATAATGGTGACCAATCCAAAAACTAATACCATCTCCAGCAAAAGCACCTAAAGATGCGGCAATCCAGGCTAATTTAAAATCCACAACACCTAAACCAATTAAAGTTCCTAAGCCAACAAGTAATGCGGCACCTGGTAATAAGATACCAACAAGAAGCAAAGATTCTCCCAAGGCTACTAGAAATATCATCCAACCAGTAGCATTTGGATGTAACTGTACCCAATCTAATGCCGCTTGTAGCCAAGATGAAGTTTCCATAGTAGTGCCTAATCTAACTCCGAGAAGGCAAAAGTTGCCGCTTTTAAAGTTTTACTCAAAGTGACTTCATCATGAGTTGATGAAACGAAACCTGCTTCAAAGGCAGAAGGTGCTAAATAAATACCTTGGTCCAGCATTTTATGAAAAAATTGTTTAAATCGTTCTTCATTACATTTACTTAAATCATCAAAATTGTGAATATGTTTATCCGCGGTAAAATACATACCAAACATACCACCGACATTTACCGTTTGAAAGTCAATATTATTTTTAGTAGCAATATCCTGTAGTCCATCAACCAAATGTTGAGTTTTTAAAGCTAAATCATCATAAAAACCATCTTTTGATATGATATCTAACATCACAGAACCTGCTGTCATAGCGACAGGATTACCCGATAAGGTCCCTGCTTGATAAACAGGTCCAAGTGGAGCAATATAGGACATAATATCTTTACGCCCACCAAAAGCACCAACAGGCAACCCACCACCAATAACCTTACCAAATGTGGTTAAATCTGGCTTGATACCATAGATACTTTGAGCACCGCCTAATGCGACGCGAAACCCTGTCATGACTTCATCAAAAATTAACACACTACCATATTTATCGCACAGATCCCGCATGCCTTGTAGATAACCCTCTAGTGGTAAAATCATATTCATATTGCCAGCAATAGGTTCAACAATAATAGCAGCAACATCTTCACCATGCGTTTTCATTATCGCTTCCAATGCTTCTAAATCATTAAATGGTACCGTTAAGGTTAAATCTGCAACTGCCGCCGGCACTCCTGGAGAACCAGGAATACCAAGGGTTAAAACACCACTACCAGCTTTGACTAAAAACGAATCAGCATGACCATGGTAACAACCTTCAAATTTAATTATTTTATCACGTCCAGTAAATCCACGAGCTAGTCGAATGGCACTCATGGTTGCTTCTGTACCTGAATTGACCATCCTAACCATATCTAATGATGGAATTATTTGGCACATTTTTTCAGCAACAGTGACTTCTGCCTCAGTTGGTGTACCAAAACTCATGCCATTATCGACAGCTTTGTGAACCGCTTTGAGTACCTTTTTATTACCATGGCCAGCAATCATCGGGCCCCATGAACCAATATAATCAATATACTCATTATCATCCACATCATAAATATATGGGCCTTGTGCTTTTTTAATGAATAATGGATCACCACCTACGCCTTTGAAGGCTCGAACAGGCGAATTAACACCACCTGGAATAAATTTTTGTGCTTGAGTAAATAAATCGTGATTATTCATGTTTGTTTTGGCTGTAAAAAAAGTTATTATATACTATGAGGAGCACGATGTTAATCACACTATTATCAATTCATCTTATCTTTGTACCCAAATCCCGATATAGAAATGCTTTTGATTATACAAGACTAGGACAAAATACCCAATTTTGCAAAAGCTGAAGTTCCTGCATATTTCGCATTAATACCCAACTGATCTTCAATACGTAATAGTTGGTTATATTTAGCTATTCTATCCGAACGACATAAAGAACCTGTTTTAATTTGCGTAGCACTCGTTGCAACCACTAAATCTGCAATAAAGCTGTCTTCGGTCTCACCACTTCTGTGTGATATTACCGCTGTGTAATTTGCCTTATCTGCCATGTCAATGGCTTTCAGAGTTTCAGTTAATGTGCCGATTTGGTTGAGCTTAATCAATATAGAGTTTGCAATGCCTTTTTCTATACCTTCGGCGAATATTTTTGGATTAGTGACATATAAGTCATCTCCCACTATCTGAATTTTATCAGCTAATTGTTCCGTTTGGTATTTCCAGCCCGTCCAATCAGCTTCATCCAAACCATCTTCAATTGAAAGAATTGGGTACTGTTTGACCCAATCAGCGAGAAAATCGGTAAATTCATTTGAACTGAATTTCTTGCCTTCTCCTCTCAAATTATATATACCATTTTCACAAAATTCAGAGGCTGCACAATCCAGTCCCAAATACACATCTTTGCCAGGATTGTATCCAGCTTTTTCTATCGCATGCATAATGGTTTCAACCGCTTCTACATTTGAAGCCAAATTGGGTGCAAACCCGCCTTCATCGCCAACTGCCGTGCTTAAACCTTTACCCTTAAGCACTGATTTAAGTGAGTGAAAAACTTCAGTTCCACAACGAAGTGCCTCACTAAAGCTATCAAAACCAACGGGTAAAATCATAAACTCCTGAATATCAACATTATTATCAGCATGTTCACCACCGTTGATAATATTCATCATCGGTACAGGCAAAACAAACTCATCAACCGTCGCGATACTTTTGTAAAGAGGTAAGTTTTTTTCAATCGCTACCGCTTTCGCACTAGCAAGAGAAACACCTAAGATAGCATTTGCACCTAAATTGGCTTTATTATCCGTCCCATCTAGATCAATCATCAAATTATCAATACTCACTTGGTCACCTGCATCCTTACCAGTCAAGCTGTTGGCAATAGCGGTATTGACATTGTTGACCGCTTTTGTCACACCTTTACCAAGATAGCGTGATTTATCACCATCACGTAATTCTATCGCTTCACGTGCACCTGTTGATGCTCCTGAAGGTACGATAGCCTGTCCAAATGCTCCTGATTCTAAAGTGACTTCGGCTTCTAATGTTGGGTTTCCGCGTGAATCTAACACCTCACGGGCGTGTATTTTTTTAATTACTGACATTTTTATATCCAAGTATGCTGGCGATGAATGAAGGTTTGGATTTTAACACTTCATTGCTGTGATTTAAAGTTGTAAACAACTCATCTTCCATATTGTTTTATAAGAATAGAATTTAAAACAATTGTGTTTAAGCTTCATTAGTGTTGAGCTAATGCTTCTAACATATCATTTGCTACATTTTTAGTTAATTTCAAATCGTATTGATTGGCATTAAACACGGATACATGAATCAAGTAACCATTACCTACGGTAGATAATTGACCACTCATGCCTGAACGTGTGTAGGCTTTTTCACCAACTCCTGATACCAGTGTTACTGATTTTTTCTTTATAAAATAGCTCATACTAGCCTCTAGTAATCCTATATCTGCCCCACTTGTTGATCCTAATGTAAGATTTATATTATATTCAATATCTGCAGCTTTAAAGGATGCCATACATATTGGATAGGTTGTCTTCCTTTCTGTTGTATTAATTTCATTTGAGCTTGTAAATGTTTCTTTTATATAACTTTCAGATAAAACATCACAGGGGTTAATATAACTGTTTGTATGTTTACTAATCTTATTTTGTTTTGATGATGAATTTGAGTTCTGCTCAGAACCGCATGCACTTAACAACGAAATGATTATTAAAATAGTTAGTTTCTTCTTCATGGTATTTTCCAATATTTATATTATTAAATAATACGCTAAAAAATGGAATCTAGTATCATTTATTATGAATTATTACAAAACCTGTAATAGCCTTTTAACAATAAGCACTCTTAATAGGTTCGGCCTAAGTATGGTTTTCATTAGCAAATATGTACTTTAGAAAATAAACTTGTCGTTTTATTTCTCGCATAGGCGCTGATTTTTAATATTTTCCAAATCAGAAAAAATCTATTTAAAAGGTAAAATAATCATATTTTTGTTAATATTTTTTCAATCTTAGTAAAACAAGAATAATTCTGCGTTATACTCTCAATAAATAGTAGAATATAAAAATACATTCATCAATAGCAACATGAATAGCATAAATCAAACAAACAATTTAGATCAAGAAACCTACAAAGAGCTTAAAGTTATTGCCAATAAATTAATGCGGCATGAGCGAGTCAATCACACCTTGTCGCCAACAGATTTGGTACACGAAGCTTTTTTAAAATTCTCTAAAACCAATAAAAATTTGTATAAAGAAAAATATTACATCTTTGTCTTTGCTAGGCAAATGCGGCGCTTATTGGTTGATTATGGCCGATACAAAGCGGCAGTCAAAAATGGAGCACAGTTAAATAAAGTCCTATACACAGATGCTTTGGGTATTAATCATGGTGAAAAAATTGATTTTGAATTGATAAGCCAAGCTATTGATAGTTTAGATAATGTCAGCCACCGTTGTGCTCAAATAATTGAACTATACTATTTTACTGGTATTTCTCGTGAAGAAACCGCCGAAACTTTTGACATTTCACTCTCAACACTGGCAAGAGAAATTCATTTTGCAAAGGCCTTTATCGGTAATTATTTGGATGAAAACAGCTAATGAAAGAAGAGAATCAAGATTTAAAAACTTTGTTTGATTTGTGTTATCAAAAAACAACAGTACAACAACAAGAAATAATAAACAACAGTCAATTCAGTCAAAGCATAAAGGATAAAGTCCGCAAATTATTAGCCATTGATGTTGACAATGTAGAGCTCACATCTAATGTTGTTGAGAATATCCAATTAAGCCTAGATATTAATCCATTATGTGCAGGTATGCAAATCGAATCCTATGTTTTACAAAAGCCATTGGGTAAAGGAGGACAAGGTGAGGTGTGGTTAGCCCAGCGTGACACAGGTGATTTTAACCATCAAGTAGCCATAAAATTTTTGAAACCACTGCATAGCCAAAAAGAACTGGATCGGTTTAACAACGAACGTGAGCTATTAGCCCAACTAAAACACAACAATATAGCTCAATTATTAGGCGGTGGTCAATTAGCCGATAAAAGACCTTATATGGTTTTAGAGCTGGTCGAAGGCATGCCTTTGATGGAATATTGCCAACAAAATAACTATTCCTTAACGCAATATTTGCAGTGTTTTTTGCAGATATGTGATGCCATCAGCTACGCCCATTCGCATTTGGTCATTCACCGCGATATTAAACCCTCAAATATATATGTCAACCATGATGGTGTAGTAAAGTTATTGGATTTTGGCATAGCAAAAATTGCCAACACTCAAGATATTGACACCCAAACCGTACCAATAATGACGCTCGCCTACTCAAGTCCTGAACAAGTCAGTGGTGCCAGTATATCAACAGCAACAGACATTTATACCTTGGGATTAGTCCTATACGAAATGCTCACAGGGCAACGTGCTCAAGCGGTCAATAGTGAAGTGCCAACTGAGCTTATTCATGAAATTACTGAAAAAATACCAACTCATCCAAGTCAAGTTGAAAACCTCATCAAGCTCGACAGGGGCTATAGTAGTAAACAACTGAAAGGAGATTTGGACAATCTTATCCTTATAGCGGTGCGCAAAGAACCACAACGCCGTTATGCCACAGTTGCAGGCATGGCAAACGATATCAATAATTTTCTCCAAGGTAAACCTTTGTTGGCAACTGGAGATAGTGTTTGGTATAAAACCAAAAAACTGATTACACGTAATCCATCGCTTTCAGTTATGTCTTTATTGACACTAGGTTTTTTAATTACCTTACCCATTATTTTATATAACAGCAAAGTACAAATAAAAGAGCAACGTGATTTAGAAATTATTGCCAAAAAAGAAGCCCTACAACAAACTCAAATAGCCAAGGATAAAACTTTGCTAGCCGAACGCACTACAGACTTTTTATTCACGATTTTAGAGTCAGCCTCTCCTTTGGGGTCTAAAGGTCAGCCGATTAATTTGGATGATGTTTTAAAATCTGCAGAAAGACAACTGGAGTATGGATTAGAGAATCAACCACAATTAAAGATAGCCTTACTGAATAAATTGGCTGCTATCTGGCATCATATTGGTAGCAGTCAAAAGGCGGTTGCTTATTATGAACAAGCCTTAAGTTTAACCAATGACAGTAATATTGATGAACGAATATATATCTATGGTCAACTCGCCATCATGCATAATTTTCTTGGAGAAATGGATAAAGTTGAAAAATACACAAAATTAGCCAATGCCACGGCAGAAAAAATGGACGACCCCTATGTTTCAGCATGGCATCAAGCCCGAATGGCAACCATCAATTATGACCTAGGCGAAAAACAAAAAGTCAGAGAAACCCTCCCCAAAGTGATAGCAGAACTAAACAAAAACAACATCACAGATGCCGAATTATTAGGCAGATTATACAATGAGTTATCCATTTCACAAACAAATGAAAATACCCAAAAACGCTTGGAGTATATCAATAAAGCTCTGGACTATGCGGAATCATTGCATGGAAAAATGCACCCAAAATACCAAAACAGATTATTAAATAAAGCCTATACTTTAACAAAATTAAATAGATACGATGAAGCCGAAGCCATTTTTTTACAAGTAAAAATAGATGCCGAAAAACTTTACACCAAAAATCATCCTAAATATTCTTCCGTGATAAAAGAACTGGCTTATTTATACAATGACAAAGGACGCTTTACCGAAGCTGAAAAACTGTACCTAGAATCCATAGAAATCTCTAAAAATACCGCTGGTATAAACAGTAGGCAATACATTTTTGCTACCAACAATATAGCCTACTTATATGAAGATATGGGGCTCTATGAAAAGGCAGAAATTTATTACCGAGAATCGTTGCAACTTCGCAAAATCAAATATGCCAATACCAAAAACAAAAGCCGCATCTTTAGTTGTCAAGCCAACTTAGCCAGAGTTTTAGCAAAAACTGGTCAATACAAACAAGCACAATCGCTACTAGACCAAGTCATCCCATTTGCTATTTTAGAAAATAAATCCAACCTATCCAACAACATTGCTCAAGCTGCTGTCACTGTAGGCAACTCTTGCCCCAAAGGACTCCAGCAGATTAATAAGCTAGTGGGCGAGGTTCAAAAACTGCCAGAAGATAGTTATCGTCGGATGAATGATGAATTGTGGTTAGGGCAATTATCCTTTAAATGCCAAGACACAAAGCTAGCCAAATCCTTACTGCTTGCAGCCCAAGAAAAATCCAAAATGATTTATGCTAAAGATTCTGACGGTCAAAAACGCATCGCCCAAATAACACAAAATATTTTAAAGCAGATTAACTAGCTAAGCTAAAATTGTATAGTTAATATCTACCATTCGTAAGTTGTGCCCTTTGTGGGTACCCTCTCAATTAAAAAATAAAAATAAAATTTTGACAATTTTTATGCTTTTTTACGCTTTATAACTCAAGAGGGTATAAATACCTTCAATTTTAATAAAAATAAGCAGGGCAAAACCATGAATATCTTGAGTGAAATTAAAAAAACAACATTATTTAGTAAAGCTATTGTTTTAGCTATAATCTTACAAATAAACGCACTACAAGCCTCACCTATCATCATCGTTACAGCAACAGATGGAACGGTTGCAGATGATGGATTATGTAGCATTGTAGAGGCAATCATCTCAGCCAACACAGATACAGCATCAGGAACTATGATTGGAGAATGTGTAGCTGGAGTTACAGGGCTTGATACTATTAATTTAACTACCGATGTTGTTTTTCAAAATTTTTATCAAGATGAACCAACTTTTGGTCATACATCAACCCCAACCATCTCCTCTCCTCTTATAATCGATGGAGTGGGTCATACCTTGCAACGCAACAATAGCCTAAATTGTAATATAAACGATATCAGTACAGCAGATGAATTTCGGA
>Ga0256845_1002287_pt1 | contig 14041 bp, 14 predicted proteins | sample RiftiametaG_FD_189101 | JGI IMG/M metagenome (GOLD analysis project Ga0256845, IMG submission 189101) | Tube worm associated microbial communities from hydrothermal vent at the East Pacific Rise, Pacific Ocean - Riftia | ecosystem: Host-associated > Annelida > Integument > Unclassified ...
ATCGTTTAGGCGAAAAAAAACTGAAAAAAATGACGTAGAAACGCAAAGTTTTTTGCAAAAAGGGAATTTTTGAACAAGTAAATTGATTTTGGGTGAGTTAAGATCTCTAAATAGGGATTTGGGTAATAAATTCTTGCTCGCTACTTTATTGCTATATTACGGGTTATTTTTTATTGAACTTCTTGACACAGATCACGTTAGCCCTTAAAATTCGCGCCGGATTTGGGGCTATAGCTCAGCTGGGAGAGCGCTACACTGGCAGTGTAGAGGTCAGCGGTTCGATCCCGCTTAGCTCCACCATTTTTTATATTACAAAAATCCTGTCCCCTTCGTCTAGAGGCCTAGGACACCGCCCTTTCACGGCGGTAACAGGGGTTCGAACCCCCTAGGGGACGCCATGTTAATAAAGCCGGTCTTAGACCGGCTTTTTTTATGCAAAAAAAAATGATTAATAGACCTTTTTAGATTACATAGAACTAAAGTCTAGGTGGGTGTCTACTGCCAATTACTCGCCAATAAGCTATAATATAAGCATTGAAATTGTCATCAGTCGCAATTAAACTAAAAATTAATCAATTGAATCACGAAAAATTGCACTACCCCGCAACGCGCCTGACTATGCGAAAAGGGACTCATTACCGATAAGGTGACTATGCTATTTTTTTCACTAGGTCATGCACGCTGCGGGATAGCACTCTTTCCACGGACCCAACTGATTATTTTAGGTTAAAGCAATGGCCCAAAGATTGTCCTTCACCCACAACAAAGTGTTATAAAATGTCGCATTAAGCCACCAGCGACTAACTGAGCAGATCAAGGTTATTGAATGCCGTGTTTTCGGTGTTTGCTAAATGCTCTAAATTTGAAACGGACCTATTTATTATGACCATTATTAAACAGCAAGATTTCATCGACAGTGTAGAGGGTGCGCTTCAATACATTTCTTATTATCATCCCAAAGATTTTATAGAGGCCCTCTACAAAGCTTATTTGAAAGAGCAAAACCCGGCGGCAAAAGATGCTATTGGACAAATTCTTATCAATTCACGAATGTGTGCGGAAGGTAAGCGTCCCGTCTGTCAGGATACTGGAATTGTTACTTCATTTATAAAAATTGGTATGGATGTTCAGTGGGATAGTGATTTAACCGTTCAGCAGTTAGTGGATGAAGGTGTTAGAAGAGCCTATCAGAATGCTGATAATCCGTTGAGAGCGTCAATTGTCAAAAATCCGATCGGTCCGAGGGTTAATACTAAAGACAACACTCCATCGGTGGTGCACGTTGAAATGGTTCTAGGAGGTAAAGTGGAAGTGACGGTTGCAGCTAAGGGGGGCGGCTCAGAAAACAAAACCAAGTTCGTGATGTTAAATCCCAATGATTCGATTGTGGATTGGGTTTTAAAAACGGTTCCTACGATGGGAGCTGGATGGTGTCCGCCAGGCATGTTAGGTCTTGGCATTGGCGGTACCGCAGAAAAAGCCATGGTGATGGCCAAAGAATCTTTGATGGATCCGGTCGATATCCACGAACTAGAAGAGAAAGGCGCAGAAACGCCTGTCGAAAAACTGCGTTTAGAGTTAATGGACAAAGTCAATAAATTGGGAATTGGTGCACAAGGCCTAGGCGGTTTAACCACGGTTTTAGACATTAAAATTAAGGACTGCCCAACTCACGCTGCGTCGTTACCCGTTGCCATGATCCCCAATTGTGCAGCCACCAGACATGCGCATTTTACTCTAGACGGGAAAGGACCAAGTTATATCGAAGCGCCAAATCTTAGTGACTGGCCGGAAATTCCTCAAGCTGACCAAAGCAAATTAAAACGAGTCAACATCGATAATATCAGCCAACAAGAAATAGAATCCTGGCAACCCGGTGAGTCTCTATTATTAAGCGGGAAAATATTAACGGGTCGCGATGCAGCCCATAAGAAGATAAAAGATTTAACCGACAACGGCCAGTCTTTACCCGAAGGCGTTGATTTTGAAGGTCGGTTTATTTATTACGTGGGCCCCGTCGATCCCGTTGGCGATGAAGTGGTGGGGCCAGCAGGTCCAACCACATCCACTCGAATGGATAAATATTCAGAAATGATGTTAGCTGACAAAACTGATGGTGGGATGGGCCTAATGGGTATGATCGGAAAATCTGAGCGAGGTGATATCGCGCTCAAATCCATCGCCAAACATAAATCGGTGTATCTGATGGCCGTTGGTGGTGCAGCCTATTTGGTCTCAAAAGCAATCAAACAATCACGAGTTGTTGCTTTTGAAGAGCTGGGCATGGAAGCTATTTATGAATTTACGGTGGAAGATATGCCGGTTACTGTTGCGGTCGATACCAAAGGGGACTCTGTACATAAAACGGGACCCGCTATTTGGAAAATAAAAATTCAGGAAAACGGATGATTTGAAAGTATTAGTGGTAGGTGAAAACATCTAGGTTATTTCATCAGTTTGTAAAATACAGAAACCAATCAGGAGAAATATGAGCATTCAAAGCGCTGGTGCAAATTTAAGAAAAGTTGTAGCTGAAAACAAACCACTGCAAATTGTTGGAACGATCAATGCGATTACCGCGCATATGGCAAAACAGGTAGGACACAAAGCGATTTACTTGGCTGGAAGTGGCGTTGCTGCTAATTCGTTGGGTTTGCCCGATTTAGGTATAAGTACTATTGATGATGTACTCACTGATGTTAGAAGAATTACTGATGTCTGTGACTTACCTTTGTTGGTGGATGCCGATACTGGATTTGGCGGTGCATTTAATATAGCTCGTACGGTACGCTCATTAATAAAATTTGGTGCAGCCGGTTGTCATATTGAAGATCAGGTTGCCGCTAAACGTTGTGGTCATCGGCCCAATAAAGAGATTGTTTCACTGAATGAAATGGTCGATCGCGTTAAAATGGCTGTAGACGCCAGAACCGATGAAAATTTCGTCATTATGGCCCGTACTGATGCATTGGCCGTTGAAGGGTTTCAATCAGCGATTGACCGAATGCACGCCTGTATTGAAGCAGGCGCGGATATGATATTTCCCGAGGCAATTACTGAACTGAAACAGTATAAAAAGCTGAGCCACGAAATTAAGGTACCTTTTTTGGCCAATATTACCGAATTTGGACAAACACCTTTGTTTTCCACTGCGGATCTTGCTGAAGCCGGAGTTGATATTGTGCTTTACTGCTGTGGCGCTTATCGTGCTATGAATCAAGGTGCAGAAGCCTTTTATCAGGCGTTGATCAAAAATGGTCACCAACGAGATATTATTGCCAGAATGCAAACCCGCGAAGAACTCTACCACTATTTAAATTACCATCAATTTGAGCAAAAACTTGACGAGTTATTTGCTGATGAAAAGGAGAAGTAATCAATGAGTGACAATACTGAAAACACCGTTATAAAGCCCAAAAAATCGGTTGCGCTGTCTGGCGTACCAGCGGGAAACACCGCTCTTTGCTCGGTTGGCCTGACCGGCAATGATCTAGCTTATTGCGGATATGATATTTTGCAATTCGCAGAAAATGCCGAATTTGAAGAGATCGCACATTTATTAATTCACGGCCGTTTACCGACTAAAGCCGAGTTAGTTAATTACAAACGTAAACTCCGCTCGATGCGGGGTTTACCGACGGTGGTTCAAGAAGTTTTAAAAGCCATTCCAGCTGCAGCGCACCCGATGGATGTATTGAGAACAGGATGTTCTGTCTTAGGCACGGTTTTACCAGAAAAAGACGAACAAGCGCCAGCGGCTGCGAGAGATATTTCAGATCGATTACTCGCCTCATTTGGCTCAATGTTGCTTTATTGGTATCACTATAGCCATAACGGAAAGAGCATTGATGTTGAAACTGACGATGATTCGATAGGTGCTCACTTTTTACATATGTTGCACGGTGAAAAGCCCAGCCAACAGTGGGAAAAAGCCATGCATACTTCACTTATCTTGTATGCAGAACATGAATTTAACGCATCCACTTTTGCCAGTCGTGTTATTGCAGGAACTGGATCGGATATGTATTCAGCTATTAGCGGTGCAATAGGTGCATTACGTGGTCCCAAACATGGCGGAGCTAATGAAGTGGCACTAGAAATTCAAAAACGCTATGCATCACCCAATGAAGCGGAAGCGGATATTAAGGAACGTATGGCAAGAAAAGAAATCGTGATCGGATTTGGTCATCCGGTTTATACGGTTTCTGATCCAAGAAACGTTGTGATTAAGAAAATTGCTAAGAACTTGTCTGTCACTCAAGGAGACATGAATATGTTCAATGTTGCTGAACGCTTAGAATCGGTAATGTGGGAAGAAAAGAAAATGTTTCCGAATCTAGATTGGTTTTCGGCAGTCGCTTACCACATGATGGGAATTCCGACGGCGATGTTTACCCCGATTTTTGTCATGTCTCGAATCACCGGTTGGGCTGCACATATTATGGAACAACGCGTGGATGGCAAAATTATACGTCCCAGCGCTAACTATGTTGGTCCTGAACCGAGAGAGTGGCTGTCTATTGAAAAGCGCTAGTTGCGTTTAACGGCTCCTCCACAAAGGAGGGGTACTAGATTGAATGGTCTGACTAGTTTTCTCTCGCTACACGATATATTATTGCGTTCCAATCTTGTACCTATTAAGTCATTTTTCTCCCACTATACTGGTTTTTCACCGTTGAACTCTGCTTATGGCATCGTTTATAATTTAGATTAATGACTATCTATAACATATTGAAATTTCGGGAATTAAGCAATGTCTGACTTTGCAGAAAACAATCAAACACAACTTGCCTTTATTTTTCCCGGGCAAGGTTCTCAATCCATTGGCATGTTGAGTGATTTTTCGGAGTTGGCAGAGATTAAACAAACATTTCAACAAGCTTCCGATGTGCTAGGTTATGATGTTTGGCAGCTTTGCCAAAATGGACCGGAAGAAAAACTCAATCAAACCGACAAGACACAACCTGTATTATTAACTGCAAGTGTTGCACTATGGCGATTATGGCAATCCAAACTTGATAAATTACCTACTATAGTAGCGGGTCATAGTTTGGGCGAATATTCTGCTTTGGTTTGTGCTGGGATATTGGATTTTGAACAAGGATTAAAACTAGTGGAACAACGCGGCTTATTTATGCAGCAAGCGGTTCCCGCAGGTGTTGGTAAAATGGCCGCGATTATTGGTCTTGATGATGACAAAGTACAAACTGCTTGCGATGTATCAGCGCAAAATGAAATTGTTTCTCCAGTTAATTATAACTCACCGGGTCAGATCGTTATTGCTGGCAATGCTGCTGCAGTAGACAGGGCGATGATTGCTTGTAAGGAATGTGGTGCCAAAAGGGCGCTTCCACTAACGGTGAGCGTACCCTCTCATAGCCATTTAATGAAACCCGCTTCCGAACAATTAGAGCAAGTTTTGAATTCAGTGACCTTAAATGAGTCCAATATTTCCGTGGTTAACAATGAAGGTGTGACCATCGAAACACATGCGGATAAAATAAAACAAGCTCTGGTTCGACAGTTGTATTGTCCGGTAAGATGGTCAGAAATCATAACCTTTATTGCAAAAAAAGGCGTTAAATGCTTTGTTGAATGTGGTCCAGGTAAAGTGTTAAGTGGTTTAAATCGTCGTATCGATCGTAGTCTGACCTCATATCACACTTGTCAGTTAGAGGCTTTAAACCAAGCTGTTGAAGCTCTTGGCGAATAAAATTCATTCAATCTTTACAAAAAATAACAAAATAATTCATAGGAGATATTCATGAGTGTTAATCGATTAGCGTTAGTGACAGGAGCCTCACGAGGAATAGGTCGGGCCATTGCTGAAAACTTGGGCGCTAGTGGATATACCATTGTCGGTACGGCTACTTCACAAGCTGGTGCAGATAATATCAGCGCTTATTTTACTGAGCAAAGTATAATGGGTAAAGGCATGGTGGTGAATGTGTCTGATGCACAATCAACAGATTCTCTTATTAAAGACATTAAACAGGAATTTGGTAAAACACCAGAAATTTTGGTTAATAACGCCGGTATTACCAAAGACAATCTACTAATGAGAATGAAAGATGACGAATGGGATTCTATTATTCAAACCAATCTCACTTCAGTATTTCGTTTGTCTAAAGCTTGCTTAAGAGGCATGATGAAGGCTAAATGGGGAAAAATTATTAATATTGGTTCAGTAGTGGGTTCAACAGGTAATCCTGGTCAGACTAATTATTGCGCTGCCAAAGCGGGTTTGATAGGATTCAGCAAATCATTAGCTAAAGAAATTGGTGCTAGAGGTATTACCGTTAATGTTGTTTCGCCGGGATTTATTGATACCGATATGACCCAAGCCTTAGATGATAGTCAACGGGAAGCCATATCCTCAAACATTCCGTTAAATCGGTTGGGTCAACCTTCTGAAATTGCTTCAGCCGTCGGTTTTTTGGCCTCAGCCGGTGCTGATTATATTACGGGTGAAACGATACATGTTAATGGTGGCATGCATATGGGCTAAAAAAGCCCTGATTTAAAATCATTGAGCTTCTCGATATAGAGAATTATTTCTTTATTTTGAAGTCAAACTTGTGTTTAATAGCACTGGTTTTTACATTTTGGGTGTATTTTGCTTGTTTTTAGGTAAATAGCGGTTATTTTGTGGTCAGACCATAAAATTAGTTAAGATTGCCACTTGCAACTTTGGATAAAATCAATAAACTACACGCCTCAGCATATGCTGTGTTAATTTTAGAGGAATATTTAAATCATGAGTACTATAGAAGAACGTGTAAAAAAGATCGTAATTGAGCAATTGGGCGTTAAAGAAGACGAAGTAACTTTAGAAGCATCTTTTGTAGACGATCTCGGAGCAGATTCTTTAGATACCGTTGAATTGGTAATGCTTCTTGAAGAAGAATTCGATACTGAGATCCCTGATGACGAAGCTGAAAAGATCAACACTGTTCAAGCAGCCGTTGACTATGTAAAGGCAAACGTCGAAGGCGCTTAGTCAAGAGTGATGGTCCTAGGGGACAATCGCCGGCAAACTCACTAGAGTTTATTAAAAGCTGCAGCAGATAATTCTGATGCGGCTTTTTTATTGGTTTTTAATGAACTAATTTGCAGAACATAAAGTTGGGATATCAAATGAAAAATAGAGTGGTAGTGACCGGGTTAGGTATGCTCAGCCCTGTAGGCAACGATGTCGATTCTTCCTGGCAAGCTATTTTAGCGGGTAAGAGCGGCGTAACCACCATGGATTCATTTGAGGCTGCCGGGCTATCGACTCATTTTGCAGCGCCAGTAAAAGCTTTTGATGTTGAGATCTATATGGCGAAAAAAGATGCGCGTAAATTTGATCGATTTATCCAGTATGGCGTCGCTGCGGCATCTCAAGCGATCAAGGATTCGGAGATCATTATTGACGAGTCCAATGCACAAAGAGTGGGTGTTTGTTTAGCGGCTGGTATTGGCGGGATGCAGATGATCGAAGAGAATCATAAAAAATTACTTGATCGCGGTCCAAGAAGAGTATCTCCATTTTATATCCCCGGTTCCATTATTAATATGGTTGCTGGTCAGGTTTCCATTATGTATGGTCTTAAGGGGCCTAATATATCCATAGTGACAGCTTGTACCACGGGTGTTCATAATCTAGGACATGCGGCACGCATGATTGCTTACGGAGATGCTGATGTGATGATAGCGGGTGGAGCAGAAATGACAACGACACCACTGACTATTGCCGGGTTTTCTTCGGCCAAAGCCCTTTCAACTCGAAACGATTCCCCTCAAACAGCCAGTCGGCCGTGGGATAGAGATCGAGATGGTTTTGTATTAGGTGAAGGTGCTGGAGTGATGGTTTTAGAATCATTGGAAAATGCGAAATCGCGGGGCGCTCAGATCTACGCTGAATTAACGGGATTTGGTATGTCGGGTGATGCTTACCATATGACATCCCCTCCTGAAAACGGTGAAGGCGGTGCATTGGCGATGAAAAATGCTTTGAGTGATGCCAAGGTTAATCCAGATGAAGTTGCTTATGTGAATGCACACGGGACCTCAACCATGGTTGGCGATCTAGCAGAAACCTGTGCGGCAAAAACAATTTTTGGAAGCCATGTAGCTAATCTTAAAATGAGTTCTACTAAGTCCATGACTGGTCACTTGTTAGGTGCCGCGGGAAGTGTCGAGGCAATTTTTACAGTATTGGCGCTAAAAGATCAGGTGGCGCCACCGACCATCAATCTTGAGAACCCTAGCGAAGGATGTGATCTAAATTATGTGGCCAATCAGGCACAACAAACAAATATGCGACATGCGTTGTGTAATTCTTTTGGTTTTGGCGGGACTAATGGTTCCTTGTTGTTTTCAATCTTCAACTGATTTTTCTAGGTTTAAAGATTGAAAACAATAGAATTTATCACAGAGAACACAGAGGAATAAAAGTCAATTCAAAAACAGACCCTTCAACGGATTATTCAGGTTCAATAGGTTTAGAATATAACATTGATTTGGAGAGAAATAACCAGTCAATCGTTCCGTATTTTTTATCTCTACGCTGAACGGCCTTTGATTTTTTTATGCCTCACTTGGAAAATAGCGAAATGCAGATTGAAGTTTTCGATCAAATCAATACAAAATTAGGCGCACCCCATGAGTTGGACAGGGGGGGATTGTTTGGTGATGGTTTTTTTACCACTGGAGTGATTTATCAGAAGAGATTTTGCCATCAACAGCGACATTTTGAACGACTAATCACCTCAGCAAATCGGCTTTTGTATGACGGTTTAGACTTTAGTAAGCTGAAAGACCAATTAAATCAACTGGTGTATAAAGCTGATCATGCAGCCATTCGCATCAGTATTTCACGACAACAAACACAAAGAGGTTACGCTATTTCAGCTGATGCAAATTATCGCTGCACCATTTTACTTTCAGCTTTACCCGACCTACCGAGTACAAATTGCGAATTAATTGACGCACAAACGGCCATTTCCTGTAATCCAACATTAGCGGGCCTTAAACATTTAAACCGTCTAGACTCGGTGCTTGCCGCTAGCGAAATATCCAAGGCTAATCAAGAAGTACTGATGTATCATGAGGGTTTGGTGATTAGTGGTAGTAAGAGCAATCTATTTATCAAATTGAACGGTGTATGGCAAACACCCCAGTTGTCCTATTGCGGGATAGCAGGCATTACTCGCGACAGAATTATTGAAATATTCAAACAAAAAAATATCCAATGGAGCATAACTGATATTAAGCGGGCAGACATAGCAAACGTTGATGCCGCATTTGTGACCAATAGTTTGCTTGGTGTCTGGCCGGTAGCTTCCATTAATAATAAAGTGATTAGTGTTGAAGATAGTGACCATATAAGGAAGTTAATAACTAGAACATGAAATTATCTGATTTTTCACTCATTTTAAAACCGGTTTCTATGCTATTAAAGAGCAAGCGCCTGTTTTTTGGAATTGTTGCGCTACTAATATTCTTGTCAAGTTATTGGTTTTGGTTAGATTATCGAAATTTTGTTAAACAACCGATCCATTTTATCGGATCAGAGCGTTCTTTAATCCTTACGCCGGGTAGTGGCATCAACAGTCTAGCAAAGCAGTTACAAACGAAAGGGTTAATCAAATATCCCGTTTATTTGAAACTGTTGGCCAAAATTAATCCCGGATTTAAAAATTTAAAAGCTGGTGAATATCGCCTCAGATCCAACATGACTCCAGAGCAACTGTTAACTCAGCTCAGCCTAGGTCATGTGATCCAGTATGCTTTTACCATCATTGAAGGGCAAACGGCCTACGAAATACTTAACAATATTCAATCTGAAACTCGTTTGAGCCCGCTTAACCCTTCCGAACCGGCTAAATTGTTATCGGTATTGCAGATTGACTCATCGAATTTAGAAGGTTGGTTTTATCCAGAGACTTATTATTTTACCAAAGGAGAATCAGCTTTATCGGTGCTTAAACGAGCCACCAAGGATATGCAGCAGGTTTTACGTCAGGAGTGGCAACAAAGAGCACTCGATCTACCTTATGATTCAGCTTATCAAGCGTTAATCATGGCGTCCATTATAGAAAAAGAAACGGGTATTGCTTCAGAGAGAGAACAGATTGCTGGCGTATTTGTAAGGCGTTTACGGAAAAAAATGCGTTTGCAGACAGATCCAACGATTATTTACGGTATTGGCCCGACTTTTAATGGTGATATCACTTGGCGCGATAAAAAAACCGCAACAGCTTACAACACCTACATTATAAAGGGTTTGCCTCCCACGCCAATTGCTATGCCAAGTCAAGGAGCAATCTATGCAGCGCTTCATCCTGCCGCAGGAAGTTCGCTCTATTTTGTGGCTGATGGAACTGGCGGACACTATTTTAGTGAAACTTATGCAGAGCACGAGCTGGCGGTTAAAAGAATGCTTGCCAGAAATAAAAAACCTTAGGCCTTTTCAATCCACTCGACATTTCATCTCTCAATAACGTAAAATCTCAGTTCTAAACACAACGATAAAATGAAGACTTTATGAGACAATCAAAAGGCATGTTTCTTTCACTCGAAGGCAGTGAAGGGGTCGGAAAAACGACCAGCCTTAATTTCATAAGCGAATATCTTGAGTCTTTAGGACACAAGATTTTGTTGACCCGTGAGCCAGGTGGAACACCTATGGCAGAAGAACTTCGAAATATCCTACTGTCGGAAAGAGAGGAAAAAGTCGAATCGGATACTGAACTTTTGTTAATGTTTGCAGCTCGTTGTCAACATGTTAACCAGGTCATAAAACCCGCGTTGGAAAAAGGTATTTGGGTTATATGTGATCGCTTTGTTGATGCCAGTTATGCTTACCAAGGAGGCGGAAGAGGGTTGGGTTTTGAACGGATCCAACAGTTAGAGAATTGGTGTTTGGGCGGATTTAAACCTGATTTGACATTATTATTAGATATGTCTGTCGAAGAGGGCATTGCCCGAACCAAAAAGCGTGGCAAAGCGGATCGATTTGAAACGGAGAAAATGGATTTTTACCAAAAAATAAGAGATGCCTATTTGAAACGTGCCGCTCAAGATCCTCAGAGAGTCTTTATTATTGATGCGGCACCAGCGATATCAGAAGTACAAGCGGCATTAAAAATGGTTTTGCAAAAAGGCTGCAGTAACTAATATGGCGAACAGGGAACAACAATACTTTTGGTTAGAAGAGGCATTCAAGCGGACTAAAAAATCCTTTGACGCTGGCAAATTGCCTCATGGACTTTTATTAGTCGCGCCGGGACACTCAGGAAAAAGGGTTTTAGCCACTCAACTCGCTAAATCAATACTCTGTCACACATCCACTGATCAATTAAACGAGGCTTGCGGTCACTGTAAAAGCTGCTTATTAGTTGAGGCGATCAGCCATCCTGACTTGTCGGAAGTCGATTGCTTAACCGACAGTAAAGGCAAACAAAAAAAGTCCATTGGTATTGATCAAATCAGGCAGCTAACAAGTAAGCTGGTAGAAACATCACAATTGAATGGCTGGCGAATAGCCATCATTGCCTCGGTCGAAAAAATGACTCGCGGTGCATTTAATGCCATTTTGAAAACCTTAGAAGAGCCCGGCGATAAAACTCTAGTATTAATGTTAGCCAATAGTCTGCAACAAGTACCTGCTACCATTAAAAGCCGTTGTCAGTTATTGCGACTAAAGCTTGTCGATCAACCGTTATCTCCTTGGTTGATGCAACAATCAGGTTGCGATGAATCAGAAGCACTTAACGCGCTCAAGCAATGCGATTTTGCGCCTTTTGCTGCGTTTGATTATATCAAAAATGACAGCGCAAAATTGTATCTGCAACTTAATCAAGGGCTGGATAAAATTTTAAGCACTCAGCTTACTCCAAATGAATTCTTAGCTGAATATGCTCAGTTCGATGATTTGCTCTGGATTCAAATCGCTAAATATTTTCAAAATGTCCAGTTATCTATACTAAACTCTAATCAAGGAACCTATGCAAAGGTACCTAGAACTTTGGCAACTCGATTGTACTTTGAATTGGTAGACTATAACCGAGCTCAATGTGCCGGTAGCAATTTGCAAAACAATCTACAATTAGAAGCGATTTTAATACAATGGTTTGAATTAGGTCGAAAAATAGTCCATTATTCAACTAGATAACTCGAAAACAAGACTACTTATTTTATGGCAAGTCCTGCTGCTGCCCCAAAACATGGCATATTACAACTCACCATTAAAGACAAAGGTGCGTTATATGCTGCCTATATGCCATTTATCCAGAATGGCGGCCTGTTTATTCCAACCAACAAACAATATTCGCTAGGCGATGAAGTGTTTATGCTGCTGACGTTAATGGATGATAACGAGCGATTACCGGTTGCAGGTAAAATCATTTGGATTACACCTAAGGGTGCTCAAGGCAACAAGGCAAGCGGTATAGGCGTGCAGTTTAGTGATCAGGATAAAGGCATTACCAAAGGCAAAATAGAGACTCATTTGGCCGGTGTACTGGAGTCTGATCGAATTACCCATACTATGTAGTTTTTGAATAACCTCTAATTTCCCACTCAGACTTATAAAGAAATTCTTAATATGTTAACAGATTCCCATTGTCATCTGGATCGCCTTGATCTGACACCTTTTGATAATCAATTCGACAAAGCCATTGAAGCGGCCAATCAAAAGGGGGTTGAACATTTTCTTTGTGTTGCAATCAACGCCGAAAATCAAAAAGATGTGATCAAAATAGCTGAAAGCCACCCTAATATTCACGCATCAGTTGGTATTCATCCGCTTTATACCAAAGGTGAATCAGCCAGCATTCAATCGTTAGCCAAAGTGGCAGCTCACCCCAAAGTGGTGGCAATCGGTGAAACAGGGCTGGATTACTTTTATGATGCCGATAGCAAGGATCAGCAACTTTCATTATTTAGAACCCATGTACAAGCTGCCGTAGAGATTGGTTTGCCTTTAGTTATACACACCAGAGACGCGCGACAGGATACCTTGGATATTTTAAGAGAAGAGGGCGCAGAAAAAGTTGGTGGTGTTTTGCACTGTTTTACTGAATCATTAGAAATGGCGGAGAGCGCTATGCAGATGGGCTTCTACATCTCTTTTTCGGGTATTGTGACTTTTAACAATGCAACTGAATTACGTGAAGTCGCCTGTAAAATTCCTACAGATCGAATACTGGTGGAAACTGACAGTCCCTATTTAACACCAAAACCTTTTCGGGGAAAACCTAATTCGCCGATGTATGTCAGTGAAGTTGCTAAATTACTTGCCGAGTTACGAGGGGTTAAGTACGAGGGTTTTTGTCGAAGCACCACTAAAAACTACCTTAGATTGTTTAACTTGAAATAATCAGTTCATTCATATAGCACTGCACTTACCAATCTACCTTTTCAGTGTTCTTAAATCGAGCGCTTTGTAGATTTTAATAATCATTAAGACACTGCTTTATTATTACGCTTAGCATAAGAAGTGTAAAGCAAGTAATTATTGCAATCATGAAATTTTCTGATATAAATAAAGCAACAGCAGATATTATAAAAGTGATAGCTACGATAATGGCTCCAATTAATCTTGTTTTAGATAGGGCTAACATTAACCCTCCGATAACTTGAGACGCACCAAAAATAATTAATATTAAATGACTAAAACCGATACCACCAAAAAACTCAACTTCTTGAGGCATGAGCATAATTTTGGTTATACCTGATGATATTGCTAGTAATGCTAAAACAATCAAATTAATCTGTAGGAGTATTTTCATTTGTAGCTCCCTAATTTTTCTTCTTTGTTGGTTAATTATTTTGTAATACATAACCCCAACCATCATAGCTCACGTCAAATCGGCGAGCCGGCAGTTTGGCTTCGCAAGCCGATTTTTAGATTGTTTTTAAATCATTGTTGAACGAAGCCGCTAACGCGGAGAAGGTCTTTGTCATCCATACTTTAAACTCATCCTCAATTTCGAGAATGACTTTACAGTCTGGAGAAGACCATGAACGACAAAGACCAAACTCATTACAACGC
>Ga0256845_1002288_pt1 | contig 14041 bp, 9 predicted proteins | sample RiftiametaG_FD_189101 | JGI IMG/M metagenome (GOLD analysis project Ga0256845, IMG submission 189101) | Tube worm associated microbial communities from hydrothermal vent at the East Pacific Rise, Pacific Ocean - Riftia | ecosystem: Host-associated > Annelida > Integument > Unclassified ...
GAATTTAAAAAAGTCCCTGATGGAAAAGATATTTGCGAAAAGCAGCTTTTTAGTTTAATTGATAGAATGGAAAGAGTTGAGGTTGTTGAAACAGAGATAGAACCGTATCTTGAAGTGATATATAAAAAACTCGATTGGCTGACAAAAGAGCAGGTCATAAAGCAATTTGTGTCCCTCGAGTTCAACCGCTTTCTGGAATACTATAAAAATTCTCCGGATCTGAATGTCGATCCCGGTAGAAAAGGTAAAAAAGAGAGAGGTCGGGAAAGAGAAAGAGGGCCAAAGCTGAACAAGGGAGATGTGGCAAGATTTTTTGTGAAGTCAGGCAGGAAAGATAAGGTCGAGCCTCCCCACATTATCGGAATGATAAACGATATGACCGGTACCAAAAATATTGAGATAGGAAAAATTGAGATTATGAGCACTTTTTCATTTTTTGAGGTTGATAAAAATTCTTCTGATATTATGCTTAAGAATTTAGACAAGGCTGAACTTCACGGAGTCAAGGTTTATGTGGATAAGGCTGAAGCTCCGGGTGGAAACAGAAAAAAAGAGAGATCAAAAAAACGGCCTTTCCCAAGAAAAAAGAAATCGAAAAATAAAATTAAAACTTATTGAATTCCCACAAAAGCAGACTTCTCTTTGTTGCTCTCTTGAGATTTCTTCCTCTTTTAATATATAATCTTTATAGGAGAGCTTTAAATGAAAAGAAGAAATTTACCAGGTTTATTCACATTTATATTGATTTTAGTAATAATACCGGGCCGGGTGTCAGCTATAGGTCCACTTGATGTTTATATACAGGGGGGTGCAATCTCGGATGAATCCCTCAGCTTTAGTCCTCTGCTCTGGACAGCTGGCGTTAATATAGATTTCAAAACCGGGAATCTACTGATGATCAGTCCGGAACTGAATATTATTGTTAATGAATTCAATTTTGATTATATTCTTCTGGAACCAGCTCTGACAATTAATTTAAGACTTGCAAATTTTTTTGTCGGTGCGGGATTAACAAAAATTTTTGAGATGGGAAATGATTTCTGGGCGGACAAATTTTCACTTAAAGTTCATGGAGGATTGAAGCTTATAGGATTGAAGCTCCGGGCTTTTGTAATTATCCCCTTCGATGATCTTTTTAATCCTACCATATATGGAGGTTCTGTAGGGTTCGGGTTTTAGCACATAATGCTTACCTGCCCGGATAAGATTTCAGCGAATTTCTATCAATAAATAAATATAAGATGATAAATATTATTTATATTCACGGGTTTATGTCTGCAGGAAAAGGCGGGAAGTACGAAGCTTTGAAAAGAAGGTATAAACGGGGATTTAATATAATGTCTCCTTCCTTCAGTGATTCTGTAGTTGAGGCTGAAAAAGAATTGATCCGGTTAATGGGGACAGCGGAAATGAATTCTGATGGGATCATCTGCCTGATAGGTACTTCCCTCGGAGGATTTTACGCCCGATATCTGGCATCGATATATAAACTGCGTGCAATATTGATCAATCCTGTTCTTGATCCTTCTTTACATATGAAGAAATATGTGGATGTGAAGCTCGAGAATTTCAAAACAGGGAATAAGTTCCTTTTTACACAAAACGACATTGATACTCTCGGATCAATGGAAAAAAAGATTTTAGAAAATAGTGATGAAGATTCTGTTTACCTTCCGGTTTTGGCAAATAAAGATGAAGTGATAAATAAGAAAGTTGTTGAGAAAGAATTTGAAAACATTATATATATAAATGATGATCATCAGTTTAATAATGCTTTTGAGCCTTTTATAAGAAGGGAGGATGTGCGACGATTCATCACTGACACTTATGGTCTGTGATGTCCTGAAATCAGGACGGGGAATCTGGAGGATTTGTGTGCGGGCTATCACACGAACCCCGTCCCAATCTCAAAAACCAAGATCGGAAACAAAAAACTTTAATAAACAGAAAGGAGATATTTCTTCAAATAACCTTTTCTTCCAAATTCTTGTCATTCCATTCCGGACAGTATATCTTGCTGATGCTTCCGATATTTAATAATACGGATAGGAATCTTAGAAATGGAATTTAAAATTTTAACTATTATTAAAATGAATGGGGACAGGCACTTTATGCTTGATATTAATTTCAGGAGTATATATCATATTTTTTTAAATCAATATCCGGAGATAAACCATGTCAGGAGCAAATGTAGGAACATTTATTTCGTTCGGGGTCTATTTGATCTTCATGATAGCGATAGGGTGGTATTTTTATAACAGAACAAAGAACCTTTCTGATTATGTGCTTGGAGGGAGAGGGCTGAATGCATGGGTGACCTCCCTGAGTGCTCAAGCGTCAGATATGAGTGGTTGGCTCCTTCTGGGATTGCCCGGTTATGCATATCTTGCCGGGCTCGAGGCCGGATGGATAGCGATCGGACTTATTATCGGGACTTACATAAACTGGAGGTTTATAGCCCGAAGATTAAGGAAATATACACAAATAGCCGGAAATTCTATTACACTGCCGGTCTTCTTTGAAAATCGTTTTAGAGATAAGAGAGGTGTTTTAAGAATTCTTTCAGCTATATTTATTATCATATTCTTTCTTCTTTATACTTCTTCAGGTTTTGTTGCCGGAGCAAAATTATTTAATACAGTATTCGGTATTTCATACTTTTATGCTCTGTCGATCGGAGTGTTCGTTATTATAGGATATACTTTTCTCGGAGGATTTATGGCTGTAAGCTGGACGGATTTTTTCCAGGGGATGCTTATGTTCTTTGCAATTGTGATTGTCCCTGTTCTCGGGGTTTCTGCTTTGGGCGGGTTTGATAAGACCATTACAAAAATAAGTGAAATAAATCCAGAACTGCTTAATATCTTTACGGATGTTTCAGGTGAGAACCTGAAATTAATTCCGGTTATATCCCTAATAGCCTGGGGATTCGGATATTTTGGGCAACCACATATCCTGGCCAGGTTCATGGCAATAAGTTCTTCGGATAAGATTAAGAAAGCACGTAAAATAGCAATGGGATGGGTGATAATAAGCCTTTCTGCTGCAGTAGTATCAGGGATTGTCGGCAGAGCTTTATTGACAGCAAATCCCCTGGCAGGAAAAGCTGCGTCTGAGACAGTTTTTATGGTATTGGTGAATCAGCTTTCTACTCCTCTCATAGGTGGAATTCTTCTTGCGGCAATATTAGCTGCAGTTATGAGTACTGCAGATTCACAATTACTGGTAACTTCATCGGCGATAACAGAGGACCTTTACAGGATTGTACTGAAAAGAAAACCGGGGGACAAAGAACTTGTCTGGGTAAGCCGTATCTCTGTTATTATCGTAGCGGTTATTGCATTCATAATTGCCTTGAATCCGGAAAGCAGTGTACTCGAACTTGTCTCCTATGCATGGGCTGGTTTCGGTGCAACTTTCGGCCCTGTTATTATTCTCTCTCTCTTCTGGGTTCGTATGACCGCTAATGGAGCGATTGCAGGTATTTTTACGGGAGGAGTTTCTGTCCTTATATGGAAGAACCTGTCGGGAGGTATCTTTGAATTATATGAGATAGTACCCGGATTTATATTTTCAGCGATTGCTGTTTTCGTCGTCAGTATGCTGGACAAAAAGCCTTTAAAAGAAATTGTTGAAGAATTCGGGACGGTAAAGAGTTCAAAAATTTAAATATATTGCACTGATATGTTAAAATAATTGATCATAAATTTTTTTCAATTCCGGGAGGGATAATGGATAATTCTATGCTTGAACTGAAAAACCTTGTAAAGGACTTTGATGGGAAAAGAGCGGTTGATAATATTTCAATTACGTTGAAACGGGGTGAGATCTTGGGATTGTTGGGGCCGAATGGAGCAGGAAAAACTACTACAATAAGAATGATCATGAATATAATTGCGCCGGATAGTGGAGAGATCAAGATCCTTGGGGAAAAATTCAATGAAAAACTTAAGGATCGGATCGGATATCTTCCTGAGGAGAGGGGACTTTACAGAAAGATGAAAGTTTCTGAAACTTTGCAGTTCTTTGGGAGGTTGAAAGGAATGAATAAGAGTAATATCAAGGAGAGAGGGGAGGAATTGTTAAAAAAATTTGATCTATATGATTATTATGAAAAGAAAATAGAAGAATTGTCCAAAGGAATGGCACAAAAACTTCAGATAATAACTACGATCATTCATTCTCCGGATTTACTTATACTTGACGAACCGTTCTCGGGACTTGACCCGGTAAACATTGAACTTGTGACGAATTTGATACTTGAGATGAAGAGGCGAGGAATAACTATTATATTCTCCACTCATCTTATGGATTATGCAGAAAAGATAGTGGATTCAATAGTTATGGTAAACAAAGGTAAAAAGGTTATTGATGGCAATCTGAATGATGTTAAGTCGGAATACGGGACCAAGTTTGTAAGAATAAATTATGAAGGTAATGGAAAGTTTGTATCTTCGTTAAGCTATGTTAAAGGTGTAAGAGATTACGGAAAGGAAATGGAAATAGAATTAGCTGATATTAAAGATAAGGATAAATTGCTTAAAGATCTTATATCAAAATTATCCATAAACAGCCTTTCACTTACAGAACCTTCATTGAATAATATTTTTATAAGGAATGCTTCCGGTGATTCAACTGGAGTGGGAGAATAAAATGAAGATCACGGCAATAATATTAAGAGAGTTTAAGCAGATTGTAAAAAAGAAGTCCTTTATAATTGCTACGATACTTACACCCGCAATTATGGCTGCATTCATCTTTGTGCCAATTCTGCTTACCAAGGTGGGCAGAGAGGAAAAAGTAATTAAAATTGCAGATTATTCAAATATAATCAAGGAAGATTTTTTGAAGATCGGCAAAGATAATAAATATCTGAAAGAGCAACTGAAACTTTCATTTATTGCAGAAACTGATCTGCCTAAAGATCAGGATGCTATTATTAAGAACTACGAAAGAAGCATAAAAGAAAACAGTACTGAAGAATTTAAACTGTCTGATTCTTTTAAAAAAGAAATTCTTGATAAAACTATTGACGGATTGCTTCTTATTCCCTCCGAGATTGCTGTTTCAAGAAAAATATATTTCTGTGCTCGCAATATTTCAGACTTTGAACTAAACAGGTTTATAAATAGTTCAGTTAAGAAAATCCTGTCTTCGAAACTATTGAAAGAAGAGATCAAGGATCCCGGAGTTGTTGAAATTGTTGAAAAAGCTACGGCAGATATAAAACCGGATCTCTTCATTATTAAAGCGGAAGGAGCAACCAAATCATCTTCGAAAACAGCATATATGATGTCGATATTTATGTTAACCATCCTGTTTTCAGTTCTTATGGGATATGGTCAGTTGATAATGCGGGGAGTAATTGAAGAGAAGAACAGCAGGATCGTGGAAGTGTTGATCTCATCTACAAATACACAGAGTTTGTTTTATGGAAAGATCATCGGAATAGGGCTTGCGGGACTTACGCAAGTCGGAATATGGATGGCCATGGGATGGATATTGATGGGGAAATTTTCACTGGGGATTGATAAATCTATCTTGAATTTTCTTACTCTGGAATTAGGTATTTACTTTGTGATATTTTTTATCATCGGATACTTTATGTATTCCATCCTATTTTCTATTGTAGGGGCGTCGGTCAATACCGATCAGGAGGCACAGCAATATGCAGCTCCGATCACTTATCTTCTGATAATTCCTTTTATGATCGGAATTATGGTCACACAGAATCCTAACACTCCGCTTGTAGTCGGGACATCACTATTCCCTCTTTTTACTCCAACACTCATGTTTATGAGGATCAGTGTTGCGATGCCGGCTTTCTCAGAGATCCTTCTGTCGATTGTAACAAGTCTCGGGTTTACAATTCTTCTTGCATGGTTAGGTGCAAAGATATTCAGGGTCGGTATCCTGATGTACGGAAAAAAACCTTCCATCAAAGAGATGATAAGATGGATCAGATATAAATGATCTGATTCCAGATCCTGACAATTGCATCGATCCACTTTATTTCTTGCACAATAATATTTATCCAATACCAAAAGGGGACAGGCACTTTTTTACAATTGTAAGAACATAGTGCCTGTCCCCTTTTGCAAATTGCGGCATTCTTTTTGTTTGAAAAGATCAAAAAATCAAATAAACTTTATTTAACAAATAGCAGAGAGTTCATATTCTCTGACTGAATACGCCAAATATATCGTTATATATAAACTATAAAAAACAAAAATTTCAGTTTTATTTTATTGACTCTGACATTTTCCAGAATTAAAATGTCGTCTTTTTTAATTTGTATTGTTTTAAAAATCATATAAATATAAAAAGTATTAAAAATATTGAAAAAAGAATATTTTTATACTATTATGTTTAATTCCCAAGGAGGGAGGATGAAAAGATCAATATTGATACTATCTTTAATTTTTTGTTTTTTTGTAAGTATTGAGGCTTCGGCTAAAATGATCAGGACTGCCGATGAACTTAAAAGTTTTTCGATCAATTGTCATACTGATTATTCGATCATTATTGAATTTCCGGAGGAAATTATTATTAAAAATCTTGATCTTGATCAGCAATCTGTTAAAAATTGGACTATTGATCATGATTTAAATCTAATGTGGATTCAACCTGAGTCAACTGATAGTCCGGATGGGATCGTCAGGGTCTCAACTGAAAAATTTGATGATATTTTCATAAGGTTCAGATCAACAAATGATCCCGGGAAACTGATTCATACGATCGTTTTAAAGAACAAGGTCTTTACAAAAAAGGTTTTGGAAGAAAGAAAGATGGATCGTCCTGTTAAGATTGAGGTTAAAACTAATGTTGGTGAATCCGATCAGGAAAATTCAGGAAGGAAAAAAGAAAAAAATTTATCACCAAAAACCCCAGATCCTAAACCGATATTAAAAAGCGAGGATCTTAAATTAAAAAGAATTCCGATGTTATTGGAAAAACATTTCTCTATCTCGGGTGGAACAATAAGCTTTGAAGATTCAGGATTGTTTGTTGAGGGAGAAGGTATTTTTGCCGGGAAAGATGATAAAGGCCTTTTTTTCCAACTTGCAGGAATGATCACTGTTAATAAAACTTTAAGTGATTATGGATTCTCGATCGGTGGAGGTTATGAACCGTCAAAACTTGGAGTGTTCCTTTTTTTTGATTCACTTTCACACAAGTATGGAGATCAGTTAAACAGGACACTTCATATACAGGCAAGGCCATCATTCAGGTACAGGTTGTCGGATAAATTCCATTTGTCTGCATTCTTTGCTATCCCGGTTAATAGTGATCTTTTCACTGGTGTTGATCTTCCCGGGAATTCAGAATTCGGATACTATAACAGATCACTTATTCATGGTGGAGTAGATCTCACTGTTCTTCTTGATAATCTGTTCGTAGAAATGAGAGGAATTTTTGCTGAAGGTTCTGCATATGGTTTAGAAATTAAAGCTCTTTACAGGTTGTTTTCCAATATTTTTATTTCAGTTAACTACGCAAGTTCAGGAACAGGAAGTCTTGAATATCTGGATGGCGTGACAAATTCTTCAAGAATAAGTGCCGGTATTGTTTTAAACAGTGGATTGAAAAGGAACCCGGGGAAGAAAAAAATAATTTTTCGTCCCGATTATCCTATGGTCATTTCGATCGAAAGAGAGAAAAAAGAATCTGATAAGAATCTCTCCCCGGCTATCAAACTATCGGCTGATCCGGTTCAGGGTTATGCACCTTTAAATGTTTCATATGAGGCAATACAATCTGGGTTTAAAGGCAAAGTGACTATGACATGGTATTTTAACACTGCTTGCTCCGCTAAGAACGACACTACAACTCCTTCATTTGAATACAATTCACCGGGAACTTATGAGGCATGGGTGGAAGGAAAAGATGAGTATAATAATTGTGCAAGATCCAATTCGGTCATTATCACAGTCTGGGATGTAAACTCTACAAAAACATTTAATATCAACTCATCTGTAAGATCTGGAGAAGGTTCGATTGATCCTCTTGGTGATACTGAAGTGAGATATGATTCAGATCAAAAGTTTGTAGTTTCTCCGGCAAAAGGATGGTTTGTGAAAAATATTTACTGTGATGGACGTCCGGTGGGCGCTGTAACCGAATATGGATTTAACAGAGTTTGTTCGGATCATACAATAGAAGCCGAATTTTCTCAGACTGCTCCCTCAACCCACACAATAACAGTCTCAGTAAGAAATAACAGATACGGAACGGTATCGCCCGGGACGACAAATGTTGAGGATGGATCTGATGTAACTTTCAATTTCACACCGGAAGATAACAACAAGCAGATCATCAGATATTGGGTGAACGGGAATCTTTATAACGATGAGGGTGCAGCCGGATACACATTTAAGAATGTCACCTCCGACCAGACCCTCGAAGTCGAGTTCGATTGGATATACTACGATGTCAAAGTTACTTTAACACTTGAAGAAGGTGGATCTGGTAATGTCGATCCGGGTGTCGGAACTTTTACGTACAAGAAAGGGACGGATCTTACGTTTAATTTTAATCCGACAGATAATTCTAAAGTTAGAGATGTTGTTGTAAACGGAAACAGTAAAGGGGAAATTTATACTTACAAAATTTATGATATCGCTCAGGATGAACGGATCGATGTTTACATTAAAAGGCGAGATTTCCCTATTGATGTTCTAAATGTAGGTGGCTGTGGTGTTAATGTATCAAGCTCAACGGGAGACTCCGGAATAAATAGATCGTATAACATTTTTTACGGTGATGATGTAACCTTTTATTTCGATCCGGTTGAGACAGATGGAACAAAAGATTATTATATCAGTGTTGACGGAAAGGCGGGTGGAAGTATGCCGGACAATTATACTTTTTACAACGTAACAAAAGAACACAATATTAGGATAAAATGTGTCGAAGCGGGAGACCCCCCTCCGTTTTAAACTGTAACTTTTCTTATAAAAAAAGAGCCTCCGGGTTTTCCCGGGGGCTTTTTTTTGTCAAATTCTCTGGATACTATTGAATGATCGGTGTTACAAACGGCGGGATTTCAGAAACGGCTCCGTTCTTATCAACAACGCCTACGGAAAACTGATATCCGTCAAGAGTACTTAGTCTTATCTCATAACTTTTATTATCAGGAGATATTCGGTCTATTTCTTCAACGGACCCGTCCTTTTGTTTGTAAACGATATAACCTTCAAGTCTTTTGTCTTCAGACGGGGATTCAGACCAGGTGATATTAACAACATATTCAGAGAGAAACACACCCTTATTGAGATTAGCAGAAACATTAATGGAATCCGGAGCTTTGCCGACCGGTCTTTTGTAGGAAGGGTAAGGATAGATGTTTATTGTCATAGTTTGTGTTTTGTATAGATCAAAATTTAGGTTATCAGAAACATAAATATTATCTGTAGAGAAATATCCGTTGTAAGTTCCACCCCATCCGAAATTTATGTGAACGGTCTTTGCACCGTCTGAGATCCTGTAACCGTCTATTACAACCGAATGACCTATAGTTTTTCCATCAATTCCAAATCCACAAACCCATCCGTTATCTATTTGATCTTTTGAAACATTAAACCATACATCCGGATTGGGGTAATTAACTCTATTTATATAGATTAAATCAGAAGAATACTTTAAATGGTCTACAAAATTATGTAAATTAAAATATTCATTGGCAGAACTTCCTGTTTCATAATAAACCATATGAATCGCAACACCGACATCGTGCATAAGGGTTGCAACCGCATTTTTATTCTCTTCAGGATCGTTTAAATAACCGTAATCATCAAGCATGTTCCACCATTCGTACTCTTTATCAAAATTTGCAGTAAGGGTCTGTTTTGAGTAAGGATCATAGTAGGTTTCGGTTCCGGTCCCTCTGACCGGCCATTCGTAATAATTAAATATTTGTGCATATGTTGTTGCTATACAACCGGTGTAATTGCCCGGAACGTACAGGTTGTAAGGTTCACTCTGTCCCCATTTCGTTGAAAGTAACGGCTCTACTTCTTCGGTTGTAGTGCCTTTTAAGGTGTCAAGAGTGTCGTATTTGAGGTCTTCTCTTAACAGGTATGCAAAATTCCTCTTATTTTTGCCTGAAAAATCTTTTTTAGTATCAAGTTCACCCTTATTTACTTTGTCGATTATAGTTGAAAAATTATCAAATATGAGGTGCTCTAATACCTGTCCCGAAGTGTCAAAGTCGTTTTCAAGCGAATACATCTTTATAGGCGGGAGATAATCCTGTGCAGATACTATAACGTATCCTTTCGGGTAAAAGTAAAAGACATAAGCAACTATCCTACCCTCTCTTATTATCTCTTTTCCGTCTGCTATTCTGACCTGATCGTTAAATTTGCTTTCAAGTTCAACAGTCCAGTTCTCGGCAACTATATTTGCCTCGTTAAAAGAGATCTGTTTTGCAGATACAATACTGGCTAATATGACCATTGAAACTAAGACAAAAAGTACTATTTTCTTCATTATTCCCTCACTTTATTTTTCAAACAACTTCAACGGATCTGTCAAAAAAACGGCTGCTGTTCATTATTGATCAGAATCGAATTCCGATTCCGATAAGGCCTTTGATATTACTCAGATCAACATTGTCGATCTTCAAAGCAACGTACTTGATCTTAGTATCAAAGAACATTTTCCCGAAGTTGATAAAGAATCCCCCTTCACCAAAAAATCCAAATCCGGACCCGGAGGCATTTCCAATGGGATTTGACTCTTTGTAATTGTAAGATCCGACTCCTATACCAAAGTAGGGTGAAAATTTTCTACCGAATACGAATCTTCCCCCCAACTCCAGAGGCGTCAGGTTAAGTGTAGTGTCCTCTTTAGTATAGGTAAGTTCCCCCTTTGCTGACAAGATATCTGTGTGGATGAACAGTTCGATTGTGCCTGAGATATTATAGGCCAGATCGATTCCGTACGATATATTTGATCCGGAATAAATATCTTTTACATCTGAGTTGAATTGATTGTAGGCCGAACCGATCTCAAGTGATAAACTTTTTCCTGGAATTAGAACTGCAGATAAAAGTATAATTACTATTACTGATCTGAATTTCATTTTCTCTCCCAATCGGATATTTTATAAGAAACTTCCATTGTTTTCAATAAAAGTAAACACTAATTTGAGTAATTAACAACATTAACAGTTAAAGTTTGCAATAAAACCAAAATGAAATAGTAGTTATATATAAATATTGAAATTATATAAAATATATATTGTAATATTGTCAGGGAAGGGAATCAGAATGGCCCACGTCGCCTCTTCAAATTAATTAGTTTTTTATGCATACGAACCGAACGGGAATTGGCGGGAAATAGAGACCGGAAGTATCCCTTTCGGTTTTGCTTCCCCTGACAGGATTGAGATCAATGCTTCCAATTGAACATTTCTTGACCCGTAGGTTAATATTATCGTTCCTGCATTTTTAAATTTTTTTACCGGATAAGGACTTCCGGCAAATACCAATATCAGATCTTTTCTAAGTTCCAGGATATGTTCTGTTAACGACAACTCCTTCACATTCATATTTCCATTAATCGAATGATTTAGTAGTAGTACATAATCTGATCCAACGATCTTATCTGTGTGTTCGTTTAAACTTTCACTATCTTTTTTTATCTGGATATATTTTATTCTTCGAAAAAGATCTCCAAATATTTTTTCGGTTTCGCTCCTTATTTTTTCACCAGAGAGATTCGCTGTATGGATATTTTTTTTCATATCAAGAACAAGTAATGTCCCTTTTTTTCTGATCGGGACAATATTAAGATCATTTTTCAGCAATGTGATCGACTCAATGGCAATTTTTTTTTCCTTTTTCCTGTTTCTTCTCAAAACGGGAACATTTGCATCCTTTACAGTTTTGATCTTTTTTTTCAATTTTTCGATTCTCTGCAACGATTCATCTACTCTATCTCGGTATTTTTTATTATCATTTATCTTCTTTCGAAATAACTCAACTAATTCTTTCTGAAGTACAATAGAATGGCTGACAGAAACAACATCTAAGGAAGTGTCAATGACTTTTTCAATTATCTGTTCGGATGAATAATTTTTCTTCACTGCATCCATTTCCAGACAGTCCGAAAATAAAACTCCCGAAAAACCAAGATCGTTGCGAAGAATATCTTTGGTTATACAAGGAGAAAATGTCGCGATTTCTTTTGAGATAGCCGGGAACAACACATGTGCGGTCATAATTGAGTCTATTCCCGCATTTATCAGCTTTTGAAAAGGAGGTAGATTAACTTCTGATAAAAACTTCATGTCGATATTAGATTCAGGGATCTCGAGGTGTGAATCCTTAAAAGTATGGCCGTGGCCTGGGAAATGTTTTCCGCAAGCAACAATTCTGCTCTTCTTTAAACCTTTAAAAAATGCACTTCCAAATTTAGCTACAATCAAAGGATCATCGGAAAATGCCCTTATACCTATCACCGGATTGTCCCCGGTTGTGTTAACATCCAGGACGGGAGCAAAGACCCCGTCGATGCCAAGAATATTTAACTCTTCTCCGATGATCTGACCGGCTTTTCTTGCATTTTTTATTTTTCCTGTGGCTGCCAGTCCCATGTGCGAAATAAGTGTACTACCCATTTCACCGAGACGGACAATCGGGCCACCCTCCTGATCTATAAAGATCATAGGTGGAGTTTCCCCTGCACGATGGATAGAACTGGTCAGCTTTTTAAGTTGTTCAGCTGAGGATATATTCCTGGAGAATAAAATAATGAACCCGATATTATAAGAATTTATGAATTCTTTCTCTTCGTCCGAAAGGATCTCACTTCTGACCCCGATCATAAAAAGTTGTCCGACCTTGTCGGTCAGATCGGGCATATCTGAATTGTTCATCAGAATATTGTGCGGAACTTATTTAATATTTTTTTTGAAAAGTCTCCTCTTTTTTACCATTTCATGATCAAAGTATTTCCATTGTCCGTGAATTTTTGTGTTGTTTTCCAGTTCCGGGTTTGATTCTACTATTTTGAATCCGTGCTCATTTGCAGATCTTGCCATTTCCAGCAGCATCATAAGGTCTATTCCTTTTCCCCGTTGGTGTTTTCTGATACCGGCAAGATAAAAATCCATACGATCGTTCTTTTTTAGTGCTTTTAAAAGGTGAAACCAACCGAAAGGCAACAAATGTCCGTTCGCTTTTTGCATTGCCTTTGAGAGACTTGGCAGTGCGAGCAGAAAACCTGCAACCTCATCTTTTTCAGTTGCAGCAACAATGACAAGATCCTTCTCAACAAATGAGAGATACTTTTTTATATAATAGCTGACCTGTCTTTTACTCAGGGGTACGGTACCGTACAGATCATCAAATGCCTCATCAACTACTTCGAAAATTTCTTCCGCCCAATCTTTTATCAGTTCTTTGCGGTTTTTAAACTTCAATAATCTGATATTGCTTCTCTCTCTGAGCCTTTCTGCAATCTTTAACAGTTTCGGAGGCATTTCATCCATATTCGGGATCTTAGCGTTGAACTCAACCCAGTCTATTTCTTTTTCCATACCGTTTTTTTCCATTAATTTAATGTAGTATGGATGATTATAATAAACTGCGATTGTAGGAATTTTATCAAACCCTTCATAAAGCATTCCCTCGGGGTCAAGATCAGTAAATCCGTGAGGGCCGGTAATTGTGTTCAGCCCTAATTCTTTTGCCCAACTTTCAACAGCTGATAAAAGTGCATCTGCAACATCCTGATCATCGATAGAATCAAACCAACCGAACCTTATATTTTTTGTGCCATATTTTTCATTAGCGATGATACTGTTGATCCCGGCTATCCTGCCTACCGGTTTCCCATCTTTAAAAGCCATAAATAATTTTGTTTCAGCATGGTCGTAAGCCGGGTTCTTATCCTTATTAAATAACTCCATGTCATCCAGGATCAGGGGTGGAACCCAATATTTATTTCCTTTAAAAATCCCGAATGGAAATTTCACAAATTTTTTCAGATCTTTTTTTGATTCAATTGTTTTGATTTGTATGCTCATATATTT
>Ga0256845_1002289_pt1 | contig 14039 bp, 13 predicted proteins | sample RiftiametaG_FD_189101 | JGI IMG/M metagenome (GOLD analysis project Ga0256845, IMG submission 189101) | Tube worm associated microbial communities from hydrothermal vent at the East Pacific Rise, Pacific Ocean - Riftia | ecosystem: Host-associated > Annelida > Integument > Unclassified ...
AAAATTTATATTTTATTTTGTTCTTCATTGTGGTATTATATCGTATAAACCTTAGATAAATTCTTTGTATGCCCCGCTTATATCCCCATAGCTGAAGCTAGGGGCTTTACGCTATATTTTGGTAATATCTCCTTTATCTCTTTAGGACTGTATCCCTGTTTTAGCATTAATACGATTCTCAACTTTAACTCATATCTTCCATTCTTTGTTGCTCTTATCTCTTTTTTTAACTCTTCTTCACTGTCATGGTTCTTTAATTCTAGCTTTCTCATGGGCTTATTTTACCATATTTTTGTTTTAAATAGGGGTGGTATAACTTATGTTAAAATTTTGGCAAAAAAAGTAGGGATTCCTTATCTGATTGAAAAGAGGTTTAGGGGTAGTTTAAATGCTCCACACAGTTTAAAGATAAATTTTTATATCTTCTATTTTTATCTATCTCAAATATAGTTATACTTGTATTTAATATCCTCTCTACACTATCCAATTCTCTACAGTTTTTACCTCTAATAACTGCGATTAAAACCTTACTCACTCCACCGTGAGAGACAAATAGAACTTTTTTGTTATGATACTTTTCGATGATTTTATTTAAAAAATTCTCTATTCTATTATAAAATATATCTATAGTCTCTCCACTTTTAGGTTCGCTTAAGGCTACTAATCTTTTGGAGTCCCAACCTATCTCATCTCTCTTTTTTCCTTGAAATTCACCTAAATCTTTCTCTCTTAACTCTTTTACATATGAGACTTTTGTATTTGGATGATACTTTATTATCTCTTTTGTAGTATCAACAGCTCTCTTTAAGTCACTTGAAAAGATAAAATCAATCTCTTTATCTTTTAATCTTTTAGCTAGTTTTTTTATCTGTTGAATCCCATTTGGAGAGAGAGTACCTAGAGTTTGCCCCTGTAGAATACCCTCTATATTCTCTAATGTCTCTCCGTGCCTTGTAATAATTAATTCCATAAAATTAGACCTTGTAAAAAATAGTAAGCAATCTTATCTCTTGTTGAAAAACTCTAAATACCAATCTACAAACTTATCAACTCCCTCTTGGATAGGGGTGGTTGGTTTGTAGCCCAAATCATCTACTAAATCATCTACATTGGCATAAGTAGCAGGTACATCACCTGGTTGGATAGGCATCATGTTTTTATCTATAGTTTTGCCTAGTTTGTTCTCTATGGCTTTGATAAAATCCATTAGTTTTACAGGGTTGTTATTTCCTATATTGTATATCTTGTAAGGGGCTGATGAGGTTGAGACTCTACCATTTTTGCCACTCCATGAGTTATCTTTTTGGGCTGGATTGTCTATGACTCTTACTACCCCCTCTATAATATCATCTATATATGTAAAATCTCGTAGCATCTCTCCATCATTAAAGACATTTATTGTTTTATCTTCAAGAGCTGCTTTTACAAATAGAAATAGAGCCATATCGGGTCGCCCCCAAGGTCCATAGACAGTAAAAAATCTTAGCCCTGTAGTTGAGATACCATATAGGTGAGAGTAGGTGTGTGCCATAAGTTCATTCGCTTTTTTACTCGCTGCATATAGAGATATTGGATGGTCAACGCTATCTTCTGTGGAGAATGGTAGAGATTCATTTAGACCATATACAGATGAACTAGAGGCATAGGAGAGATTTCTAACCCCATTATGTTTACACGCTTCTAGGATATTTATAAAACCTACAATATTACTATCTACATATGCGTTTGGGTTGATAAGGCTATATCTTACTCCTGCTTGGGCTGCAAGATTGCAGACTGCATCAAACTCCTGCTCTTCAAATAGAGCCATTATATTTTTTTTATCCTCTAGGTTAAGCTTGATAAATTTATAGTTTGGATTTTGAGAAGAGGTTAATAGTCTGTTGTACTCTATACTATCTCCACTTTCCAAATTCTCAATAATTCCTGTTCTTTGTAATCTTCCATACTTAACACGAATATCATAATAGTCATTTATACAATCAAGACCTACTACCTCATCACCTCTCTCAATTAGTCTTTTTGCCAAATGTGAACCTATAAATCCTGCTGTTCCCGTTACTAAAATCTTCATTTTATTCTTTTCTGTTAAATTTAAGGGGGAATTATAGCTAATCTCCCATTAAGACTTAATATTTTTATGTTATACTTCGACTATTAAATTTAGAGGAGAGAACTATGAACAACATTATAATAATACAAAAAAAAACAACACAAGAACAATCTCTCCTGTTACTTCTTTCACTGTAAACCACAATTTTACACTATAATCCACCCATTTAGTTTTTGTTATCTATTTTTAGATAAAATTATACAATTTTTTAGGCATATATATTATGCTTTTTATATAGACAAGGTAGACAATCAATGAGCAAAGAAATTATTAAGATATTTGATACAACACTAAGAGATGGAGAGCAGAGTCCTGGTGCTTCTATGAATACAGAAGAGAAGATTCAGATAGCTATTCAATTAGAGAAATTAGGTGTAGATATTATTGAGGCAGGGTTTGCTGCTGCGAGTCCAGGAGATTTTGATGCTATCTCTAGGATAGCACAGAGAGTTACAGGCTCAACAGTATGTTCATTGGCAAGAGCGATGGATAGAGATATAAAAGCTGCAGGTGAAGCTATTGCCAAAGCGAATATGAAGAGGATTCATACTTTTATTGCTACAAGCTCTATACATATGGAGCATAAGCTAAAAATGAGTCCAGATGAGGTTATAAAAAGGGCTGTAAGGGCTGTAACTTATGCTAGAGAGTTTGTAGAGGATGTTGAGTTTAGCTGTGAAGATGCAGGAAGAAGTGATATTCTATTTTTAAAAGAGATAAGTGATGCTGTAATAGAGGCAGGGGCTACAACTATAAATTTACCTGATACTGTTGGCTTTAGACTACCTCATGAGATAGGTGCTATGGTTAGAGAGATGAGTGAGTATACTAAAAATAGAGCTATAATCTCTGTACACAATCATAATGATTTAGGTTTGGGTGTAGCCAATTCGCTAGAGGCTGTAGTCAATGGTGCTAGACAGATAGAGTGCACTATCAATGGATTGGGTGAGAGAGCAGGAAACGCTGCACTTGAAGAGATTGTTATGGCACTAAAGACTAGAGGTGATATTTTTTCGAGTTTTAAGACAAATATAAACACAAAAGAGATATACCCATCTAGTCGTCTTATCGCAAATATTACAGGTATTGAGCCTCAACCAAACAAAGCTATAGTGGGTAAGAATGCTTTTGCTCATGAGAGTGGAATTCATCAGGATGGGATGTTGAAAAATCGTAAGACCTATGAGATTATTACCCCTGCTGATATTGGGTTGGATATAACTGACACTTTGGTTTTGGGTAAACTATCTGGAAGAGCAGCGTTTAGAGATAAATTGGCAAAGTTAGGTTTTATATTGGAGGATGAGGCGTTGAACTCATCTTTTGAGAGATTTAAACTATTAGCAGATAAAAAAAGAGAGATTTATGATGATGACCTAAGAGCCTTGGTTACAAACGAGATGACCAAAGCTATACAGGTTTTTGAGTTGGTGTCGTTACAGTTGATGGATTGCTCCAATGGTGTTCCAAGTGCTGCAATCTGTATAAAAAAAGATAATAAAGAGATAGTGGATGCTAGTATCGGTAATGGGACTATGGATGCTATATTCAAGACTATTGATAGAATTTCAGGATATGAGGGGAAATTGATGGATTATAGAGTGAAATCGGTAAGTAAGGGCAAAGATGCTTTGGCAAGTGTAACTGTAAAGGTAGCATTTAATGATAATGAACCAGCAATTATTGGGCATGGTCTCAATATCGATACTATGTTAGCTTCAGCTAGAGCCTATATAGGTGCGTTAAATAGCTATTTGAGTATGCAGGGTATGCTCAAACTTCGCCATAGTGATTCGGCAAGGACAGTTTAAATTATGAAAAAGATAGTTATATTATTTATCCTTCTAATGGGGGTAATTAGAGCAGATATAAGCATGGATATGGAGATAGTAATGGGTGCAGAGAGCTATCAATCATATCTACCTATGTTAAAATCAAAGAGGGTTGCACTTGTAGTAAATCAGTCGTCTCTAGTAGAGGGTGAGCATTTGGTAGATAGACTTCTACGGGAGAATATAAATATTGTAAAGATATTTGCTCCCGAGCATGGTTTTAGAGGCAATGCAGATGCAGGAGAACATGTCAAAAATGGAAGAGATAATATTACAAAATTACCAATTGTCTCTCTATATGGTAAACATAAAAAGCCAACTAGAAGAGACTTAAAAGATGTGGATGTTATTGTTTTTGATATTCAAGATGTAGGTGTTCGTTTCTATACTTATCTCTCTACGCTACACTATATAATGGAGGCAGGGGCAGAGAGTGCTGTTCCTGTTATTATTCTCGATAGACCTAACCCAAATGGTAATAGAATAGATGGTGAGATTTTAAATTTTAAATATAAGTCATTTGTAGGTCTACACCCTGTGCCTATACTATATGGGATGACTATAGGGGAGTATGCCAAGATGATAAATGGAGAGGGGTGGCTAGAGGGTAATCTTCGTGCTGATTTGACTGTAATACCTCTACAAAACTATACTCATCATTCATTCTACTATCTCCCTGTAAAACCATCACCAAATCTACCAAATGAGCTATCTATATATCTCTATCCATCTTTGGCTTTTTTTGAGGGGACTACATTTTCTGTAGGACGGGGGACAGATATGCAGTTTCAGATATATGGTGACCCAAAATATAAAAAGAGAGATTTTGCTTTTAGACCTGTATCTATGGAGGGGGCAAAGAATCCTAAACATAAACACAAGACCTGTTATGGTGTTGATTTGCGTTCAGAGTATATAAATCTCGATAATGGTATAAATCTAAGTTATCTTATTGATGCCTATAAAAACTATCCCAATAAAAAGAAGTTTTTTTTAAAAAATGGTTTTTTTAATAAATTAGCAGGTAGTAGTAGATTACAAAAACAGATAAAAGTGGGAATGAGTCCAAAAGATATTAAAAAATCTTGGCAAAAGGGGCTAGATGAGTTTAGAGAGATACGACAGAAATATCTAATATATAAATAGAAAAGGGGAAAATATTGAGACAACTATTTGCACTTCTAATTGGAGGATTGTTTATTCTTCTAATAGTAGCTATTTATAACAATAAGGTTATAAATACAACTGTACTACTTCAAGCTGGTCATGAGGGGAGAACATATGGGAATATAGGTTCTATAAATGGAGAATATAGAGAGATGGATTGGAATACTCTTGTTACAAAAGAGGTAGAAAAAGAGCTAAAAAAGCACAATATTGATGTGACTAGAGTAGGAGCTGATATTCCATTTGCTAATGCTAGAATAGCAATAGCTATACATTTTGATGGGGCTAAGAGAAACTGCTCTACAGGTGCATCTATAGGTTATGATGAGAATCATATAAATGCAAAGAGAACAGCTAGACACTGGAAGAGAATCTACAAAGAGTATTTTCCATTTAAATGGCACAAAGATAACTTTACGGAGAATCTCTCTGACTATTATGGGTTCTCTAGGGTCAATAGTGAAAAGGGCTTTTTGGTGCTAGAGCTTGGAGAGATAACTTGTAATAAACAGATAGAGTGGTTAGAGCCTCGGCTTGAGCTAATTGCTATTAGAATAGCTGATTTTATTATGGATGAGTTAGAATAAAAAAAGGGAAAATAATGAAGAGAAAATTACTACTATTAACAACTACGGCACTGTTGACAACTGCATGTGCAAAAGATGACTCTATAGAGGTGGTCTATACCCCACCAACTGTTACAAAAAGTGACATAGAAGTGGTATCTACGCCAAATCTACATGATATAGAGGAGAAGGTAGCTCCTGCTGTAGATATAGAGATTATAGATAAACCTATTATATTTAAAAAGCAGAGAATAGATATGACAAAATCATATATAAAAAAGCATTATGGTTTTGATGTTGATACTATTGAGATAACTCCAAAGATAATTGTTCTACACTGGACTGCTGATATGAGTTTTGATAAATCGTTTAAGAGATTAAAGGCTCAAAAGCTTTTTTCTGACAGAAAAGATATAGCAAAAGCTAGTGCGCTGAATGTATCTGCTCACTTTTTGGTAGCTAGGGATGGTACTATCTATAGACTTATGCCAGAGAATTGGATGGCTAGACATGTTATTGGATTGAACTACTCTAGTATAGGTGTTGAGAATGTTGGAGGTAGAGGAAATAAAAAAGATGACTTAACCCCTGCTCAATTAGAGGCGAATATAAAATTAGTAAGATACTTAAAAGAGAAATATCCAACAATTACACATCTAATAGGACATCATGAGTATAGAGAGTTGGAGGGTAGTGAACTTTGGTTAGAGTTAGATAAAGGGTATAGGACTAAAAAAAGTGACCCAGGAGATAGGTTTATGACGGCTGTTCGTAATGCTGTAGAGGATTTGCATCTTACTAAATAGAAGAGGGAACTTAGCAATAAACCATAAATAAATAGGATTATGTTTTATGCAAAGCACAAAGTTCATGATTACCCCATACAACTTAAAGTAATCATGAGCTTCATACTTTAATACTAAATTCCCTCTCTTATTCAGTATCTATATCTATTAGTATATCTTAAAAATATGTAAAATAAATATAGAAACTCCCATTTCCAAAGAAAAAGTAAAAAAAAATTAATATTTTACAATTTTCAAATTTGGTTTTTGCTCATTTGGTACAATATTAAACATCTCTGTGGACTCTTGTGTATCTATTAATTTTATAATTATTAAGCTATTTAATATATCTTCGTAACTGTCTCCTTTAATTCCTCCTTGGATTTTATCCCCATCTACTGTAAATGAACCAATGCTATCTTCATAAATCTCTAGTGAGCTAAGCTCTTGAACTGCTGTATTTGGTGGAAATAGAAGATACTCTCCATTTTCTAAACTGCTATCTGTAATATTTAGTTCATATAGTTCAATATTTGACTCTTCATCATTTGGAACATTACATCTTACTCTATTATCTTGTATGGTTTTTGTCATCTCCTCATCTGTAATGTTATTTTCACTTGATACACTACCTGAAAATAGTAGAAGAGAGGAGTCTTTTGATATATCTCCATTTGATGAGAATCTACTCGTATTAGTCTCATTGCCATCCCTAAACTCCTCTATACTATTTGAGGTTATAGTAAATGAACCATTCTCATCTCCTTTTTTTACAAGTGTCAAATTCATTATCTCTTTTTTTCCTAAAAGAGTGTTATTTTCAAGAAAGGTAACATGCATAAGCTCCTTCTCATCCTCTCCTGTTAAGTAGTGTATAGATACTCTTGAGATGGTTATATTATCTTCGTAACTATATTGAGTTAGTGTATCCTCGTTGCTATTAGACCACTTAAATAGATATAGCTCCTTTTTACTACTATTGGTCTCTTTTGCACTCATCTCATGACTCAATCCAAACTGATATAGAGTATCATCACTATATCTTTTATAAATAACCTCTCCTAGAGAGACTCCACTCTCATTTATGTCAGGAAAGGTTATATTATTCTCATCAATAATTGATGAAACTTGAACTCTTGTCTCATTATCCATAACTACAGAGAGTTCTCCTTCCTTAAATGGAGGACATGTTATATTGAAATCTATGTTACTACAGGTAGTCATAATCTTAGGCATTGTCTTCTCTAAAACAGTTAGATTTACTTGAGAGATTTTTATGACTCGTTCTATCTTTTCTATTTTATCTGTCAAATTATCATAAGCTATATTGTTAGTTTGATTCTCCTCATCTACTGTTTCGTCACAATATGTTACTGTTTGGTTATTCTCATTAATAGTGGTATTGGACTCTTCTGTCTGATTAGTGTCCGAAATAGTAACATTTGAATCCTCTGTCTGATTACTATCTAAAGTAGTAACATTTGAATCCTCTGTCTGATTACTATCTAAAGTAGTAACATCTAAATTATCTGTTTGATTACTCTGAGAGGTTGTACTATTTGACTCATCTTTTTGAGTTCCTTTTTTTAATATATCTGGAAACGCTATACTAAAAGTTTGAGGTAAAATAGTATCTTCTTCAACTTCTGCTACTGCAATTTGGGTTCCAAAATCGGTTACATTTAGGTCATTGCTTGTATCAATAGTTGCTACTGAAATATCTTTTGAATCATCTTTGGTATTGCTTCCAGACATTCCACAACCTGCGATAAAAAACAGTATTAATATAAAAATTATTTCTCTTATCATCATAAAAACCTCTTTTTAGTTTACTAATCATAGCACAGAAAATTATAGCATAAGGTTAAATAAATAATTTATATACTACCATAGTATAAGCAAGGTATTAGAAAAAAATGTAGAAAAAGTGTAGAGAGGAGCAAAAGTGTTAAAGAAAACAAATTATAATCTTTTATATGTTGAGGATGAGTCATTTATCCGACGAATAGCTATATCATATCTCCGTCCATACTTTGCAGAGATATATGAAGCAGCCGATGGAGTAGAAGCATTAGATGTATATAGAGAGAAGAAACCAGATATGATTATAACAGATATAGAGATGCCCAATATGGATGGGTTAACCCTTTGTAAAAATATTAGAAAAAAAGATAAAACCACACCTATTATCATTACAACAGCATATACTAGTACAGAGTATCTATTGGAAGCTGTAAGTCTTAATCTAGTAAAATATCTAGTAAAACCGATGGAGGAGGAGCCTCTATTTGAGGCGATAAATACCTGTTTTGAGCAGATAAGAACTCAAAATCCAACTATTGTAAATATTACAAATGAGTATAAGTATGATATGTTTAATCATACCCTATTACATAATGATAAGATAGTAACACTAACAGAGTCACAGCATAAGTTGCTAACTATTTTAATTAAAAATCATGGACGAATTGTCTCATATGAGGAGATAGAGAATTTTGTTTGGTATGATAAGTTTATGAGTTCAAATGCTCTTCGCTCTTTGATGAGAGATGTTCGTAAACTTATAGGAAAAGACAGGATAGAGAATATCTCAAAATGTGGTTATAGGATACATCTCTATGGATAAGGTTGTAAAGATAAAATTAGCAGTTCTCCTTCTCTATCTAGTGGGGATTATTGGTTTTTTTTACGAGGAGCAGTTTTTTCCAGAGAATATAACTCTATATACATATGATAATATATCATTTATAGTAGCTATATTTAGTTTAGGTATAGTAGCAGGTGCAGGTATATATAACCTTGCATTCTATTTTTATATCAAGGATAAACATTACCTCTACTACTCTTTGGCACAGTTTTCTATTGTGGCTCTTATGATAAATATGGAGGGTTTATTTATTCAGCCTTTTCATGATATATATAGTTTTGAGCCTACTCTATTTTATATTGATATTTCACAGGTTTTTGTATTGATATTCTCTCTGCTTTTTTTACAGAGTTTTTTAAATCTTTATAATATAGAAAGAATAAATAAGCTTATTAAGATAGTAATCTATATAGCTCTTTTTGACCTTCTGTTTACGCTGATATTTGACCATGCTATTATTGTTAAATTTGTGCCAAGTTTTATATGGGTTCTACTAGTTCTATCCGAGGCTCATAGACTTATAGAGGTGAAAGATATACCATTTTACTTTTTGAGTATAGGTTGGTATGCAGTACTTCTAGTTACTATTATTAAATTTTTTCAGCCTCTTATATTTGAAGATGGAGACTCTAGTGCTTATCCTCTTTTGCATATTGCTTTTGCATTAGAGTCTACGCTTATCTCTTTTGCTCTCTCATATAAGTTTAAACTTGTAGAAAATGAACAAAAGAGACAGCAGACTCTACTGTTACAACAATCAAGACTTGCATCTATGGGAGAGATGATTTCTATTATAGCACATCAGTGGAGACAGCCTTTGAACTTCTTGTCATTCTCCTTTATGCACATTAAACGAAGTTGCAATGGTGATGAGGATGCACTATTGACTATAAAAGAGGCAAATGAACAGCTTCAATATATGTCAACAACTATAGAGAATTTTAGAAATTTCTATAACCCATCAAAAGAGAAAAACGAGTTTGATATAGAGGCATCATGCAAAAATACTCTACAAATAATAGCCCCTACGCTAGAACCTGCAAAGATAAGAGTAGATATAGATATAAAAGATAACTTCTCATTCTATGCAAACAGCAATGAGTTTCAACAGGTTATCCTAAATATAGTCAATAATGCGAAAGATATACTTATCGAAAGAGAGATAAAAAATCCTAAAATCGAGATAGTTATAGAGAATCCTAAAATAACTATCAGAGATAATGGTGGTGGTATATCCAAAGAGAATATAGATAAGATATTTGAGCCATATTTTAGTACCAAACAAGATAGTGATGGAATCGGGTTATATATCTCCAAAACTATTATAGAAAAAGAGATGAGAGGTAAGCTTGATGTTATCACAGATAGTGAGGGGAGTAGCTTTGTGATTACATTAAAGAGATAGATTCTATGTGAGAAGAGGATAATACTGATTATCTTCTATCTCATACTTCGAGTTAGAATAAATTTATCAGATTTATTTGAAATCCTTCAACGCATACTCATAAGCCTCTTCAAAACTCATAATCTTACCTCCATGCTCTTTTGCAAATCGTCTAGCACTCATTCGCCCCTCAAATGCGTATTTGCTAAGTCCACTCATAGTCCCTCTAATATCACTACCTACTACATAAGTTGCATCTTTAACTGGTATAAACTTTAGAGTATCTACGGCTACTACTTTTATATCTGTAACTTTGCTCTTTTTTATGCTCTTATCATCTGCTAAACAGTGAATAGAGCAGTACTGTTTGATTTTGCCATTGGATGAAGCAGAGTGGTTTGTTTTGTAGAACATTGGTAACTTCATCCCACACTCTGGACATGAATGTTTATCTTTGCCTGATTGTAGCATTGTTGTCTGCTCTAAGGCTACTGTTTGGAACTTTTCAAATTTTTTTGTAGTAGGTTCTGCACTATTTTCTGCACAGCTTGTGAAAAATAGTACTAATAGAGCCATTAATAATTCTGTTTTCATTTTCTCTCCTAAAACCTATAAGTTCCATTGAGATAAAAGTATCTACCTGGTTCATTTATCAACATAGTATCACTATTATCCGTCATCAAAATCAAATCTTTATAGGTATTAGTTGTAGTATAGGTCTTATCCAATAGATTATCCACTCCAAATAGCAAAATCAACCCATTATCAAACTCTCGGCTTGTTTTGAAGTTTACAACCCCATATCCTGCCAACTCCTGCTCTCCATTTTGGCTATCTATATCGCTCCATCTATCAACTGCTACAAATGAGAGTTGAACATTTCCTGCATCATCATAATCATAAGTTGCAGAGGCGTTTAGTTTTAGAGGGCTAATATCTGCTAGGTCTTTATCGCTTTGACCTCTTGTTAGAGTATCTTTTTCTCCCTTTTTATATGATACTCCTGCATCAATATAGAGAGAATCAGTTACCAAATATGTACCACTAAGCTCTGCTCCGTAGATAGTCGCATCTATATTTTCAAAGTTATTCTTTTTGATTTGAGGATTTCCATTGTAGTAGATATAATCTTTGAGTTTTGAGTAGAATGTTTTGAGTTTAATCTGACCATTTGGAAGGTATCTCTCAACTCCTATATCCAACTCATAATTCGTTGTTTGATTGAGTGATGGAGTACCATTTAGAACCTTTTTAGCAGGTTTTACTGTAGTATTGTATTTGGTATTATAAAGCTCTCTAGCATCAGGTACTCTATTTGATTTACCTACACCTGCAAATAGTTTTGTATCTTTGTCGACTCTATATGAGGCAAAGAGACTAGCACTTGTGGATTTATAATCTTTGTCCTCTTCTGTAGCTGATGAGGTATCTATAGTCGTATCATCATATCGTAATCCCCCCTCTAACTCAACAGCTCCAAACTGCTTTTTACCCTTGACAAAGATACCTATATTATCTGTATCTACATCATCTATACTTTTGCCAATTGTCATAACAGGTTTTGAACCATCTACGGTAGTAACTGTATATTTACCATCCCAATTTCTCTTGCTTGTATCAACTCCATAGGTCAACTCTCCACCAAAAGTATCCATAGAGTTTTTTAGTTTTGCTCCTGTCATCTCTGTGGTTAGGTGGTGTGTCATATATTTTTGTTGACCTGCATTTCTATATCTCGTACTCATAGGGTGGTCAACTTCGGAGTTATAGAGCTGTATTTCAAGCTTTTTAGAAAAGCTAGATAGATTATTGATAGAGTACTCTAGGTTTAGCATATCACTATCATCATAATCAGCATCCATTTTGCTTGATGGGTAGAGTACATCATCACTTCTATTTGCTGTATAGCTAAATTTGAGCTTCTGGTCATCTGTAATATCTACAAATATTTTTCCCATATACATAGTTTTTGTAAAAGCATCCATATCTTTATCATCAGCAGAGTAGTTAAATTTGGCTATATTTGGATTGCCTTCTGTATAGTTAGCTAACTGCTCAGAAAAATCATCTCCATTCCCATCCTCATACTGCTCACCCTGTTCAGTAGATGTAGAGAGCAAAAAACGAACTCTGTCTGTTCCACCTGTAACAGTTCCCGAGGCTTTTTTGTACCCAAAGCTACCAACATTTAAGCTAACCTCTCCACCAACCTCTTTTTCAGGCTTTCGAGTTGTTACTTTGACCGAACCACTAAGCACTCCAAACTCCTCAACATCAAAAGGCCCCTCTTTTATCTCTATATCATCAATAGCATGAGTAACCACATGTGAAGTTGGTGGGTCCATTCTATTGACACATGCACCACAGATTTTTGCCCCATCTATAGTTACATTGATATTGTCTCTCTTTTGCCCTCGGAGAGTAATGTCATTTGCTATTCCACTTCGTCTGATAAGTGATATAGACGGGACTTTTCTACTTAGTGCGTCTGCTAAATCAGCTGATTTTACCTCTTCTCCACTTACATTTTTGACTACTTTTGTATTGACAGCTACTTGCTCTGTGACATTTATGTCTGCTAACTGTTCAGATGCTTGAAGTGTAGCAATAGTTACAATGGATAGATAAATACTTTTTCTCATTGATAAACTCCTCTTATTTTTATAATAAGTTTATTTTAGGGAAATTTTGTTAAATTAGTGTTAAATTTGTATTTTTTAGTATAAACCTCTACTCTCTCCAAATCGGACGGGTGGCAAAATTGGTCAATGAAGTAATCGAGCTAAGAGAATTTTTAGAAGCAAACTCATTCTACTCACGCACAAAGAGTGTGTATTCTCTTGGTACTCTACTGGTATTCTCTGTGTAGTCTCTTTGATTTTCATTATATATAGGGGATGGGTCAAATTGACCTTTTGTTGGGTCATTTTGAACTTTTCTAGGGTCAGAATAAGCTTTTGCTAGGTCAGATTGAACTTTCTTTGGGTCAATTTGAGTTTCTAAAAGTTCAAATTGAGCCTTTATATTCTCCTCATTTATTGAGTAAAAAATTGGAGGATGAATCTTTTTTATTAGCAGAATTTTACACTTTTTTAGAGAACTAATAGTCCGTTTGATTGTCGAATTTGACCAAAATGGAAACTCCTGTTCCCACTCTTTGATGCTCTTATAAACCCATTTTTTATCATCAAAATAGGTCACAGATTTCTCTAGCCAATAGTACAATTGTGGCTAAAGTTGGCAAAATAATTAGAGGAGGTTCATTTAGTAGTAATTTGTTAATTTTTTTTCCTTTATTTTTACAAAAAAAAGAGTGCATAAACCTTATATGATTTAAGAAAATCACTAAAGCCCTAAATATAGGCATTTGAAAAGGTAGGTCAATATATCAAATTAGGTTATTTTTAATATTGAGATGTAATCACCAACCAACCATTTGACAAAAAAGAACAAATTACAATATAATATCAAATGATGACAAGAAAAGAAGCAGAAGCTATATACTATCAAGGTAAAGAAGTAGTAGTTCCAAAACTATTAGA
>Ga0256845_1002290_pt1 | contig 14036 bp, 10 predicted proteins | sample RiftiametaG_FD_189101 | JGI IMG/M metagenome (GOLD analysis project Ga0256845, IMG submission 189101) | Tube worm associated microbial communities from hydrothermal vent at the East Pacific Rise, Pacific Ocean - Riftia | ecosystem: Host-associated > Annelida > Integument > Unclassified ...
GAGATACTATTTGTGCATGTTCTACACGCCAACGTCTATCATTTTTACCTTTTAAAACTTTTCTATATGTATTGAGTACAATATGATTTGCAGAATCACCAATGGCATGGGTATTCATTTGGTATTCTGAATTTGCAATACGTTTTGCAGTTTCTTGCAAAGTTTCAAAACTATTGCTTAACGTTCCATAGTGTCCAGATCTATCACTATATGGTTCTCGTAATGTTGCGCCACGTGATCCTAAAGCACCATCGGCCACAAATTTAAACGAACGGATATTTAGCCTATCCGTTTTAATAATCCCTTTGTTTAAATAATAATCTAAGTTTTCTTTGTTTGCATTAGCCATTGCGTACACGCGAATTTTTAATTCGCCTGCTTGTTGTAAACTATCAATAAGTTGAATGGTTTCTTTCGATAGTCCTGCTTCGTCTACTGTGGTTAATCCTAAAGCTAAACAGCTTTTTTCGGCATCTTTTAAGGCAGATACAGCTTCTTCTATAGTTGTTTCGGGCATTATTTCCCAAATCAAGCCCATAGCAGCATCTAGTAGCACACCTGTAATTTTACCGCTTTCTTTTATAATTTCTCCACCTTCAATATGTGTGTTTTCATTTAAAGACGTTAAATTAATTGCGGCTTGATTTACTAATAATCCATGACCATCAACTCTACCAATAGCAACTGGCGTATTAGGGAACACCGAATCTAACTTATCTTTTGTAGGTAGTTTTTTTACATCCCAATCATTTTGGTCCCAACCTCTTCCTGTTATAAATGATAGATTTTTTTCTTTTTGAAAAGCGACAAGTCTTTGAATAACTTCGTTATAACTCTTAGTACCTTCTAACCTTACTTTTTGTTCAGCTAATCCTAATCCATAAAAATGACAATGCGCATCTATGAAACCTGGAACAATGGTTTGTCCGTCGGCATCAACCATATTCGAAGCTTGATATTTAGATATAATATCTTCAGTAGAACCTATTTCAACAAATTTTCCATCCTTAACAGCAAACGCTTCAGAAGTATCAAAATTATTATTTACGGTGTAAATATTGGCATTAGTAACTATTAAATCTACCTGATGTTTTGTTGAACAGCTTATGGTAATTAAAGCAAGTAAAAAGATTTTTAACTTTTTCATGATTGATTTTTTTATAAAAATAAAAAAATCAATCTAATTTAGAATGCTTTTAACATGTTAGTTATTAACCTTAAACCGGTAATGCCCAATAATTTTAAAATCAAACAAACAATCTGCCAACACTTGTCCTGCACCAATATTATGTACAATTAAATATCGTTTCCTATCTCTTGACTTTTTATTAACCACAATGCCTATGTGTGTAATTGCTCCACCTAAATTCCAAGAAACTACATCACCAGGTTTATAATTATTAGGATTCTTAGTAATTAGCATTTCTGCACCTTTCCTTTTAAAATATGTCATAAGATTAGGAACTCTTCTATGGTCAATATTTTTATCGGTAGTTTTTAATCCCCAGATTTTTGGGTACAAACTAAAATTGGCTTTCATATCTTCATGAACTTCTTTCTGTAAATCAATTCCTAATTTTCGATAAGCTCTAATAACTACATCTGTACAAACACCTTTATTACTTGGTACATCGCCATTTGGATAGTCTATTGAAAAATAACTTGGGTCGTAGGTTACTTTTTGATGTGTTAATTGTAAAGCAGCATCAGATAATTCTAATTCTTGTGTTGCTGTTTGTGTAAAACTTAGATTTGCATAAAGAAATAATATTATTAGAATTTTGTAATGTTTCATATTAAAAAACAGATTACTGCCTTTGCAGGAATTTAAAAATCAAACTTAAAAGTAGCTCCTGCTAAAAACTGAATACTTTGTACCGGAAAATTTTGCCAACGTTGGTAACCTTCATTCGCTATATTATTAGCTTTTGCAAATACCGAAATCTGATCGTTTATATGATAGCCTAAATGTGCATTAGCATCAAAATAACTATCTAAAACAACAGTAAATGGTGTAGTAATTGTTATTCCATCATTTAAAAAGAACTGGTCTTTACGTTCGCCTGTATAAAATAAATTTGCCCCAGCAAACCAATGTTGGTTTATTTGATAATCTAAAAATAGTGACCCTTTTATGTCTGGTAAGTTCCACGCTTCAGCTTCTGTTTTGGTTGTATATTTAAAATATTCCGCTTTAATACCTAATTTGAAATTTCGATTTACATCTACATTTATTTCACCTGCAACTCCAAAAGTATCAACATTATCATAGGTAATTCCAAAAGAATTTCCATAAGTATAATTTTCTGCTGTAAGTGTAATATCATTATTTCTAAACAAAGCTTTATTATTATCTGCTACATAACGTCCGCTAATGTTATAACTCATATTGCTAGACAATTTACCTTTTAAACCAATATATGCGTTGTATTGTTGGTCGGTTGGTGTGATAAAAAGAGTTGGCGATACAAAATGATTTTCGGTAGCAAAATCATAATATGAATTTTGAATTAAATCGCCTTCTATTCCACCATAAGCTATCAATACATCATTTACCAATCTGTAAGTTGCTGTAATATTTGGATAGATAAAAAACTTACTGTCTTTTGATTCAGAATCTCTCATATAAACCGCAGAAACACCTAAATTAACGGTTAAATCGTCTTGTTTTAGTTGATATGTTGGTGTAATTCCTATTTGGAAATTACCGTAATTTAATTCATCAGTTGTAACATAATTTCTATCAAATGTACCGCTTAAATAATCTAATTTAATATCGGTTGAAATTTCCTCTCCATTAATTGGCACATCAATAGTCGACTTAAAAATAAATCTGTTTTCACCCGAGCCTTGGTTATCTCCAAAACGTCTAAAAAAGAAACTTCCTGAGTTAATATAAGTATTTTCAAACGTAATATCACCACCAAAATGTGCGCTAAAAAAAGAATGGTCTGTATCTATATTATTAGTTTGTGCTTGTGCAATTTGGGATTGCGGCACACCATACCAATTATACATTTGTTGCTGAAAACCAGCTTCAACATTCCATGCTAAATCACTTAATCTTGTAGCATAATTGACATTAATTTTTGTATTTGAAAAACTATCATCAAAAGATAAATTCTCAATACCGCCTTGTGATGAATGATGACTAACATAACCACCAACACTTTCGGTTCTGCTAATAGCATGATTTAAATACACTTCTCCTAAAATAGTTGTATACGTACCAACACCTAACGTAGCATAATTATCATACAATTTTACGGGTTTCCTTTTTTCAACAACTGCCGCTTTTCCTTTTGCCGGTGTAAACGTTGATGCAACCGGAAACGAAAAAATATTATATTTAATTTTCTTTTTTGTTGTGGTTTCTGCATCATCTAACGACGGAATTTCTTTCACTTTAAACGCATCTGATATTGATGGTGTATAAGGTTTTACAACATCAATAACACCTGTATTAATGGTATCATTATCTCTGTTTTGAGAGAACGCAAAAGTTACACTTAATGTAATAACAACTACTAGTATATTTTTTATTTGCTTACGCATAATTTTAATTTTCTTCTGATTGAATTGATGAATTTGTTTTTGCTTCTTCGATTTTTATTTTTCGTAATTCGGCTTTAGCTTCTGTTACAACATCATTAAACTCTGCAAAATTTTCGATAACACTTTCTAAAATATAAGTAGCTTGAAAAGCATCATCTAAAGCATAAAAATTCTTTGCCATAAGTACTAAACCTTTGGCACTAAAATATTTATAACCTGAATAGTTTTTAGCTAATTTTTGAACCGATTTGTTTGATGATTCGTGCTTACCTTCCTTATGTTTAAAATAAGCATTATAGTATAGTGCTTCTGCTGCGGTTTCGCCTGTAGCAACTTTTTCAACATTCGCATAAGCTCCTTTCGCTTTATCTTTATCGCCAGTTTTAATTGCAGAGCGTGCAATTATTATATGTGCATCACTTTTAATTTTATTATCAATTCTTGAACTTGCTAATACTTTTTCGGCATAAGAAACGGCTGCATCATAGTTTTCTAATTGATAATTAGCTTTCATTAAATTAGATTGTGCAAATATGACATTCTGCGGAAAATTAGCTTCTTCTTCCAAACGCAATAATAATGGAATGGCTTGATTCCATCTTTTACTTTCTAAATAATGTTGTGATAAACGTGATAAGGCCTCTTCGGTATATTCACTTTGTGAAGCATCAACAATATATTTATAATGTGATGCCGCATTAGAAGTCAAATCTTTTTTGTAATACAATTGCGCTACATAAAAATGGGCATGTAAAGCATGTAAACCACGAGGAAATTCATTTAAATAACCATTAAATAATGTAATCGCTTTATCTGTATTATTATCTAAATATTGTTTTTCGGCAGATTCGTAAGTAGCATTATCCAATTCTGCATCGGTAACCTCAACATAATCTAAAGTACGCACCCAAGCTGCATATTCATCCACACGACCTAAATCTATATAAATTAAACGTGCCGTAGCTACAGCTTGAACAGCTTCTGGGGTTCCTGGATAATCACCTGCTACTCTTTTAAATTTACTTAAAGCTACCTCATTTTCACTTCCATTATAGTACACCAATCCTTGACGCAGTAACGCTTTTGGAACAAACGAGCTCATTCTATATTCTGAACTTAATCGATTGTAAACTTGCATTGCCTTATCAGTCTCATTGGCTTTTACATATGAATTTCCTAATTCATACATAGCATCATCACGTAGTTTAGACTTCGGATATTTATCAATAAAATTTTCTAATTCTGATATTTTTTTTGAAGCTTGTCCAGAATAGCCAACACTAATTGCTTTTTGAAAAGCAGGATAATCTGAATCTATTTCACTTAATTGAATAGCATTATTGTAAGCTTTAATAGCACTACTATATTGACTAGACACAAAATGCCCATCACCCAAACGTAAATACGCATCATTCAATCTTACTTTATCATCTTTTTTATTTGATATAAATTGATTAAAATATCGGGTTGCTTGCGAATAGTTTTTTTGTTTGAAATAAGTATACGCTAAGTTATAATCTATATTCTCAATTTCTGGAGTTGTTGAAGATTCTGTTTGCTGCTGAAACTGTTTAAAACCAACTAATGCATCATCATAATTAGTTAAGTTATAATCTGCTTCAGCTTTCCAAAAGGTAGCTCTTGCCGTGTATTGAGCAACTCTAGGCTCTTTTAAAGATTCATCAAAAAGTGATTCTGCTTCTAAATATTGAGTATCATTATAAAGCTCAATACCTCTATAAAATGCTACTTTTTGGTAGGCTACTTTATTTTCAAAACTCTTTTTACCCTCTAATAATTTAAGGGCTTCTTTATAGTTTTTTGATGTGATATATGAATCAATTAAAAGGGTTTCAATTTCTTCTTTATAACTCGTATCTGGATATTTATCTAAATATGCCGCCAAAACTTGTGGTGCCGATTGATACGGGTTTCCTATTTCATAACTAATTTTCGCATAATTTAACCATGCATCTTCTTGAATTTTTAAATCGTAATTCATTTGAGATGCATATCTAAACGCATTTAAAGCTTCTTGTTTTTTATCTAAATTAATGTAACTTTCTCCTAAATGATAGTACGCATTTTGCGCAATGGAGTTATTTCCTCCAACAATTTTATTAAATTCAGAAATGGCATTTTCATAATCACCTTGTTTATAATGAGCATAACCCAATTGATAAAAATCGGTATTATTCCACTTGCCTCTTTTCCCTTCATATTCGGCTAAATAAGGAATAGCTTCAGCATATTTTTCTAAATTAAAATAACTTTCTCCTATAATTTTTGAAAGTTCTGATACTTCAGCATTATCACTTGTTTCTAGTCTTTCTTTAGCGAGTTCAATAGCTTTTTCAAATTTTCCCAATTTAAAATGTAAGTCTGCTTGATAATAAGATAGCTTTTCTTTGTAACGTTCTTGATCACTTACTTGATCAAAATACTCGTTAGCTTTGTCGTAATCATCACCTTCATAAGCCATAAAACCTATGTAATACTTTGCCTGCGAACCATATTCTTGAGAGTTTTCAACACGCGTTAAGTATTTTTTCGCTATAGTATATTGCTTTGTAGAAAATGCAGAATAGCCATTATTAAAATTAAACTTTTCTTTTTCTTTTTTACTTAAAGCTTCTTCATTCACTTTGTTATACCACTTTCTAGCATGAGCGTATTTAGAATTTTCAAAATAATAATCGGCAACATCAACAAAAGCAGTATTACGTTTTGTGCTTGTTGGATACTCTTTTACAAAATCTTCAACTAATTGATCTGCACTTTTTTGATTTAAACGTACAGCACAATTAGCTATATAATAGGTGCAATCCGACTGTAAAATTTCTTCTTTAGCTGTTTTCTTTACACTAGCAAATAACGACTGAGCCGCAAGGTATTGCTGATTATTATATAGTGATAAGGCTTTTTGGTAATCGACTAAACCACTGGTATAGGTAGCCGTTTTTTGTGCTATAATTTGAAAACTAAAACTTATAGCCACTAAAAGGGAAATAATATTCTTTTTAGTCATTAACGATTCGTTTTTTAATTTGATGTTATAAAGATAATTCAATCTAAAACCTATAACGCAACAATCGTGCTATAATTATAAACCAAGTTATTAAATGTTAAATTCTATTAGAAAATAAAGCAAACTTTTAAGCGTTACTTTTTAAGTTTTAACTTTTTAGTAATACATTTACAAGACTTTAAAATTATTTTAATTTATGCCAAACCCCATTTTACAACTAAAAGACGTTTCTATTTTTCAAGGAGAAAGCCTAGTGCTAAAAAACGTGAATGTAGAAATTAATAAAGGTGATTTTGTATATCTAATAGGAAAAACTGGAACTGGAAAAAGTAGTTTTATGAAAACCCTTTATGCAGATTTACCTTTAACCGAAGGTGAAGGACATATTGTTGATTACGATTTAAAAAATCTTAAAGAAAAAGATATTCCATTTTTAAGACGAAAATTAGGTGTAGTTTTTCAAGATTTTAAATTATTGACTGATAGAACTATTAACGACAACTTATTATTTGTTTTAAAGGCTACTGGATGGAAAGACAAAGAAGAAATGAATACACGTGTTGAGGAGGTTTTAACTAAAGTAGATATGAAAACTACTGGATTTAAATATCCGCACGAACTTTCTGGTGGCGAACAACAACGCATAGCTATTGCTAGAGCTTTACTTAACAACCCTGAACTTATTTTAGCTGATGAACCTACTGGAAATCTAGACCCACAAACTAGCGTTGAAGTTATGGAAGTGTTACAAGAAATTAATAAAAATGGCAATACTATATTGATGGCTACACACGATTATGCTTTACTACTTAAATATCCAAGTAAAACACTAAAGTGTGATGAAAATCAAGTTTATGAAGTTGTGCAAAAGAAAGGCTAAGTATGCTATCCATTTTAATTCCCACATATCATTACAATGCATACCCGTTAGCAAAAGAGCTTTTTCAACAAGCCTTAAAATGCAATATTAACTTTGAAATTTTAGTTTATGATGACGCATCTAAGTCTAAACTAAACATAGAAAACAAAACCATTAACAATCTATATCATTGTACTTTTAAAGAATTACCTAACAATATAGGTAGGAGTTCTATTCGAAATTTATTAGGAACTAAAGCCCTTTACGATAATTTGCTTTTTGTTGATGCTGGTACATATCCAAAAGAAAAAGAATTTATTAAAGACTATATAAAATATTTAAATACTAAAGTAGTAATTGGAGGTATGGTCTCTAAGATTAAATCACCAAAAAAGCCATTTAAACTCAGGTGGTTATACACAAATAAAAGAGAACACAAAACATTATGTTCGTCAAATTTTTTTATTGACAAGCATACTTTTCTATCTTATCCTTTTGATGAATCTTTAAAAAAATATGGTTATGAAGACGTTCTTTTTTTTGAAACTTTAAATAAGAATAACATTAAATGTAAACAAATTAAAAACCCAGTAATTCATGAAGCTGACGATGGTGCTAATGCTTTTATCAAAAAAACAGAATATGCAATTGAAAATTTAATACAGCTGTTAAACCAAGGAAAACTAGACAGAAGCCAAAACAAAACTTCCAAAGTATTTGAACGATTATGCAAACTTAAATTAAATACATTTATTGCATATTTATTTAAACTTAGTAAATCAATGCTTAAAAAGAATTTCAACTCTAATTATCCTTCTCTTTTTTTATTTGATTTATATAAATTGGGCTACTTTTGTTTACTAAAAACCAAAAATTAATGCCTTTTTTTTCTGTAATAATACCACTTTACAACAAAGAATCCTACATTAAAAACACATTAAAAAGTGTTATTAATCAATCCTTTACTGACTTTGAAATAATTATTATTGATGACGGAAGTACAGATGAAAGTTTAAACCTAGCATATCAATTTCAAGATTCAAGAATTACTATTATTGAACAAAAAAACCAAGGTCCATCGGTAGCTAGAAATAAAGCAATAAACATAGCAAAAGGAAAATACATTGCTCCTATAGATGCTGACGACATTTGGTATAAAAATCATCTTTTAGAATTAAAAAGCTTAATTAACTCTTTTCCTAATGCTGGGTTGTTTTGTAATAATTATGAAATTAAACTTGATGATAATTTAATTAAAAAAGCAAATTTTAATTTTAGTTATAACTCAGAACATATAGAAATTCCTAATTTTTTTGATGCAAATATTTACAATTATATTCCATCATCATCATCTACGGCTTTTTTAAAATCTTCATTTATTAAACTTGGAACTTATAATACTAGTTTAAGAACAGGCCAAGATCTTGATTTATGGATTCGATTTGCACTTAAATACAAAGTGGTGTTTAATCCAAATATAACAATGACTTATAATCATTATGATGATTCAAGTCTTTCAAAAAGTAGTTATAATTTAGACAGATATAATTATATTTCTTATTATAAAGAAGAAGAAAAACAAAATCCATCTTTAAAAAAATATCTAGATGTTAATAGGTATGCTGTATCTTTAAGGTGTAAAGTGAATAATGAAAAAGAATTATATAGAAAGTTAAAAAAGGAAATTAATTATAAGAATTTAAACGCAAAACAAATGCTACTTATAAACATGCCTATATTTGGATTGAAATTGATGAAAAAACTTCAGATGTTTCTTATAAATAAAAATATATATTTAACTGCATTTAAATAATCAATACATCTCAATGTTTTAGTAACTCTTCCCATTCTCTAGAAATTTTATCTATAGAAAATTTAGCTACACTTGCTTTAGCGTTTTTCTTACAATGATTATACAACTCTTTGTTTATAACAAAACTATTCATAGCATCTGCCAATGCTTTAACATTGTTATTTTCTACCAATAAACCATTGTGTTTATGAGTTATAATTTCTTTTGGACCAGATTTACAATTCACAGAAATCACAGGTGTTCCACATGCTAATGATTCAATTAATACTCTCGGGAAGCCTTCATGCTTACTTGTTAAAACAGTAAAATGTGCATTTTTAACATACGGAAAAGGATTTGATATAAACGGTAAATATTTCACATTATCTTCTAGCCTCAATGTACGTATTTTATCTTTTAAAAACAAAACATCTTGTCCGTTACCAATAATAATTAGTTTAATGTTCCTTTTAGGTAAAACGGACGATTTATAGACATTTAAAAGTAAACTTAGGTTTTTTACTTTCTCTTCTATTCTTCCATAAAAAAGAATAAAATTTTCATTAATTGCTATAGTTTCATTTGATAATTCTCCAACCTTTTTTATATCAATTGGATTATATATTTGCTCACAATTATCAAGCTTATATTCATTAATAATAACTTTTTGTATTTCTTTACTAACTGCTACAAGTTTTATCGGTCTTTTGTATAGCAATTTTACAAGACTCTTTTTCTGAGGAAAATAATTTTTCAATTTATAACTACGTACTACAAATATTTTTCTTTTAGCTATAAATACAAAATTGTACAATACATATTCTTTAAAAAAACTAGGTCTTGTACGATTGTCTATTATAACATCAAAATTGTTACTCTTAAAATATGAACGTAACATTTTAAATTTATTAAAACTTGTTAATTTTATTCCCAGTTCCTTTTCTAAATTAAATAATTTTCCTGAATAATTATAATCTATATCATTTTTAGTTATCATTACGTGAACATCATAACCAATTTTTGAAAGCATCTGAGATAGTATTGCAGAAGACCTTTCTGCTCCTCCTTTTCCTAATGATGTGGTTACAATACAAATATTTTTCTGCATCAATTTTAAAATGATAATATTTTATAATTATTCTTTTAATATAAAAAAACTGTCTAATTAATCATGCAGTTTTCAAATCATTTTTTTAGTTTCAATCTTACCTGACTTAAATTTTATTTTAATAAAATAAACTCCTAATCTATATTTTGACAAATCTATTTGAAATTTACTTGAATTTATTTCTTTAACTGAATAAATTCTTTTACCGTTATATCAGAAATAAAAATTGAGCTTAAATTTTCATCACTAACAAGATTTAAAGTCCCTGATACTGGATTAGGAGATACTGCAAAACTAACATCTCCACCATCTAACAATTCATTAATTTGAATATTTACATTTTTAGAAGAATTCTTTGACATTGATGTTATTGGTAGTGTACAGTTTAAAGATAATGTCGTAATTAAAACACTCAATAAAAATATTTTTTTCATGATAATTTAGAATTTAAAGTTATTATACTTAAAACTAGGTCGTTAATGTTTTTTTACCAAGTAATAACTTGCTAAGTTATAAACAATTACTACTTTTAATAAAAACTTATTGGTTGAAACCCATAATTCAAAAAAAAATAAGCTAGTTGTTTGAAAATTTCTTTTTATTGAAGTTATTAAATATCTAATCTAGCTTAAAAAAAGCGTCATAATCAATTGTATCTTTTATAATTCGTTTTCTTTCTTTAAATTGATTACTAAAAATACTACGAGTAAAATCTACTTCATTACTTATAACTCCACATAAATCTGCGATACTATGAAAAATATCATCAATCATATATTTTGAATCTAAATTTTTATAAATATTTTTATTGAGTTTATAGTCTTTTGATAACCAAAGTATCATCGGTATTTCATAAACATTTTTTGTTCTCATCCTATCTCTAAAATGTCCTGAAAAATCAATATCGTCATATACCTCTTCACCATGGTCTGAAAAATATAAAACAAAACTATTAGCTTTAACTTTTTTTGTTGATTCAATAACAGTTCTTATAATATAATCAGTATATCTTACAGCATTATCATAGTAATTTATCTCATTATAAACACTTTCTCTTTTAAATTTACTTTTGGGAATATCGTTATTGAAAAAATTAAAACTTTCTGGGTATCTATTTTTGTAATTAAAATGAGTGCCTAATGTGTGTAAAAAAATCACTTTTTTATTTCCTTTTTCTAATAAAATCTCATTGAATTCATCAACTAAAACCTTATCAAAATTGGTTTCGTCTCTTGTATGCTTTATATTAAAAAAAGTAGAGCTATCTGCACCTAACCCAATTTTAGTAACGTGTGAATCGTTAACACCTAATGGTCTTTGATTTGAAATCCAATAGGTTTTATATTTTGCTTGATTTAACAATTGTATTATAGAACCTTTATACTTACCATCTGGGTTTTCATAATTACCTAAAGTTAATGCTTTTGTTAAACTAGCAATCGTATAAGTTTCTGGGCTTATTACATTATTATATATTAACAATTCATTTTCAATTTCTGTAAGTAATGGCGTCGTGTTTCTATAATAATCATAAATTCCTAAATGCGCTCTGGCTGTTGATTCTCCAATAATAATAACATAAATTTCTTGTTCTCCTTCGTTTGATGTTCTTGATACATTCACAAAATTGCCTATTTTGTTATTTATATAATCACCTAATTTTTCAGATTCAACATAGTATTCTACAGCAGACCTTACTGCCATATATGGCAAATTGTATATAATTAAACCTGAAAATTTTAAAAACAGAAGGATTACGATAGTTAGTCCTAACATTTTTATCCCTAAAGACTTAATTTTAAAATTTTTATTTTTTACTTTTAATAATGTTATTAACGTTGTTGTTAAAATAACTATTCCAAATATTATAATGGTCTTATCAATATAAAAACTAATAAACTCTTTTGCTTCTTCTGGGTTGGTATCTAAAGCAACAAAAATTGCAGACGAACTAAATGATGTATTAAACAAATAATAATACACCGTTTCAAAATAAATACATATTGAAAATACTAGATATGAAATAATAAAATAATATTTTTTAAATTTTTTGTTGAAAAAATAGAGTGGAATAATAAGTGCTATTGTGAATAGAATGTTTTCAATTAAGTTTAAAATAGTACTTGATGTAATTTTATTAAAAATGCATTCAAATAAAAATGCTAATAAAATAAGGTAAAAATATTTTGAAAATATTCTACTTAAGTTAGTCATACTTGCTTATTTATATTTTATAAATTTTTATTTTTCCCAATAAAATTATGCCTTAAAATGAAAAATACAACAATTAAATAAAAAACATATCTAACAAAATGAGCAATAACAATTCCTTCTGTTCCATATATTTTTATGAAATAAACTGAAAATCCATAAAATAGTAATACAGAAAGCAATTCGGTAAAAATAAAATAACCTATTTGTTTTTTTGCTATAAACTGATAAGATATAACTATAGCAATAAATTTAACTAAATCACCCAATAATTGCCATTTAAACATACTTGAGATGCTTAAAAAATCTTCTGTATAAAGTAGTCTAATTATTAAGGTTCTTGATAAGAAAACTAAAGCCATACCAACAATAATTAATGGTAATAGCATTATATATATCCTTTTTACTTCACTTCTAAATTCAAATGTATTATTAATTTTAGCATACCGTGGTAGTATATATAATGGGAAAATTGCTGCCAAAAACTGCATGTAGGTTTTTGATATTGATGTCATTGCTGTCCAATATCCTGCTTCTGAAATACTAACATTTCTTTTTATCAAACTTCTTATAGCTATGTCATTAATATTAATAAACAAAATAACAACAACCGTCATAAAACTATAAGACAAAAGCTTATTTTTAAAATCTAAATTAAAGGATAGTTTATCAAAACTAATATAGCTTTTATGGTTTTTAGAAAAGAAAAATATATAAATTAAAAATTGCAATAAAGGAAGTGTGCTTATAGCAAGTAAGCTCCCTTTTAAACCATTCTTTACTGTAAATACTACAATAAATAAAGTACTAACTATTATTGTTGATAACGTAATTTTTGAATATAATTTGTATGCTGAATGACCATTTAAAATTGAATATATAATTGCATTAATACTCATAAAGGGGATTATAAAAGCTAATATTTTAAAAATATACCCTAAATTTCTATTTGGACTAAAAATGATATTATTTAATATATCAGATAAAAAAAACAACACTAAAAAGGAGAATAAGGCTGCAATAGCAGAAAGTATAAAAGCTGTTGAAAACAAATGGTTCAAACGCTCTTTATCTTCTTTGTATTCTGAGATATACTTAACTAAACCATTAGAGATACCTAATATAGAAAATTGTTCAAAAAATTTAACAGTATTCTTTAGGTTACCAACTAAAGCTATTCCTTCTGCTCCAATTAGTATTGCTAAAACTTTTTGAGAGATTAATGAAAACCCCATTCTAACTAAAACCAATAATGTGTTAGCAGATGTGACTTTTAATAGTAAGTTTTTTTTTATAAAGCTTGGTGTTTTCAATACTTTAACAAATAAGTTTAATTGAAATATTTTTTAACTTTTTTCTTTAACTACACCAAAAAGCGAGCTTCCAAATATTAATAAAATCACTCCATAATACATTAAATAACTTACAAAATGACCAATTACGGCTCCTTTCACACCAAACATGTCAATAAAATAAATACTGG
>Ga0256845_1002291_pt1 | contig 14033 bp, 13 predicted proteins | sample RiftiametaG_FD_189101 | JGI IMG/M metagenome (GOLD analysis project Ga0256845, IMG submission 189101) | Tube worm associated microbial communities from hydrothermal vent at the East Pacific Rise, Pacific Ocean - Riftia | ecosystem: Host-associated > Annelida > Integument > Unclassified ...
TGGGGGGGCAGCCAGCTCTGCTTGACTCAACACGTGCCGCTCTCTAGCGTTACGACGCATAGCCCTACGACGCATATTAGCTTTCACCCGAGATCTGATAGCCGCAGCCTTCTCTTTTTTAGTCTTAGATTTTGATTTTGGCCTGGTAGGTTTAACATCTTTTGTTAAATCCTTACCGTAATCACCAAAATACTTGGAATAATAGTCTTTAGCCTCATCATCCACAGCCTCTTTATCTGTCTCACCACGACGCCTACGAAGACTACGTAATCTACGTCTCCGTGCCATTACTTCAGGAAGTTCGCTTTCACTATCATCTATATCATCCATCAAATCCGACTCTTCGGGCATAACAGGCGCATTAGCAGGTAAAGAGTCCCAATCTACATCCTCACCACCGAGACCCCGAACTAACGCCCACAACTCTTGAGCTGATTCTGCTTCTAAATCTCTGTGATACCCGCCAACATCATCCCATTTTTCTTTAATTTTAGGAGCAGCTTTGCGCCTACGTAAACTCTTCCTGCGTAAACGAGATTTCTTATCTCTAAACCGATAATTAGTAGCCTCATCAAGATCCTGCTTACGGTTAGAGTCTAATGCCATATCCTGAGTATCAATCTCAGAAGTATCATAACTTGAGGGTTTACCCTTTGGAGGTCTAAATCCATCCGCAGCTCTACGGATACTACGCACCGCTCTACGCTTAGCCGCTGACGTTACACGGCTACTGCCATGCTTACTCTTCTTAACTCTTTTTTTACCAGCCACGTGTTGAGCCTCCCAAGCTTCAGAATCAGTAATACCATCTAGTAATTGAGCTGAAATATTCAAAGCATTACGCTTCTTAGCATATTCAGGCACACGAGGCTTCTCAAAGGTATCAATAATCCCACCAATCCTACCATCCGGCTGAACCTTAACTATCTTGTCACCCCAGTTAGGCTCATGAGAGGAAGAATCCGGCCCTAACGAAGGATTAGGTAACCCACCCTTACCAGGTTTTACCGAGGGTCTTTTATTCACAGTAGGAGTTCTAAAAGGTGCATCACCCGAAGTATCACGTGTCATTCTTGGATCAGACATTTTAGTCGTAACCTCACTCCGCTCCCGTATCTTAGGAACCTTAAAAGGATCATTTGTAGACGTATCAGGAGTCATTTTACCATCACTAAGACCCTTCTGAGCCTTTCTAACAAAATCAGCGACGGCCCTATCTAAGTGCGCTAAAGTAGTCTGGTACCCCGCACCCTTCGGAGGCCAAATAACAACGTTATCCTGCGGATCAATCTCAATCGACCACGCATTTTTAGTTACTACCGATCCCTGAAGCAAGCGAGCTTTCACCTTGCTCGCATTTAATCTAGTCCTGTTACGTCGCATTTATACAACCCTTCCTATTAACTAAAAACCTATACATTCCCTAGTATATGTACAACTGACCATCATCACCACGCTCTAAACCTAACTCAGGAAACTTCTCCGCAGCCTCAGTTAGCTCTTTTCCGAAATCAACGTCAATGTCCGAGGTACCCCAGTCTCCATCCCAAAAACCCGCGCCATGCCCATTCATTGTCAAAATAAAGTCATGCGCAGCCTGACCCAGGTCGTTACCCGTCCAATAGCACGCCTCCTCTAACAAATCTGCGTTTTCTGACTGAAACCTCCCACAAATATCCGCCAACTTAGCCTGACTTTCCGCAGCTAAGTCCTCAAAGGTAGCATCATCATAGTTATACTCCACACCATCTTCATCTACGTCATGTGAAGACCACACTAAAGTCTCGAAAGCTTGCCTGGTAAAATCATCCACTTCTTGTGCTCTGCGTCTTATTCTATTCACCTTTCTAATCGATTTTTTTGCAGCTAATTTATGTTTCTTAATACTTGAACTTCTACGCCTGCCTACATGAGGTAAAGCTATTTGACGAGGGTCTTTAGTTGTTTTAGAATCAGGCCTCTTTACGTCGCTCACATACTCTGCTACTTCTACATAAAGACGTGCAGCACCCTCAGATCGCAACTGATTAAACAAGTCAACCTCGGACTGAGTTAAATCAGAACCATCTAAATGCTTAATAAATACAGATATTTGAAGACCATCATCGTACCCAAAAACCTTTTGATTATCCGTAGAAGTCCACCAACGTCCGCCAAACTCCCAAGCATCTTCCTCTATCTCCTCCAGCGCTCCAAGAAAGGACATATCCTGTGTATCTTCATCTACAGGATCACCGCCCTCTTGACCAGGATCAGCCTCTATTCGAGTTACCTGATACTCCGCCAACAATGCTTCAGCGTTAGGCACTGCTACCTCCACTACATCCTCTCCATACCTATCCGAAAGTTCTTCAATACGTTGAATATACTCACCCTCTTGCTCATCATATTGATCAAAAGGGTTCGGAACCTCGCTTGCACCATTAATCACTGACCTAATAAACTCACGAGATTTAATATGATGCGGTAAAGCCATTTGACGAGAGTCTTTAGTTGTTTTAGGATCATCAAAAGAGTCAACACCACCTAAACCATAGTCAGCCATGTTCAAGCTCTCCAAGTCATCCCAACGAGACGAGTCCATCATCAACATCTCATCAAACAGTTTAAGTTCCACAGCACTTAAGTCCGACCCATCTGCGTGCCTAAGATGTCCTGACGTATGAATATTCTCGCCCGTTTCCATACCCCTCGTAGACTCAGTTTCCCACCATGTAGCACCGTTATCCTCCGCAGACATAAAACCAGTATCCCTAAGTCTATACACCGCTTCCTCACCACCTACAAGATCATCCTCAACAACTACTTCTACTTCATAATCAGGAACTTCCTCTTCTTCATCCCACGCAGGAAGAGTGTTCTCGTATTCAGTATACAAATAATGCCCCCGAAGTACCTTAATGTACTTTATAACATCCGAAGTTGCACCTTCACCCCAATCAGCCTCAATCTCGTCTCTACCACGATTAAACTTCTCTTCTTGCTCATCATATTGATCAAAAGGGTTCGGAACCTCGCTTGCACCATTAATCACTGACCTAATAAACTCACGAGATTTAATATGATGCGGTTGTTTAGTGTGCAAACCCGCTGCAACTATTTCCCGGTCATAGTCTTCTTGGGTATTAATCCGTCGCGCAATCTTTAATAGCTCTGATACTGGTAAAGACGCGTAACCCTTCTCACCTACAGTATCCAGTACCTCAGCAATCGCACTCTTAGGAAAATTAGCAGAATAATATTCTCGATACTTAACAAACTGAGAAGCCGTAATCTTAGCTGTACGGTCTTGCTTCCACATTGCATTCAGCATGCCCGTAAAGGCTCGAATACCAGCATCCGCATTAGCATTTTTATGCTGCTTAGCAACCTGTAATGCGTCATACACAGATGTTACAGGTAAATGTGACGAAGTTTTCTCGCTAACTGCACTCAAACGAGCTGCCGCCTTATCTCGCAAATGACGGACAAACGCATCTGGCGTAGTATCCCTAGCAGCATAGTTAGCTTCTTTAGCTCTACGATCTACAGCAACTTGAGCAAATCTGCTAGCCAACCGCTCCATCGAAAAGCCTCGGACAGTATGCCCTGATAAATTAGCTAATGCTTGTTTAGTTTGATTTCTATCTACCATTACATCCTCACTAAAGTATATTCCTTATCAACACAACAATCACTTTAACACAATCCATTGTCAAAATTCTAAAGATCCGAAGAGAAAAAACTAACTAGCTCTACCTCACCCTGACATTGAACACACCTCACACGTAACGGTAATGACCCAAAAACTAAAGATAAAACCCCGCCGCATTTACCACACACTAAAGGGTCGCAATCATCCGTAACACAGTCTTCATCCTCTGATTTACGTAGCTGTTGTAACAAACCTGACATATTATCTGCTACCTCGGTTTGTTTTCCAGCTAATTTATTTAAACTTATAAAGATTTCTGAGTCTGACATGACAATAAAATACCAAAAAACTAGGAAACGGGTGAGAGCTTTTTAGGAATAGCTGAGATCATTTCAGCTCCGTAACCTGTATCACTATAATAGTGACTCCAGTACTCCGCAGCCTTTTCATCTACTCCATTTTTCAGTAACCACCGATGAGCTAAATCAGCACGTACCCTCCGCTGAATCTCAGCTACCATCTCTTGACCGTAAGGCCCATAGTAAGACTCAAAATAAGCTTGCGCTTTCTCATCTACTGCCAGCTTGCGACCCTTAAACTGATTAAAAGCCGATGCCACAGTTCTCGCTAAAGACCCGTATTCACGGCTAGCAACTTTTAAAGATTCATACTTAACTGCATGTACCGCCGCACGTACCCGAGTCATATCCATACCATCCAACTTATCAATAATCTCAGCCGCTACCAAAAAAGGCACGTCCAATTCTTTCGCAATCAAACGAGTTTTCATCCCATCTTGAACCGCTGCCTTAGCTACCGCGATTTTTTCAGCTCCCACTGCTTTATTCAATTCAGACCAAGTATATGTCTTAGGCGCAACACTTTGACCTACTGTAGCATTAAAACGCTGCACTAAAGCTTGCGGGATAGGTTTAGTAAATGTATCATCATCAACTAATGTAGCACCCCAAACCCCAAACAGAGCCTGCGTAGCCTCTTTAGCATCTTGTACCTGGACCCTCCTCGCAACTCGCCTACTCGAACGTTTACGAGAAGTTACAGGCTCCTCTACCAGCGGGTCATCCTCATCTAAAAAATCGCTACGCTTGATCCGTAACTTACCCTCGGACTTATCCGCGCTCCAAAGATGATGTGCTCGTTTAGTCTTTCGTAACATAACCTTATACCTTTAATAATACCCACTAAAACTATCGTTAGAAGGGTACCCTGAGTTTGACGGTTGTGTCAACTCAAAATTTGCACCGTACTCTTGTACCTGAGTAGCCGCCACCTGCTCCTCACGCTTATCTTTAATCCAACTCTGTAATAACTTTACAATACCTGTCAATTTCCAATCAAACGTAGCTAATGCCACAAACTCTAAACCCTTCAACGCACCGTCCAACATGTTCGCCCACATACTATTGTCATACGGGTTTTCAAAGGCGTTCTTACGTTTAGAAAGCTTTCGGTATACATGAGACATACCCGCCTCATCTAACGCACGTTTTAATAGTTTTTCCATTGTATTAGTCATCACGCCTTCATTATATAGCACACACTGTCGGAAAATTAAAGGATTAAAAGTAGACCGGATATACCGAAAAAAACAAGGGAGTTACAGGAAAGAAAAAAGCTTCAGGCATCAACTTAAAACTGGCATCCGAAACTCTAGCAATTCTTGTAGATCCCTGTAAGACTCGTGACACCAACGCAGGCGGCGCATTTGTAGTAATAATACCAGGTTCGTGAATTGTAGCACATGCACAATACTGAGTCCGCCTGATTTTTTTCAAAATATAATCATGCCTCGAGTATGATGCCGCTACAGCACTCACATCCAGACTATAACAATGCTTCGATTTACAAATATACCTACGCTTAAACTCGTGAAAAGACATTTCAAAATACTTATCTAACCACGAATACATAGTTATCGACGACACTCCTACATAATCCGACATACCAGATACAGAGCTAAACAAGCTTGCCGCATCTAACAGTATCTGTCGAATCAAATAACCGTGCTGCGCCTGAATCACTAAAACCTTGTGCGAAGTATCGCTACGTTTACACACATCACAAAAATGATATTCCTTACGTGTTATTGGTTTCAATAATGTAACTACATTTTTACATCCAGGCGTAGCACAATTTTTTGTAAACGACATTAGTACACCTCTTACTCAGCCTTAACCCACGTGACTAAATCTGCAAATTTAAAACCTGAATAATCCACTTTACCTGCAACACATGATAAAGCCCAGTCCTTTGATGCACGCTGCATAATCTCTTGACCGCAAATACGCTCTGCTTCATCTACTGTAGATACCCCCATAGCCGCCTTAACTTTATCCAACCCCCCGTAAGACTTAACATACTCACCTAACAAACTCTTAGAATGTGCTGCAATCCAGTCAGCGGGAAATAAAGGCATTTGCTTTGCAAGCACTTGAGTAATCAAAAATTCACGTGCAAACATTTCTTTAGCACTATCCGTATAATCTGCAAAGCCTTCATTAAACTTCACCCTATGCTCCTCAATACTCGCAAACTCTAGTTTCTCTGCCAACGCTGCATCGCTTAAAAATACTAGATTTCTTGCACCTTGTACACTTACCTGTACTGCATACTCCTCGCCGTCCAACGGGTACTCCATATCAACAACCATCCCTACATCAGGGGATATAAAAGGTAATGAAGAAATCAGTACCCACTCAGCTTCTTTTTCCATTTTACCCTTAATTTCATCATTAACCTCTGATAAAGCCTTAATAGTAATTAAAGCTTGAGCCCCGTCTTTAGCCTCCGCCAGAGTCTCTATAGAGTCATATGTCACATGTTCAAACTTACGCGACTTCTTCTCCTCTTCAAACGCTTCATCCTCTGAAAGCTTTACAGGATTTTTACACTCATAATCTAAATCCTCAACAGAAATAGGAGCTACCTGATAATAAAAAACGGCTCCAACCTGTGCATCCGTATATGCCTCATCAAACTTTAATAAATATAGACGCTTAATAAATAGTATCTTATCTATCTTAGTCTGAATAACCTCAGCTAATACTTCAGTATACATACCCTCAAAATTAGTTTGGGACTCAACTATCTTTTGCGCGTTTTTAATCTTACCGCCTTTGCTCTTCTTACCTTTTACAGGATATTGACGTAATAAATCCAGCTCATGTACTTTCCAATAAGCATCAAAATCAGCTCTCAGCTTTGCATACGGAACTGTAATAACTGCCCTGTACTCTTGGGGTAATGCATCAATCGTAACTGAGTTACCAGAATCATTCAAGCCATGGTTCGATTGTGATTTCACTTCTAGGCTCTCCATAATATCTCACATCTCCTTCTACCAACTTTGTAATGTTTAACTGTCTCACCAACTTATCATCTACCAGTATCTTACCCAAACTATTTTTAGCTGCACCCTGCATGGCATCAAACACAATGCCAGGCAAATTATCAATATCTGGCTCACTTTTACGCGGCACATAAAATACTAACGTTGCAGTACATAGATAGTCGATAGGCTCTACAAAACCTAGCTTCCGATACTGCACGAATAAATCAAGGGACATCCTTGTACGTGTTTGCGTTAAATTATCAGAATGCGCTACAAAAGGTACTACCTTTCCCGACTTAAGCTTTTTACGCCGTATTACATTATTATTTTTCTGCACCAAAGGCCGACCTTCAAAAACTAAAGTAACACGTCTATTTTCCACACAAGCTCCCTATTATCTGCAACAATTCAGGATCTGTTCTTACACATAAATGCTTAACAATATAATCCCTTTCCAAAGGCCCACGAGCAAACATCTCACGTAAAGTACTACCCTGATAAATACCTGTTAATATAGTAACATCCCCATTTTCAATTTGATACTCAATTAATTTTTGCCTATTCTGTGCTGCCTTAACTTTATGCGCCGCTGCATCTTGTCGCATAGGAACTGCAATGTCTCTACCCAAAGTAGCACCTCCAACTAAATAATTAAACTTGACTTAGGAGTCTTAATACCCGATGCCTCCGCTCTAAGACTTTGATGCGCCTCCTCATACTGGTCTACTACACGTTGGTCCTGAATACGATCCTTACGCATCCAGTAAACCGCCCCATTACTAACTTCGATCTCTTCCATCAAACCAAAAGTAAAAGAAGCTGCATTCAGCGATATATCTACCCTATATCCACCACCTTGCACGGGTACTACACCCTCACTAATCAACAAAGGGTGTGCTAAAATAATAGACTCTGAGGGTAGTCTACCCAAAAAACCACCGATGTATTGCCTCCCCTCAGTCCACACACAAATCATCGGCACCATCGCCCCCTCATCTTCTCCCGGCTTAGGATCATAAAAAGGATGCTGCACAAAAGACCTCTGCCAGTCCTTTACCTCCCGCACTAACGCTTCCACCTCCTCAATTGTCTGCCCCATAAGATCAATATTTTTACCAGTCATACCAAAACCTTTCTTTACTCAAAACTTAATGTACTGAGCCCTTGATATTTTTCTACATGCCACGTATCACTAAAGTTAATTAGATTAGTTGCTAAACCCGAATTATCTGTTACTAACACCGTATGGTCTTGCCCATACGAAATAAAGCTCTCCGCGATCTTTTGACTATTCTCCGAATCCACAAATGAAAAGACCTCATCCAACAATAACAAATTACAGCCCTGACCCGATTTAGATGCCAAAGCATGCAAACCTCGAACCAACGCATTAGTAATTCTTGCAGTCTCTCCATCAGAATACAGTCTTGGGTCTATCTCTTTCAACCCATCAATCGCTTTAACTGAAATTTCACTCTTTAATAGGTCGCTTAAAGACCTACGATCATCCTTTTTCTTACTCTTCTTTTCCTTAAAAGAAGATATTTCTACACGTACTGTATCGCCCATAGCTGACAAGTACGCATTAGTCAACAAAGACAAATCATCCAGAGCAACTGCTAGTTTATGCAGCTTAATATAAGGAATATTAGTAATAAACCATGCTAAATGGTCAGATTCTATTTCAGCACGTTCAATGTCATCCTTTAATTTTTTTACCTCGCCTACTTGCGCATCTAAGCTAGCTTGTACACTCTCCAACGCCCTTATAGCACTCTCTACACCTTCCAATCTAACCATCAACCGCTGTATCTCACCCTGCACTCTAACTAACTCAGCTCCCAATAGCTTAACAGGCTGGTACGCGGCCTCTAATCCCTTACGCTCAACCTCATATTCAGACATAGCTGCTTGATGCACTATAGTAGCCTCTGCATGTTCCCCCTTTTTCTCCCGAATCTTAACATCTAACTCCAAAACAGTGTTTGTACTTTTTTCCTCTAGTCTAGCCTTTTCTAAATTTAATGCATCTACCGCCTCTTCATACTCCGTCTGCTTAACTGCTAAACTATGCTTCGCAACAGCATGCAAGGCTTCAGCATCACGTAGCCCCTTTTCTAGCTTAGCCTTAGAAGCTTTAGTTATTTTACTTCCACACGTCGGACACCTCTCTACACCCCGTAAAGGCGTGTCACGTTTATACGTCGTAACACCTACGTCAAGTCTTGCAGCTTCCAAAGCAAGACCCTTAATCTCAGTATTTAAACTAGTTACTTTAGATTCCATAGGCTGTAAAGCTATAGACTCCCGCTGCTTTCGGTCCCGTTCTGACTCCCAACGCTCCCTTTCCAACTCGGATACCTCGTCACCTATACGTGCCATAGCATCATTAGACCTCAAAGATTCATATAACAGAACTACACGCAACTGCTCCTTTTCATACTGCACTTTAGCTTCATCAACCGAAGCTTGCGCTTGCACCAATAACATATCTAAAGAAAGCCGCTGTTCTAATATTTGTTGCTGTTGGATCTTCAAGTCACCTGATTGACTTACCTGGCCTTGTAACACTAACACCTGACCTGCATGGTATGCTTTCTTCTGCTCCAAAGACTGTAACTCTGTGTATACCTTACGCTTTTTATCTCTAATATTATCTAATATTAAATCCCAGTCTTTCAATCCTACTAATCCACTAAGTACTTCTAACTTATCCTTATTCGCACCCCGTAACAACACGCTCCCTACTCTAGGGGACATGTATGACACAGCTAAAAATTGTGCATACGACATACCCAACACAGCGTTAATAGCCTGCCGAGTAGCCTGCATACTAGCCTCGCGCTTATCTACCCAAACCCCTGAAATCTCCTGCTCAAAGTATAGAGCAGTACCTTTATACTCAGTATGGTTATTATTATCTTGTGCATATACCGAAAGCTTAAACTTACGACAATACGTCACCCTATACTTTTGGTCATTAACCTTAAACTCTACCCTACCCCCGAAACCCTTCTTCCACAAACGGTTAACCACCCCATCCCCGCTAACACCTGTAGGGTTTTCACCAAACAGCACTTCACAAAGAGCATTAAACAACGAACTTTTACCCGCGCCGTTAGAACCACCCTTATCCCTGTTAACCCCGAATAGGTGTATTAACCCCGAAAAGTTAAAATTAACAGGATTAGTTTCTCCGAACGAAAACATCCCGATAGGATTAATGCTCTCAATAAATAACATAGCTTAGATACCACCCCGATCATTATGATTCCATCGGTGACAATTTTTCTTAATATCGTCTTTAACCATTTTACCACCACACTCAGGACAAACGGTTTTCAGCACTTCCACTCTAACCTCAGTATCATTATACAAAACCTCGTCCTCATACCCACAATCCGCACACACATAACCTGTTAGTCTTGGCATAACTTAGCCCTCCTATTCAACAGTATTTGCTAAAATATCCAATAATCTAGCAGAGTCTAACCCACCAATATCCACAAACCCACTAGATAAATACACATTTAAATCATCCTGAGTACTCCGAGAACCTTGCATATTGACTTGCGCACTTGGCACGTCTGCCACATAGCCCCTAAGTATATTCAAATTCCGTGCTCCTAGAATATCAACATAATTAGACCACTTATCGTTATCCGCCAACCTATCCACATTTTCTTTATTACCCTGCAAAGTAATCTCTACTGCTTGATCCGTAATCCATGCTTCCTCAATTTTAGTAGTAGCATCATGATAACTAAATCCATCATCCACTTCCAAAATATACCGAGTAAAAAAGTTTCGCGTAGGAACAAACTTCTGTGTTATCGTCCGATCCTCCATCACTTCTATCTCCCACCACCCACGCGCTTTTTGAGCATCTGCAAAAGTCCTCTGCAATACCGAACCTAAGTACCTACCTTGAGAATTCTTTAAATTAAACTCTTGCGGAACATGATTATCCCCCGCCAGTACTAAATCAAACTCAGGTAAATCTATATCCGCTAACGAAATACCGGATGTAAATTTATGTACACCTGAATCACTTGAAACACTCCCGATAACTTGGTCATGAAATACAAAAATATTAAACAAGTCAGGACGATCAAACGAATAGTAGCCACGATCAAAATCAATACCCGCAGGTAAGGTATGAAAAACTACATGCTGGTCTTCATATACACGAGTCATAGGTGCAGCCCAAACTTCGCACACCGATCTAAGCGTCTCTGAAGTGTGCCACGTCTGTGCATTATTAACCCAATCATGATTACCTATCAAATGAAAATGAGGAGCTACCCGCTTCGACAGTTGATTAAATAAAGTTCTGTCTGAAATCACCTTAACCTCGTCTTTAGGTTCACGCTTTAAATATCTGTCCCCTAAAAATAAGCTGAAGTCGAACCCCCCTTCCACTACTCTCTGATGCACTGCAACTTCTACCCCTAAAGTATCCGACAGTGTAAGACAATTCGCTGCCCTCTCATCATGGTGTACATCTGCATACGCTATAAATTTTATACTATGCATTACCCGCTCCATAATTACTTAGCACATGCTGCCTAATCAACTCCAACGAAGCAGGATCACCTTTTAAAAATTCAGCAGACTTCAAAAAACCTTGACCCAATTGAATACCTTCATACGATAGCCAAGACCCCGCCTTTTTAACTATACCCGCACGAATAGCAGCTTGCAAAACATCAACATGTGCAGCCATCCCTTCCCCAAAAATATTAGCCGTTAGCGCCTTCCTAAACGGTGGGGCAACTTTATTCTTAGTCACAGTAACCTCTACTTCAACACCTACCGGATGATCCCCGGCCTTAATCTGACCTTTACGCTTGACTTCAAAGCGCTGTGAAGCATAAAACTTCAGAGTATTGCCTCCTGTAGTTCCAGTTGTAGGCCCGTATGTCACTCCAATCAAAGACCTAAGTTGATTTGTACAATAAATCAACACCCCCGACTTAGATGCAACCTCGTTAAGCTTAGGTAAACCTATTGATAACATCCGTGCATGCACACCCGGAGCCTTAGACATATCCTCCATACTATCAGTAAGTAAAGATCGAGGTCTAATAGCAGCAATACTATCGATAACAATAATATCCCCCCACGTCATAGTCTCAGCCATACCAATAGCTACGTCCAACGCCTGCTCGCCACAATCAGGCTGACTCAACAGCATATTGTCTACATCCACACCCAAATGCTTCGCATAAGTAAGATCCAACGAGTACTCTGCATCTACAAAAGCACAAACACCCCCCGCCTGTTGAGCCGCCGCAATGGCATGTAGGGTAAGAGTTGTATTATGCGAAATAACTCCGTTAGCTATAAACGAATGAGTTTTTGACATCGCAAAATCAAAGGTAGGCTCCGCAGCTAAACCCTCAACACTAACTACTTCATCAAAATAATAATGCTCCGCCGCAAGATCCTCCAACCAACGTCTAACAGGATGGTCATCCGAAACTTCTATTAGCTTCTGTAACCGTGCATAGCTTACATTAGCCTTACCTGTAATATAATCATTAAAAATCTTCTGCGTCTCTCTAGTTCTCTGCTCATTCGCAGAATACAGGTCACCCAACAAAGCCTTGAGATAAGGAATAGAATCGTGATTAGTTGAGCCAGTTTGATGCTCCACAATATAAGAAGCATATCTAGCCTCCACTTTGGAGGATCGAGTGCCTATTGTATTTATAAAAGCTACGGCATCTGGTCCCGTAATAGTAAGCCTGTAATACTTGTTATCTGGGTAAGCTTTAACAGGCTTATCACCTAAAATACTTAAAATACCAAAAAACTCCAACAACAACTTCAACACGTACACGAGTTCAAAACTAGCAGAAACAACCTCAAAGCCCTTATCAGAACTAACATAGGACTCACAGTCCATATAGCCTTGAATAAAAGCACGCACCGTTGCTTCAGTACCAGTCCTAATCAATTTTGGTACTAACTTATCCTTAGCCAAACCCGCAGTCAAACCAAACTTGTTATAAAAAGCATCAACGCCCACCTTATCAGAAAAGTGGTAATTAACACTACCCTTATCATTATTAGGATAAAATCGCACCCGACTAAACCCAAAGAGATCCATAAACCGAGACTCTATAAAATGCTTAACATCAGGGTCATCATTAGTTACAGCAACCCTACGAGCCTCCAAACCCCCATCAGCCGTTAAAACTCCCAAACCATAAGCAACATCCATATCCAATTCTACATTACCAAAATAAGTAGCAGACCTCCGTGGAGCCACTAGATAATCAGACTCAGTTAACTGCTTAACAGGTTTCCACGTTAAAAAACCTGTATGCCCCATAACAAGCAGGGGGTGGTTACCCGTAGCCTTGACCACCCGGCCTGTTCTCGTCGTAACCTTAAAAACAGACCTCTTATTGTTACAGGTTAAATGCGTAGTATCTTCCAACTCGGAATTACGATTATATAAAGAGGTAGCTACTGAAACAATATTGCTAGAACACGAGGGCACCACATTATTCATTTCAAAAACTTCAGCAACAGATAATAAACCCGAACCAGTATTAATAAAAGTATCAGCCGTTAAACATTTACCGCTACTTTCAGGTCCCGACACTTCTATAATCCTACCCTGCGGGTACCCCCCTCCACACGCTAAGTCTAACGACAGTAACCCAGTAGAGATACGTGGAACCTCCTCTACCGTCGACCCATCCATAATGTGAATTTTGCCATAATCCGCACCTTTTTTTGACTCCAGCTTTTTTAAAATACTAGCAACTCGTTTATGCTTATCAGACATACTTACTCACAAATCTATTCGCAAAAAACGAGGGACACACGAACAAGGATAATCGCATGCCCCTCGGGTTAAGAACTTTTTATCAATCCCAATTCCTACGACTCTGTGCAGCCCCTACAGGAGGTGTTCTATCCGGCTTAGTCACCACAGGAGCCTGCGGGATAGGCGGAACAGGAGCCGCCGGTGTGGGCGGAACAGGAGCCGCCGGTGTGGGCGGAACAGGAGCCGCCGGTGTGGGCGGAACA
>Ga0256845_1002292_pt1 | contig 14028 bp, 9 predicted proteins | sample RiftiametaG_FD_189101 | JGI IMG/M metagenome (GOLD analysis project Ga0256845, IMG submission 189101) | Tube worm associated microbial communities from hydrothermal vent at the East Pacific Rise, Pacific Ocean - Riftia | ecosystem: Host-associated > Annelida > Integument > Unclassified ...
TTACTGAAAAGCAAGATGAGTGAAGAGGGGTACGGCAAGTTGGCGGCCCTCGAAAACGAGAAACTTTTCAATTTTGTCGGCAAATACATCGAACTGTGCAATCCAGACAGCGTCTACATGTGCGACGACAGTGATGCCGATGCCGACTACGTGCGCCAGCGTTCACTCGACAAAGGTGAAGAAAGCAAACTTGCAAAGAACGGTCAGACAATCCATTACGACGGCTACAACGATCAGGCCCGCGACAAGCTCAACACCAAGTTCCTCGTCAAACCCGCAGATATGGAAAAAATGGGCAACCTCAACTGCATCGATTACGATCAGGGTTTTGAGGAGATTCACAATATTGCGAATGGCATAATGGAGGGTCGCGAGGCCATCGTCAAGCTATTCTGTGAATGCCCGCCCAAAGGTCCGTTCACAATCGCCTGTGCGCAGATAACCGACTCCTTTTACGTCTCCCATTCGGAAGACATTCTCTACCGCCGGGGATACGAACACTTCATGCAGATGGAAGATAAGAACGATTTCTTCCGTTTCTGCCACAGTGCCGGCGAGCTTGACGAAAGCGGTTGCACTGCTAATCTGGACAAACGCCGCATCTACCAGGATGTCTACGAAAAAATAGTCATCTCAATGAACGATCAGTATGCGGGCAACTCTCTTGGACTCAAAAAACATTCGATGCGTCTGGCAATCAAAAAGTCATCGGAAGAGGGCAAGTGGCTGTGCGAACACATGTTCGTGATGGGCTGTCAGAACGAAGCCAAGGGACGCTCAAGCTATTTCGTCGGTGCATTCCCGTCAAGTTGCGGAAAGACCTCAACCGCGATGATCCCCGGCGAAACTCTGGTCGGCGACGATATCGCCTATTTCAGAAACATCGACGGCGAATTCCGTGCCGCCAATGTCGAGCGCGGAATCTTCGGAATTATTCGTGATGTCAACGCTGTCGATGATCCAGTCATTTTCCGTACATTGCAGAGTGAAAACGAGATGATCTTCTCCAATGTTCTCACCGGACCGGACAAAAATCCCTACTGGCAGGGGATGAATGTCGATACGCCCACAAGCGGCAAGAACTATTCGGGTCAGTGGCACAAAGGCGCAAAAGATGCCAACGGCAACGAAATCCCGATATCACACGGCAACGCACGCTATACGCTCAGAATGGAGTATCTCGAAAATCTGGATCCTGCATGGGACGACAAAAACGGTGTTCCTGTGAGCGGCGTGCTCTACGGCGGACGCGATTCGGACACCTGTGTGCCAGTCGAAGAATCATTCGGATGGGAAGACGGCATAATCATAAAGGCATGTACGCTCGAATCCGAGACCACCTCGGCAACACTCGGCAAAGAAGGTGTTCTCAACCCCCAGCCGATGGCCAATCTGGACTTTATCAGCTATCCAATCGGAGAGTACGTTCAGAACAATATCGACTTCGGCAACGGTCTCGACAAAGAGCCGCCGATCTACACGACTAACTATTTCCTGAGAGACAAAGATGGAAATTTCTGCATCAGCAAAATCGGCAAGAAAGTCTGGTTGCACTGGGCGGAAGGTCGCGTTTTTGGCGAATACGATGGATATGAGACCCCGACAGGGATAATCCCCAAATACGAGGATCTCAAGACCCTCTTTAAAGAACTGGTTGACGAAGATTACTCGCTGGAGAATTACGAATATCAGTTCACCTTCCGTTGCGCTGCATGGATCGCCAAACTCGAGCGTGCCACGAAATACTTCACCGAAAACGTCCCTGACTGCCCCGCCGCCGTCTTTGCGAAATGGGAAGAAGTCAAGGCGAAAATCGCGGATGCCAGAGAACGGTTCGGCGATGAAATAAAACCCGGTTGCTACAAAGGATAAAAACAACTAAGTGACTCAGGGGTTCAATATTTGAACCCCTGGTCTCTGAGTATTGGTATAGATAGCGTAATGCCGAACGCATCTCAAACCGCATAAAAACAGATCGGACAGTCTCGTCCAAACAAACAATTGCAGAACACGTGCGAACGCCCGTCTCCTCCTCCAACTGTTTCCCCCGTTCCAGACATTGGACAATTATTACCGCCATTTATCCTGACCTTGGAGCCATGAAAAAGCATCAGTTTTATGTTCACTACAGATGATGAGAGAGGAGTTGATAGAGCTTGTGGTAGTAGCCTCGTTGAGACATGAGTTGGGCGTGGCTTCCAATGGCATCCACACGACCTTGGCGCATGGCAATAATTTTGTCGGCGTGGCGGATTGTCGAGAGGCGGTGAGCGATAACAATGCTGGTTCGCCCACGCTGAAGTGTACGCAACGCATCCTGTATAAGCAACTCTGCAGCAGAATCTACACTGGCGGTCGCCTCGTCCAGAATCAACAGCAACTCCGGCTGGCGGGCGAAGATTCTAGCCATCGAAATGAGCTGCTTCTCGCCAAGCGAGAGTCCCCCTCCCCGCTCTTTCAGGATGGTGCTGTATCCGTCGGGCATGGCTGATATTAATTTGTGCGCGTTAACGGCGCGAGCCGCTTTCTGAATCTCTTCCGCGCTCATACTCTGATCGCACATCGAAATGTTGTCCGCGACACTGCCGGAGAAAATGAAAGGCTCCTGAAAGACAAACCCTATCCGTGCACGCAACTCATTCTTTCTAAATTCCTTCAGGTTGTGTCCTCCAATCTCTATGACCCCTTTCTGAATGTCGTAGAAACGTCCAAGCAGGCTGATGATCGTCGTCTTGCCGGCACCAGTAGCACCCACAATGGCGACCGACTCGCCGGGAACGACACTGAAACTCACATCTTTCAGCACTGGTGTGTCCGGCAAATATGAGAAACCCACGTTTTTAAACTGTATCTCCCCCTGGATGAGTCCGGCATCAAGTGGCTTCTGTGGCGGCGGCACGGATTCGGGGGTATCCATCAGCGCGAAGAGGCGCTCGGATGAGGCCATGGCCTCCTGATAGGTGTTGGCTTTGTCCGAGAGAGAACCGAGCGGACGGAAAAACTCACGGATATAGGCGATAAACGCGACAAGCGTTCCGATGCTTATCAGCGACCCCTCCTTGAGAAGCAGATATCCGCCAACTCCAAATACCAGCATAAGACAGACCGCCTGTCCAATCTCAAGCACAGGGAAGTAGAGGCTGAACCATTGAACCTCGCCGAAATAGGCCGAACGCATATCTGTGTTGCGTGCCGCAAAATCTTCCCCCGCCATCTCCTCGCGACCAAAGAGCTGAATTGTTCCCATCCCCGCAATATATTCCTGCGAAAGGGTGTTCAACGCCGACTGCGAACGCCTGATGGTGCGGTGGGCGCGGCGAAGTTTGCGATTGATGAAGGCGAGGACAAAAAAGAGCGGCGGCAACAGCAGAAATATCACGCCGGCAAGAATCGGACTCATATAGAGCATATAGCCGAGTACACCAAGCAACATGAAAATATCGGCGACAGTTCCCACCACGCCAGCGGTCACAAATCGCTGAAGACGTTCAACATCCGACGTTATGCGCGTCATCATTCGCCCCACCGGGGTGTGATCGTAAAATGCGACATCCAGACTCAGAGCCTTCTCAAAAACATCGGCACGCAGGTCACGGATGATCCTCTGCCCCACCCAGGCTATCAAAAGTCCCTGCATATATCTCATTAAAAATCCGGCCAGAGCGATAACGATGTATGTCGCGCCCACCACATAGAGTCCATGTATGCGCTTGTCGGCGGAGAGCGAGTCTTCAACAAGGTATTTGTCTGTCGCGTTTCGTATGAGGATGGGCAGATAGTTGATTGTGAGCGTGACCAGCAAAATCATAAACAGTGCCAGCAACATCAGCCTGCTGTATGGGCGAATATAACGCAACAGCCGCCGGGCAAGCCCGTCGAAACCCTTTATCTTGTTCGCAGACTCATTCATTGTCAATATCCAGTTCCTGCTCAATTTTCTGCAACTCGTTAAGTTCCGCGTAGTAGCCTTTCTCCGCAAGTAACTCTGCGTGGGTTCCGCGTTGGGTTATCCGCCCGTCTTCGACAACAATCATGAAATCCGCGTAGCTCAACGTGGATATCCTGTGGCTCACCATAATGGATGTTCGACCGCGCATCACCGGCAGGAGACGATTCATAATTCCCGCCTCTGTCTGGGTATCAACTGCGGCAAGAACATCGTCCAGAATCAGAATCGCCGGTTCACGTGCGATCGCACGACTCAACGACGCACGCTGACGCTGCCCGCCGGAGAGTGTCACCCCGCGCTCACCTAAAATGGTGTCGTAGTGATCAGGAAAGCCCTCCACATCGACATCTAGATTTGCTACCTTTGCCGCCCAGCCGACAACATCAGCAGACTGTGTCTCAATCCCAAACGCAATATTCTCCCCAAGCGGACGGGAGAAAAGCACGGGTTCCTGCGCGGCAAAACCTATCTGCGACCGAAGCACCTTCAGCGGATATTCACGAATATTATGCGTCCCTATGCAAAGTTCACCGCCACTCACATCCATCAAACGTGCGAGCAGCGAAACCAGCAGGGTCTTCCCGCTGCCTGTCGGTCCGGTGATGCCGATCGTAACACCACTCGGAATACGTAAATTTATCTCGTTCAACAGTCTCACTCCATCAACCTCAAGAGAGACATTTTTGAAACAGATATCCCCACTCAACACCTTCAGCTCGCTGTTAGTTGACTCGTCATCGGCGATACCCGGCGACTGCATAAATATGAGATTTATCCGTTCCCAGCTCGCTGCGGCACGTTGCATCAAACTCGCCGTCCAGCTCAGTGCCAGCATAGGCCACTGCATATAGAGGAGATACTGGATAAACTGCACCAGCGTTCCAAGTGTCAACTCCCCTTTCACAACCTGGCGACCACCCACAATCAATATGGAGATCATTCCAAGACTGAACCAGAAAGCAGCCAGCGGCCATAACGGCTCCTCCGAAAAACTCAGCTTCATAAAGCGTTTCAGCATTCCAGTGTTCAACTCGCTGAAATGTTCCCGCCAGCGCTGCTCAAGCGCGAAACCCTTAATGCTGCGTATTCCCGCAAAAGATTCCTGACTAAAATTTGAAACCTCCGCATATTGCTCCTGCACCTGCTCATGGGCACGACGCACTCTTTTTATGAGCACATAAAAGAGCAATGTAAGCATCGGGAATAATGCCGCCATAAGCAACGCAAGTCGCCAGCTCGATAAAAACATCACCGAGAATGCCCCAATGAACACCAACGATGAACGCAATCCCTGAAGTATTCCCTGCCCCACAGCATTACGCAGTATAGTTATATCAGATGTCATTCGCGTCATCAGATCACCCGTGCGCTCCGTCCTGAAAAAGTTCTGATCCATCTCCGTGAGATGTTTGAACATATCGCGACGTATACTGTACTCAATCTTGTGTGAAATCCGCATCGGCAACCAACGCGTCCAAAAAGCAAAAAGAACCGAGATGCCAACCCCCAGCGAATACCAGCCCACATAATGCAACAGTCGGGAGGATTCAATTTCACCAGATGTTATTTCGTCAATGGCTATCCGAATAATGACCGGTAACATCAAATTCACCGCCACCGTAATCGCAATGACAACCCCCGCCATCACAATCGACCACCTGTGAGGCACTACGTATGATGATATATGTCTTCTGTCCGCCATTTCAACTGTTATTGCCATATCTATTAAAGTAAAAGGCAGACACTGAACCAGAAACATGCAAAACAAACAAGAACAAAGAACCGCCCCCATTCTTTTCGACGGGAATAGACTTTCAAGGAAAAGACCTTTTCCAGTTTGAAGCGAACGGCTACAGCAGAATCCATAAGACAGTCACGCCATAGAGCAGAATGTCCACCAGCAACGGTCCGTCTGTGAGCAGTATCTGCTCGGGTTTGTCACCTTTTTTGTGGCGATAAACCAAGTTGAGATATCGAAAAATGCCAAAAACGACAAACGGTATCGTTAAACTCATTTTGTTGGAATTGAACTTCTCAACGGTATCGGGCCAAAACGTATAGAGTGAGTAAGAGGCGATTGTAGCAAAACTGACAACAGCGATCAGCTTGTCCAGCAACTTCTCGTCATACCCCCCAAGCGCCGGACGCGCATCCCCATTCGTGCCGCTCAAAACAACCTTTTCGTGCCGTCGCTTGCAAAGTGCCAGAAAGAGAGCCAGCAACAATGTGCACAGCAACAACCATGGCGAAAATTCAACTCCAACCACAAGCGCGCCACCAAGCGCACGCAACACAAACCCGATGGCTATCACAAAAATATCCACCAAACTTATCTGTTTGAGAACCATGGTGTAGGCAATCTGCAAAATGAGATAAGCCAGCAACACAAACGCAAACTGCACAGACAGGAAATATCCACCGACAAGACTGAAAACAGCAAAAATCAGCGACCAGCTAATCGCCGATTTCACAGACAACGCGCCAGATGCCACCGCCCGATTCTTCTTTTCGGGATGATGGCGATCCTGTTCGCGATCCATGATATCGTTAAAGAGATAAACAGCACTGGAGAGAAGACAAAACAGGAATGTCGCCGCCAGAGCACCCCAAAATGCCGACTTCGCAATCGGTTGCGTCTTGTCCCCTATCGCGAAAATATAGCCGGCCATAACCAGCGCGTTTTTTGTCCACTGCTTAGGACGCATAGCCATGAAGAGCAGCAACGTTTTTGCGGAACTCATTCGCGTTCCCTCTGTCCTTGCACACCAGCCGAATTAGCACAAGCAGGACGACGACGACCCTTGACGCGCCAGACAAGCTTCCAGACCATCCAAAATGCCTCTCTCACAATACCCGCGCTCATTTTGGACTGCCCCTGGCGACGCTCTTCGAATGTTATCGGCACCTCCATCACTTTAAATCCGAGCATCCATGTTTGATGAGTCATCTCCACCTGAAACGAATATCCATTCGACTTGATGAGATCGAGCGGAATCGCCTCCAGCACAGCGCGGCGATAACACTTGAATCCACCGGTCGGATCCGTGAACGGCATCCCCGTAATGATCCTCACATACAGCGCGGCGGACTCACTGAGGATCAGGCGACTCAGTGGCCAGTTAACAACCCGCACACCATAAATATAACGCGAGCCAAGCACCAGGTCCGCATCGGAAATTGCATCTTTTATGACCGCAATATCCGCAGGGCGATGAGAAAGATCCGCATCCATTTCAAAAATGTACTGATACTCCCGTTCCAAAGCCCATTTGAACCCGGCAATATACGCACGCCCCAGCCCCTGCTTGCCTTCGCGATGCAAAACGTGAACCCGTGAATCGTCTGTAGCCATACCATCACATATCTCACCGGTTCCATCCGGCGAGTTGTCATCGACAAACAGAAAATCAATATCCGCGCAAATCTCGAAAACCGCACGCGCTAAAGCTTCGACATTCTCCTTCTCGTTATAAGTGGGCACTATTATCAGTATCTCATTCATACGGATGGGAATATACAAAAATATCTACCGAAAACCATAGGATTTTAATATTTTTTTCACACTTGATTATAATCCATGCTTGCCGAAACATAACGCATCCCTTACACTAGCCAACTACGTCACACTATCTAATAAAGATTACTGTTTATGAGCAAAAAAATTGATTTTGAAAAGACGCTGAACGCCGAACAACGCGCACCCGTTCTGGCCGAAGGCGGACCAATGCTGGTGATTGCCGCAGCAGGGACGGGGAAAACCCGCACATTGATATACCGAGTGGCATGCCTTGTAGAACGCGGAATTGATCCGCGCTCCATCCTCCTCCTCACCTTCACAAATAAGGCCGCCAATGAGATGCTCGACCGGGCACGCATGCTGGTCGGCAATATGGTCAGCGGACTCTGGGGCGGAACCTTTCATCATGTGGCCAACCGAATCCTGCGCTTTCACGCTGGCGCACTCGGATACACATCCGACTACACCATTATGGACCGCGATGATTCACAGCGACTGTTGCGCGATTGCATAACCGTTCTAGATCTGCGCGATAAACACTTCCCGAAACCCAGAGTGTTGCTCGGAATGTTTGCGCTGACTGCCAACCGCCAGTGCCCACTTGAAGAACTCGCCGAAGAACGCTTTGAAAACCACCCCGTAAACCCGGAAGATATCGTCGCCGTTCACAACCTCTACCAAAAACGCAAAAAAGAGATGAACTCCATGGATTTTGACGACCTCCTCGTCAATGCCTGGCAAATCCTCAAACAGGAAAAGCAAATCCTGAAAAATTACAGTGAGCGTTTTCAGCACATCCTGGTGGATGAATATCAAGATACAAATCTAATCCAATCCGAACTAATCGATATGCTCGCCGGTCATCACGGCAATCTGATGGTTGTCGGCGACGACTTTCAAAGCATCTACTCCTGGCGCGGCGCGGACTTCAAAAACATCATGAGCTTTCCCGACCGCTATCCAAACACCCGCATCTTTAAACTGGAGACCAACTACCGTAGCGTCCCCGAAGTTCTTGATGTCGCCAACGCCTGCATTCAATGCAATCCTGAACAGTTTCAAAAGACACTAAAATCAACTCGCGAACACAGCAAAAAACCGACCGTCGTCAGCCTTGCAGACGGACGACAGCAGGCACTTTTTGTGACCAGCCATATAAAATCGCTCATGGAAAAAGGTGAAATACTAAGTGATATCGCGATAATTTACCGCTCACACTACCACGCCCTCGAACTTCAGTTCGAGCTCACCCGTGCGCAAATCCCTTATATAATCACCTCCGGCATGCGTTTCTTTGAACAAGCCCACATCAAAGATGTCTGCACCATACTCCGCCTGCTGAACAACCACAACGACGAACTCTCGTTCATTCGCCTGCTCTGCCTCCTGCCACGTGTTGGCGAAAAAACTGCCAGAAAAATATGGCGGGCGTTGCATGCGCATTTTAATCCACTCCTCTCCGAACACCGCGAAACAGTGAAGTTAAAACTCCCCGCTCCCTCCCGCGAGGACTGGGGGAAGATTGAGGAGGTTTTCAGCGATCTTAAACCCTCAACGATGACAGAGGATTTCGGCGAAATCATCTACCGTTTCACCAGCTCATTTTACGATGATTACGCCGTCGAAACATTCGATAACCACAAACACCGACTGGAAGACATAGAAGAACTCAACTCATACACAACAAAATTCGACAGCCTGAGCGAGTTTCTCAGCGAAGTCGCCCTCATCTCAAATCTAGACGCTGAAAACGAACCAACCGAAGAGCAGGAGCAAGACACATTACGCCTCACGACTATCCATCAGGCTAAGGGTCTTGAATGGAAAGTTGTCTTTATACTCTGGCTGGCTGACGGCATGTTTCCAACCAAACGAGCAATAGATGAACCCGAAACCGAGGCCGAGGAACGTCGCCTCTTCTACGTCGCCACAACCCGCGCAAAAGATGAATTGGTTCTCTGCTCTCCAAAAGTTCATCGCTCGCGAGATGGAAGCTCACAGTTCTTCTCCCCCTCCCGCTTCCTGGAGGAACTACCGCACTCACTACTCAAACCCGTCAATATCGCCCACTCCACTTATCGCCCCCCAACAAGCCCCCGCTATTGGCGACGCTAGTAAAGAGTGCGCAAAAAAGATATACTCCCCCTCAGCCTGCAGGCAAACCTGTGACCTGCACAATGGCGTTGTTATCCATACCCCGTTTTAAGACAATCTAACGAAATTCTGGCTTTCCCTCACTATACGCACCCCGCAAATACCGTTAAGGTTAGATACGTAAAAATACTCATAGCAAAACATCCCATTCCTCTCATCCCCGCTCATCCATTCTTCCCCAACAAAATAATCACTCTTTCGTTCACCCAATATGCAGGTTGTCCCCTTCATCCTTCACGGTGTAACCCGAATCCTGTCGCTCAAAATTCACCTTGTTCTTCTGTACATAAATGTCGAACACATCATCAGCGGACATACCCGCCACCTGCGCCAGCGATATCAGAAAATGAAACATATCCACAATCTCCACCTTCGCGTTCTGCTTGTTATATTCCTGATATTTCGCCCACCACTTCCACGGAACACTGTCTATCAACTCCGCCGTCTCCTGGCTCAGTGCCCGGCAATAGTTCAATATCCATTCGGGTTGCTTATCTTCCTGAATGGTTGTCGTGTCAATGCCAATACGCCTGTTAAGTGCCGCCTGCATTTCAAACATCTTCGCAAGCTTGTCTTTCTCCAACATCATCTCTCCCCCAGTAAATTCTCAATTTCACAAAATCGTATTACAGCAAAAAAAATGGATTTAATAAAGAAATTATTTGCACATCCTGCCCTGTTTATGGATAATTGCCACCAAAAAACAGGAACTAAGTCAATAATAGTGGAGTTACAACAATGAGAAAAATATTGCTTTCATCGCTTGCCCTGTCGGTCTGCGCCCTCATACTGACCCCCGGCGCGTTCGCAAAAAGGAAAAAAACGCAAGAGAAACCGAAAAAACATATCGTCCTGCTGAATATTTCGGGCACGCTGGAGAAAGAGACCATGGAACGACTCCAGAAGTATGCAGGAAAAGAGCTGTGCGTAAAAACGGATATTGCCGTTCTAGAAATTGACAAGAATGTCACAATCGAAAAATGCGCCAAAAATATCGCAAAAAAGAATGAATACACCTCCCCTATTGTGATCAGCTTCCACTTCACACCTGCGGACGAAGAGCATATCTGCATCCTGACTAATCAGCAGGTGGCAGTGGTAAACACAGCTAGGCTGAAGATTGCCGACAAGGAAAAATATGAACGCCGCCTTGAGCGCATGCTTATGCGCAGTGCAGCCACACTGGTCGGCATTGGATTTGATCCCGATCCTCACTGTGTTATGCACTCTTACAAAAACATCGAGGATCTCGATCGCATGGGTCGCAACTTTTCGCCACCATGGCAAGATAAGTTCAAACGGGCGGCAGTTAAAATAGGCATGGAGATGATTCCCGTAAAGCCTCCAAATCTAAAAAAGTGCGGCGACTAATCGCTCCTGACATCAAAAGAGATTGTCCAAAATAGTCCAACGTCTTGTAAGCTAATTATAAATACAAAAATTTATATGTTACTTCCAATGTAAGCAGAGCTATTCCCTATTTTTCTCCCTTCGCGCATCCTTCGCGACCTTTGCGTTAAAAAATTGAAGAGAAAAAGAGGTCTCTCCCCCCATTAAATCATTCCGCCCATTCTTCTTTGCGTTCTCCGTGTTCTCTCACGGTTAAAAACGAATAAACGAACAGAACCTGTCATACATCAAACATCCGTGTTTATCTGTGTGAATCTGTGGGAGATAAAAACGCTCTCCATCTGCGTGTCAAAAAAGACCCCCTCCAACCCAGCAAACCCTGTCATTGCAACCTCATAACAGGCCTGTCCCTATTTTTGTCCCTATTTTTCCTATTTTCCCTCGCCCAGAATCCACCCACAAATTCTGCTGAAGAGACGAAACATATAAACAATTGTTCTTATCCCTCCAATTTGGTGGTATAAGAACAATAACTATACACAGTCGTTGTGGTGCATTTAAGTAAATGCATAAAACATACAAAAATAAAGAAAATAATATGAATGAAATAATTTGTCCAAATTGTGAAAAAGTATTTAAAGTTGATGAAGCTGGATTTGCAGATATCCTTAAACAAGTTCGTGACCGCCAATTTGAAGAAGAACTTAATAATCGACTAACTCTTGCGGAAGAAGAAAAAGTGAATGCTGTTAAATTAGCGGAAGCGAACATTAAAAATTCCCTGCAAGAGGAACTAGCAAAGAAAGAAACTAAAATTGCTGAAATGAAGTCTAAAATTGAAAATGCAGAAACTGAGAGAAAATTAGCGGTATCAGAAGCTACTAAGAAAATTGAACAAGAAAGAAATGATCTTACTAGCGAGTTAAAAAATAAAGAAACTGAGAAAAAATTACTTGAAACATCACTGAATGAAAAACATGCCGCCGCACTCAGGACGAAGGATGAAATAATAAAATCAAAAGAAGAGGAAATAGCCCTTCGTAAGGATATGAAGCTTAAACTCTCTACCAAAATGATTGGAGAAACGCTTGAACGGCATTGTGAAGCAGAATTCAACAAATTGAGAGCAACAGGTTTTCAAAACGCCTACTTTGAAAAAGATAATGATGCACGAACTGGAAGTAAAGGCGATTTCATTTATCGTGAAACTGACGAAGTAGGTAACGAAATCATTTCCATAATGTTTGAAATGAAAAATGAGGGTGATGAGACTGCCACTAAAAAAAGAAATGAGGATTTTCTTAAAGAATTAGACAAAGACCGTAACGCAAAGAAATGTGAATACGCTGTCCTTGTAACTCTTTTGGAGGCAGATAGTGAACTTTATAATTCTGGAATTGTGGATGTCTCACATAAGTTCGATAAGATGTATGTTATACGTCCTCAATTTTTTATACCAATTATAACCTTGCTTCGTAATGCAGCAATGAATTCCTTGAAATACAAGGCAGAACTTAATTTGATGAGAAATCAAAACATTGATATTACCAAATTTGAAGATAAGATTGAGGCATTTAGAAAAGGATTTGCATATAATTATGATTTAGCTAGCAGGAAATTTAAAACAGCTATTGACGAAATTGATAAAACTATTACTCATCTTCAAAAAACAAAAGGGGCTCTTTTATCATCAGAAAATAATTTACGCTTAGCAAACAATAAAGCGGATGATTTGACAATTAAAAAGTTAACTCACGGAAATCCTACGATGAAAGCAAAATTTGACAATGTTAAAGATATTGATGAATAAGAAACGACACCACAACAATGTATATAAGTCATTGGGTAGATGGTAGTTAAATTGAAGTTAATGAATATAAACAAACGGCATAGCAAATTGAAAGTTAGGTGTTTCAAAACGCCCAACGCCTTATATACCAACCTTTAGGTGCAAGCAAACAATGACAGAAATCAGGAAATAAAATATGAGTAAAGAGAAAGTATCTATACGTTTTTTTGAGGACAGAGAGGTGCGTGCTGTTTGGGATGAAAATAATTCCAAGTGGTGGTTCTCGGTGTTGGATATTGTTGCTGTGCTTACCAACCAAAATGATTATACTAAAACGCGCAACTATTGGAAATATCTTAAAGCCAAGTTGAAAAAAGAAAACAGTCAAGTGGTTAGTGTTACTACCCAGTTGAGAATTGTTGCACCTGACGGGAAATGGCGTTTATCCGATGTGTTGGATTATGATGGAATAATTGCATTAGGTAAAGAATTCCCAAGCAAAAAAGCAAATCGATTTATTGAATGGTTTACTCACAGTGTTGAAAGCATTGACGGAAAAAGTAAAACAAAAGCCTATGCCTTGTTTGAAAGTTCATTTATCAACAGTATCGAAATTGGGACAACAAAAGGATTGCAACAAATTCACGCTTACTTATTTGGTGGATTATATGATTTTTCTGGACAAATTAGACAAAAAAATATTTCAAAAGGCGGTTTTCAGTTTGCTGTATCACGTTTTTTAGATAAAACATTAAGGCAAATAGAAGCAATGTCTGAAAATTCATTTGACGAAATTGTAGATAAATACATAGAAATGAATATTGCACACCCGTTTATGGACGGAAACGGTAGAAGCACAAGAATATGGTTAGATTTGATGTTAAAAAAACGCTTGGGAAAATGTGTTGATTGGAGCAAAATAGGCAAAAAAGATTATATGAACGTAATGATACAAAGTCCAACAAACAGTAACACTCTAAAAAACTTGTTGAAACGCGCTTTAACTGACAAAATCAATGACCGTGAAATGTTTATGAAAGGAATTGATTATTCGTATTACTATGAAGAAAATGACTAAATATATTTGAGTGCAAAGACAGAATATAAAACAGCCAGCCCATACATTGTATATAGTTTATGGCGGATGAAGTGCTAAATATGAGTATTTAGAAATGAATAAACTTCGGTGCAAGTTGAAAGATTTGTGTTTCAAAACCCACCACAAACCATATACTAACCCGAATATTTCATAAAAAGAGAAGCATTTTC
>Ga0256845_1002293_pt1 | contig 14023 bp, 10 predicted proteins | sample RiftiametaG_FD_189101 | JGI IMG/M metagenome (GOLD analysis project Ga0256845, IMG submission 189101) | Tube worm associated microbial communities from hydrothermal vent at the East Pacific Rise, Pacific Ocean - Riftia | ecosystem: Host-associated > Annelida > Integument > Unclassified ...
ATTTCAGACAAGGTCGTAGTATTCATTTCTAACTCTCAAAGGTTAGAATAGATCATGTCTACCGATCTGAGTCAATCTTTGTGTGCTTTCTCATCAAAATATTTTAAAATTGCTTATTTATAACCCGTTTGCCCTGTAAATACAGGAACGAGATACTCACACTTACCAATAGTCGTGATAGAATACCGCGCTTAAAATCCATGTACATTTATACTATACACCGCTTAATTTTTTTACACCAAAACTACCATTAACAGGAATTCTTATGTCTAATACTAAGCAACCGTCATTAAGCTATAAAGATGCTGGAGTAGACATCGATGCTGGTAATCGATTAGTCGAGCGCATTAAAAGTGTCGCAAAATCAACAAAAAGGCCAGAAGTAACCTCAAATTTAGGTGGTTTTGGAGCGATGTTTGCTTTGCCAACAGGCTATAAAGAACCCGTTTTAGTTTCCGGTACAGACGGCGTAGGCACAAAACTTCGATTAGCAATTGATGCTGGTGTTCATGACAAAGTGGGTATCGATCTGGTCGCGATGTGCGTTAATGATCTCATTGTTCAAGGCGCTGAACCTTTATTCTTTTTAGACTATTATGCCACAGGCAAATTAGATATAGATGTTGCGACAAGTGTAATTACAGGTATTGGTGAAGGTTGCAAACTCTCTAATTGCTCTCTAATCGGTGGTGAAACTGCTGAAATGCCAGGCATGTATGAAGGCGAAGATTATGATTTAGCAGGTTTTTGTGTGGGTATTGTTGAAAAAAGTAATGTTATTGACGGCACTAAAGTAAATGCTGGTGATCAACTCATTGGCCTTGCTTCTAGTGGCCCCCATTCAAATGGCTATTCTTTAATTAGAAAAATTATTGACGTTAGTGGAGCCAACCTTAATGATGAGTTCGAAGGTAAAAGCTTAGCAGATACCCTTTTGGAGCCAACTAAAATTTATGTTAAATCCATTTTAGAACTGATTAAGCATGTCGAACTTAAAGCGCTTTCACATATTACCGGTGGCGGGCTATTAGAAAATATCCCTCGAGTTATTCCTGAAAATGCCTGTGCTCATATCGACCAATCAAGTTGGCAAATGCCCAAAATTTTTAATTGGCTACAAAAAAAAGGTAACGTAGAACAAATGGAAATGTATAGAACATTTAATTGTGGAGTTGGTATGGTATTGGTTGTTGCTCAAGAAAACCTTGAAAAATCGCTAAACTTACTCAATGGGCTTGGCGAAACTGCGTGGCATATTGGACAAATTAAAGATCAAACAAACGATAAACAAGTCAGTTTTTACTAATCAAGACAATTGAAATTAGTCTATGAGTATTGAGAATAAATCAGCTAAAAATATTGTTGTCTTAGTCAGTGGTAACGGCTCCAATCTGCAGGCTATTATAGATAGCTTAAAAGGCAAACCTGAACTTGGAGTTGTCTCTGCAATTATCAGTGATAAAAGCTCAGCATTTGCGTTAGAAAGAGCAAAAAAACATTCTATTGAAGGCATATTTATTGACACTAAAAAATTTAGTTCTCGTGAAAATTTCGATCAAGATCTCGCTAAAAAAATAGAGTCATATAACCCTACACTAGTCATATTAGCCGGTTTTATGAGAATTTTAAGTACTGGCTTTGTTAATCTATTTAGTGGACGTTTAATTAATATACACCCTTCACTCCTACCAAAGTATCCTGGATTAAATACTCATGCAAGAGCAATAAAAAATAAAGACAGCATACATGGAACTAGCGTCCACTTTGTAACAGAAGAACTTGATGGCGGTCCAATAATTGCACAAGCCCAATTAAACCTTATTGAAAATGAGCTACCAAATGAATTAGCTCTTAGGGTTCAATTGCTGGAGTATAAGCTCTATCCTTGGGTTATTGAATTATTTTTACAGAGCCAAATTAAACAAGTTGGAAACAGAGTTAATTTTAATAATAAACTAATCACTGCACCTCTTTCATTAAATGCTTAAGCGATCACAGACATTCTATTCATCCTGCAGTAGCAGCTTAATTTTTAGCTATTTTAAACTAGTAATTACGTTATTTTTTCTTTCCATTTTTTCATTGTTCACTTGTGCGTATGAGGAGGTTAAAAATAATAATAGTATAGAAACCCCTCAAATTTCAAAAAAACTTCTACACATAGAACCTTGGAGATTTTTAAGCGATTATTCAGCGATTTACCAAGTTTATTATGATGATGATTTAGTCGGCACAGCAAATGAAACTTTAACTTTCACAAAGGGACTTTGGAAGCTAAACTTGAGTGCAAAACTAAAAAAATTGTTTTTTAAGATTAACTCTAATGAATATTCAGAATTTATAATAGATAATAATATATTGCGTACACAAAAATTTCATTCGAAAACTGAAATAACATTTAGGAAGGATAAAATTATTGAACAAATTTTTGATTGGAGTAATAAAGTAGAAACTGGGTTTTATAAAAAACGGTCGTGGCAATTACCATTAGATGAGCAAGTATTTGACCGCATCTCTCACACAATTGAATTGAGGCAAGAATTATTTAACCGTGAAAATTCAAACAACATTAATTCGCCTAATAATGTTAATATAGAATATAAGGTAAGCCACAAAGGAAAAAGAGAAATTTACACCTACAAGTTTCGCGGAAAAAAAAACTTGATTACTCCGTATGGTGATTTTGAAGCTATCCAATTTGAAAGAGTGAAAAAAAATGGTGATAAATTTTTAATCTGGATCAGCCCCAAGCTTAATTATTTTCCTATTAAAATTTCTCAAAAGGAAAAAAACAAATCAGAGGTCTCTTTTCTCCTTAAAAGCTTTAACAAATAAATAACCTTGAGACCTTTTCCATAGTCTCGTGAAAAGATTTCACATTATTTAAATAATTTTCTAACCGTTTTCTCAGTACTTCTCATTCCAGCTTTTCGCCCAAAGAGGATCGCGTCTTGAGCACTAGAGTTTTTAATTAGGTTTTCTCTTAATGCTAACAACCCTCCTACACGGTTACTACTAGCACAATGCACGACAGCAGGGCTTTTCAAACCGGCTAATGCCTCATCCAATAGCATAACATTTTTCATGTTAAAGTCTTTACCATCTCCAATTGGGATGTTGACGTATTTCATTCCTAAAGATTCAACTAATTGCTTTTCATTAAACTTACGAAATTCACCCTTGGTACGTAAATTAACAATTACTTTGATGCCATCCTTAGCCATTATTGTTAAATCATTTTTAGATGGTTGACCGCCCGTTGTAAGATTAAAAGCTGGATTTGCTGTGTTATTCATATGGTAACCAGCGGGGTTAGTTGCTTCATCAGAGCAAACTTGTAAAGGAAAACCAAAAACAACAAATAATATGCCTATTCTAAACGATTTTTCTTTTACAGATTTAAAGTAACTCATAATTTATCTCAAAGGGTTAAACTTACAAAATGCTTAATATTAGTTAGAATTGAAAACAGCTAGTTTTGTTGTTATAATTATTTAAATGTAGCCGTTTAAGGGATTTTCCCTCAAAATTGCTATAAATTCAATCAAATAAGTAGGTATTACCTTAGATATTTGATTTCAATACAATTTGTGAGCTTAAAGAATCATTAACTCAAATTATTTATTGATGAAGTAACGAATTCAAACGAATAAAAAATCAGTGATCAAAAGCCATATAGACGAATGTATGGCAATAAAAATTTAAAAATGTAACTAAAGAATATTAACCAGTAGTTAGTGTGAACCTATTATAACACCTTACTACTATTGAAATTAAACAACGACAAATAGTTGTGAGAGAAATAAGAATCTAAACATAGACATTTTTGATGCGATCTATGTTTGCAGTTTAAGAACAAATTAATGATAGCAAGCCATTTTAAGGCTAATAAAAACAAATTAAATACTCGGTAACTTCTTAGTTTTATTATAAATAATTGAAGAATCCGTAACTAAACCCTTATATTAAGGCAATTTAGTAAAATGAATCTTTAGAAATTAAGAATTACACTTTTTAATAAGATTTACCGTAAGATTGTTTTTAAATTAAAGAGTTACACGACCTCTAAGTCGACTCTTTATAGCATATAAAATATATAACCCTATCGTACAGTTCACTTACTCTGCTCTCTCCCCGATTATTTGTCTTAATACCTCCGATTATCGAAGGCTACTAAGAGAATAAATACAATGAAAAGAATGTTAATAAACTCCACCCAAGCTGAAGAAATTCGCGTAGCATTGGTTGATGGTCAAAACCTTTTTGATCTAGATATAGAACTTGTTGGCAAAGAGCAAAAGAAAGCCAATATCCATAAAGGAAAAATTACACGAGTAGAACCTAGCCTTGAGGCCGCATTTGTTGATTATGGTGCCGATAGACATGGTTTTTTACCTTTGAAAGAAATTTCACGAGAATATTTTAAAGATAAAAACTTCCGCGGTCGCCCCAACATTAAAGAAGTCATTTCTGAAGGTACGGAGGTCATTGTACAGATAGATAAAGAAGAAAGAGGTAATAAAGGGGCTGCATTAACAACATTTATAAGCTTAGCGGGTTGTTATCTAGTGCTAATGCCAAACAACCCAAGAGCTGGTGGTATTTCAAGAAGAATTGAAGGCGAAGAGCGGGATGAGTTACGTCAAGCTATGCGTGATGTGCAAACACCGCGAGGCATGGGATGTATCGTAAGAACTGCAGGCGTCGGACGTTCGGCTGAAGAACTTCAATGGGATATGAAAGTTCTACAAAACCTTTGGGATGCCATTGTTAAAGCTGGTGAATCACGTCCTGCACCATTTTTAATCCATCAAGAAAGTGATGTGGTTATTCGCTCACTTAGAGACTATTTACGAGCTGATATTGGCGAAATTATCGTCGATAAAAAAGATATGTTTGAAAAAGTAAAAACTCAAATCGAATTTATTCGTCCTGAATTTTTAAACCGTGTTAAATTAAATGACGATCGTGAAGTTCCTTTATTCAACCGTTATCAAATTGAAAACCAAATTGAAACCGCCTTTTTACGAGAAGTGAGATTACCATCTGGAGGATCAATTGTTATTGATCCGACTGAAGCGTTAGTTTCTATAGATATCAACTCAGCTAGAGCAACAAAAGGCACAGATATTGAAGATACTGCTTTTCATACAAACAAAGAAGCGGCAGTTGAAGTAGCAAGACAACTTCGTTTAAGAGATATGGGTGGATTAGTTGTTATCGATTTTATTGATATGATGGCATCTAAACATCAACGTGAAGTTGAAAATGTTTTACGTAAAGCCTTAACTCATGATCGAGCTAGAGTTCAAGTTGGAAAAATTTCTCGCTTTGGTTTGTTGGAAATGTCTCGTCAGAGATTAAAACCTTCTTTAGGTGAATCGGCTCACGGAGTTTGCCCGCGCTGTACAGGCACTGGCGTTGTACGAGGCGTTCAATCTTTATCGCTTTCTATATTACGATTATTAGAGGAAGAAGCTTCTAAAGATTCGACTTCATTAGTGCAAGCTATATTACCCGTTCAAGTCGCTACATTTTTGCTTAATGAAAAACGAAAAATTATATTAGCGATTGAAAAACGACAGAAAACTGAGTTGGTGATCATTCCAAATCCTTACATGGAAACGCCTAACTATGAAATTAAACGACTAAAACGCTCAGAATCTTTAGAAACGGAAAGCTATAAAGTTCCAAAGCAACCTGAACTTGAGATAGTGACGACTAGTGAAACAGCAACAAATAAACCCGCAGAAAAAGCAGCCGTAACAAACGTTCCTATCCCAACAGCCCCACAACCGGTTGAAAAGAAAAAAGTAATCGCTGAAGAAAAGCCTGGATTAATCAAGCGACTTTTTAGTGCGTTATTTGGTACAAAAGAAGAAGAGAAAAAGAAAGACGAAAAAAGAAATAATTATAAAGGTAGAAACCAAAATAACAGACATAGAAACCAAAGAAACAGAAATCAGCGAAACCGAAATAATAGGCATCGTAATGATAATAAAGATGAAACTCGTTCAAACCAGAAAACTCCACAGCATTCTAATAACAAAAATGCAGAGCCTAACAAAGAAAACCGTAACGAGCATCGTAATGATAATAAAGAAAACCGCACTAATAGAAACCCTAGAAATGCGCGAAATAATCGAAATGAAAAAAATCAAAACAACTCTATTGACAATAAGCCTCAACAGGATCAAAAACCTAGAGTAGCTAGGCAATCTCGTGAAGATCGCCGTAATAAAGTTAAACCAGATACTGTTGTTGAAAATAATTCAAAAACTGAAAGCTCCGTTGCGAATCAGTCAAGCCAACCGATTACCCCCTCAGCTATACAGGCTCATGAAACACCGAAACCGGTTATAGAAAATAAACCGAATAATTTACAAAAAGAAACTGAAAAAAATGTTTCAAAACCAAAGCAGGAAAATAAGGCTACAAAAAAAAATCACCCTAAGAAACCTCAGGATGATAATACTGTTGTAGAACCTTCAATAGTTAAAGTAAAAACTAAAAATGAAGAGAACCAAATTCCCGTTAAAAAAGTTGAAATAAAAACAGAGATTCAGACACCAGCCCAAGCCTCTAAACCAAGAAAATCATTTTCTGCGACAGCTAAAGCAGCGAATCCAGAGGCTTTAATTAGCATTGATTTTGGTTTTACACAAAAGACTTATGGTGAAAATGAGCTACTGACTTCTGACGTTTCTGAAGCAGTTGATATAAAGAAAAGCTTTAGTCCTATGACAAAGCCTAATTTAGAAGAATTAATGTCAGCCTAAATCTAATAAAAGACAAATAAGAGTCTGTAGATAATTTTATAACTGTTTAGTTTAAAATGAGGAGCAATCTGCTCCTCACTCATAAAACGATTCAATACTTGGTTTACAGTCTTTTTTTAATTCTTTGCTATTGGACTTGTTTTTTAGACCTTCTTGGTTTCCGTTTTCGATCATTAGAATCACTACGACGAGCTTTTCCAGAATTATTATCGCGAGCACCTCTGTTAGAGCCCTTTAACTTATCCATACTAAATTCATCAGCTTTAGTTAAGTTCATTGGCTTACCACAAATTCTCACTTTCTTTAAATGCGCTAACGCATCTTTAGGTAACTTTCCGGGAAGATCAACGGTAGAAAAATCATCATATATCTTTATGTGCCCGATATATTTACTTTCGATATCAATTTCATTAGCGATAGCACCAACTACATTTCCAGGTTTAATTCCTGCTTCAAAACCAACCATCATAACGTAACGACGCATTTCAATGGTTGGATAATCAGATAGCGATTCTGCGTCTTTAGAAAAGTCTTTTCCTGAACGACCTTGTCCTTCTGAACCCTTACGATGTTTTTTTCTGTCTCTACCTCTTGAACGATCATTTGAGTCAAAATCAGAGCGTTCTTTTCGTTCTCTTCTTTGTTCTTTTGGCGATGGTAAGTCTTCAACTAATAAAGGCGTTTTGTCGTGAGCTAAACTTGCTAAGGCTGCCGCAATTTGGATCCCCGTGATATCTGTTTCCAATTGATAACTTTCTAAAATTTCTAAATAAGGAGCTAATTCACCTGAATTTAATTTTTCTGTAATTTTATTTTTAAATCTATCGACTCTTTGATCATTTATTTGATCGGTTGTCGGTAAACCAATTCTTTCAATCTTTTTACCCGTTGTTTTTTCAATTAGAAATAACATTCTTTTTTCACGAGGTGTAACAAATAAAATCGCTTTGCCTTCTCGTCCTGCTCGACCAGTTCGCCCAATTCTGTGAATATAAGATTCAACATCTTGAGTAATATCATAATTGATTACGTGGGAAATTCGCTGAACATCAAGTCCTCTAGCTGCAACATCTGTTGCTACTAATATATCTAAACGTCCGTTCTTTAAGTTATTTATTGTTTTCTCTCTTGCTGATTGTTGCATATCACCATTAATGGCAGCAGCAGTATATCCTCTTGCAGTTAAACGATCCGCCAACTCTGTGGTTGCCGTTTTAGTTCTAGCAAAAATAATAATTGCGTCAGTCTCTTCTACTTCTAAAATTCTAGTTAATGCATCAACTTTATTATGATGAGAAACGGATAAATATGATTGTTCAATAGTAGGTGCAGTAGCTGTTTTAGTTTTTATACTAACGTGTTTAGGCTTATTCAGAAATCGGTCGGCAACACGTTTAATTTCTTTTGGCATCGTCGCAGAAAATAAAGCGATTTGTCTATCATCAGGTGTTTGCTCTAACACCCATTCAACATCTTCTAAAAAACCCATACGCAACATTTCATCGGCTTCATCTAAAACCATAGTATGCATATGATCCCATTTGATTTTACCTTTTCTCATATGATCCATCACACGACCGGGCGTACCGACGATGATTTGTGGACCTCGAGATAATTGCTTTAGTTGAACAGGAAAAGATTGACCACCATAGATAGGCACCACCTGTAAACCTTTCATATATTTTGCGTAACTATTAATTGCTTCAGCGACTTGTATTGCAAGTTCTCTTGTCGGCGCTAATACTAATGCTTGTGGTTGTCTTAAATTACAATCAATTTTTGCCAGCAAAGGTAAAGCAAATGCTGCAGTTTTTCCCGTACCTGTTTGTGCTTGCCCAATAATATCCGTTCCATTTTGTAATAGAGGAATACTTTCAGCTTGAATAGGTGAAGGTTTTTCGTAACCTAACTCATTAAGAACTTTAAGAATTTCTTTAGGAAGGTTGAGATCAGCAAATGTGATCAGTGTTTCATTTTCAGACATGATATTTCCAGCGCAGCATTTGATTCAATATGAATGGGCTACTTATAGGTTGGATTGATGTACGAGCACTCATAAAAGAACATCGAACCAACTAAAAAATGCGTTCTTAAAACGCAAAAAAGCTAGAGTCATTTTCTCACCCCAGCCTACACGATCCTAATTTTAAATCTAGGATTACATCAAAGCGTCTTGATCAGCGCCTTCTTTCTCAACTTCAACCGGCATTAAGTCTTCTTTAGTAATTCCTAAAGATAAAGCCACATTACTTGCTACATAAATTGAAGAGTAAGTACCAATAAATACACCCGCAATTAACGCCATTGCAAAACCATGAATCAACTCACCACCTAAATAAAACAATGCAATTAATACAAGCAATGTAGTGATAGATGTCATTAAAGTCCTAGATAGCGTTTGATTCAAAGATGTGTCAATGACTTTACTTGAATCAAATTTCCTTAACTTTAAAAAGTTTTCTCTAATTCTATCGAATACAACAATCGTATCATTTAATGAATACCCTATTACCGCCAATATCGCAGCTAACACTGTTAAATCAAACTCTCGTTGAAGAATAGAAAACATACCAACAGTAATAATAACGTCATGCGTTAATGCAGCAACGGAACCTAGCGCAAACTTCCACTCGAACCTTACTGAAACATAGAACATAATAAAGATTAATGCCATTAACATTGCAAGACCGCCCTGCTCTGCAAGTTCATCACCAACCGATGGACCAACAAATTCAATTCTTCGCATGACTATTTTTGAGTCAATTCCGTCTCTTAATGCGGTTAAAACATACGTACCAATGTCACTCGCTTTTTTATCCCCTTGAGGACCTAAACGAATAGTGACATCTTTTGATGTTCCGTAATATTGAACTAAAACTCTTTCAAAACCAGAATTTGTTAATTGTTCTCTGATCAAATCTAAATTTGCATCTTCTTCATATAACACTTCAATCAAAGTGCCTCCGGTAAAGTCTAAACCAAGATTTAAACCTTTAATGGATACTGATGCAATTGATGCTATAAGAAGAATTGCCGAAAAAATAGTTGCAGGCAATCGGTACTTATTAAAGTGAATGTTTAAGTTTGATTTTAAAATTTGCATTTTTTATTCACCTATTATATCGATAATTTTTTGATGGACTTACCACCATAAATTAAATTAACTACTGCTCTTGTTCCAACAATGGCAGTAAACATCGAAGTTAATATTCCTATTAACAGTGTTACCGCAAAACCCGCAATTGGTCCAGTACCTATTCCAAATAAAACCATTGCTGCAATTAGAGTTGTGATATTTGCATCGGCTATTGTAGAAAAAGCTTTATCGTAACCAGCATGAATTGCTTTTGCAGGATTGACTCCCTCAGCTAACTCTTCTCGAATACGTTCGAAAATCAAAACATTTGCATCAACAGCCATACCGACAGTTAACACGATACCAGCAATACCCGGAAGCGTTAATGTAGCTCCAGGAATTAAAGACATTATCGCAACGATAAAAATTAAATTTGTAAAAAGCGCAATGTTTGCAATCAAACCAAATAATTTGTAATACACCAACATAAAGACTAACACTGCTAGAAATCCAACAATGATAGAGTTCAATCCCATTTTAATATTTTCTTCACCCAGACTTGGACCAATGGTTCTTTCTTCAATAATGAAAGTAGGTGCGATCAATGAACCCGCCCTTAATATCAAAGCAAACTCACTCGCTTCTGACGGAGTGTAACTACCATTCACTCGAAAATTAGCTCCGAATACACCATCAATTCTTGGTGCACTAACAACTTCTTTTAAAATTTTCTGACCGATAACTTTTAATTCTCCCGCTTCGGTTCTTTCATAAATAGCTTTTGTTTCTATCATGACAATCGCCATTTGCTTGTAGGTGTTTTTGGTTGTGTTGGCCAACATTTTTGCTCCACCTTCACCATCCAACTTTACGTTAATTTCTGATTGTCCTGTTTGAGAATCAAAACCTGGTGTTGCATCAGTGATTTGTGTACCACTAACAATCACTTTCTTTTTGACAACCCATCTAGTTCCATCTTTTTGGCTTAAAATTTCAGTTCCCGCCGGAGCGCGGAGCGCATAAGGATCAGAACCTTCTTTTACCATTCTAAATTCTAGAGTGGCAGTTTTACCTAAAATTCTTTTTGCTTGTGCGGAATCTTGAACGCCAGGCAATTGAACTAATATTCGATCACTACCTTGCTTTTGAATTAATGGCTCAGCTACGCCTAATTCATTAATTCTATTTCTAAAGGTCGCTATATTTTGATCAACCGCATAGTCTTTGATTTCTTTAACTTTTGATTCTCTTACATCAAGAACTAGCTCAAACTTATCGCCATTCTCTCTCGTTCTTGTTAAAAACTCTGAATATAATTTTCTAATTTCTATCTCCGCATTATCGCGGTCTTCAACCTTTCTAAATCGAGCAACTATCTGAGCTAAACTTTGCTTTGTAACCGATGAATATCGTAATTTATTATCTCGAAAAAGTTTTTTGATATCTTTTGTGTATTGCTCTAATTTAACACCCATTGCAGACTCCATATCCACCTGCATTAAAAATTGAACTCCCCCCCTAAGATCTAAACCTAAATTAAGAGGCGCTCCTCCTATACTTCTGAGCCAGTCCGGAGTTGTAGGTGCTAAATTGATAGCGACAACATGGTTTAATAATTTTTTTTCTGATAAAAATTTTGAAACTTCAGAACTTGCTTTAAACTGATCATCTTTGCCATTAAATCGAACTAGAGACTTTCCAAATTCTATTTTAGCTGACTTAACCTTGATTTTTTTTGCATCTAACATAGATTGAATATCAGTAAACAAACTATCCTCAATCACACTCCCATTTTCCGGTGTAATTTGAATAGCAGGATCAGGAGGATAAATATTTGGCAATGCAAAAATAAATCCAACCACCAATAACACAACTAGCATGATATATTTCCATGCCGGATAGGTGTTAATAGGTCTTAAATGTTCTTGAGGTGTAAACATATTGTCTCTCTATATTATCGCTTAACTTGAGATTAATTTGAGATTAACTATTAACTTCTTTAATGGTGCCTTTTGGCAATGATGCCGTCACGGCATGCTTTTGAAACTTCATTTCAACACCTTGGGCAACATTTAAAACAACAAAACCATCTGTTAATTTACTAACTTTTCCGATAATTCCACCACTAGTAACAACTTCATCGCCCTTTTGAATCGCTTCTAACATGGTTTTATGTTCTTTTTGTCTTTTACTTTGTGGACGAATCAACAAAAAGTAAAAAACGGCAGCAAACAAGACCATCATAATAATTGTGTTAGTGCCACTAGTTTGCCCTGACTCGGCTCCCGCTTCGGCGGCTTGAACTGTGCTTATAAACATGAGAATTCCTCTTTAATCGTTTCTTAGTTAGTTTGTATTAATTATTAATTTCATCTAAATTATTCTTTAATTTCTAGGATTGGGATCTCTAATCCTCTAGCCTCATAAAATTCTTGAACAAAGCCGTCGAATGTACCTGTTTCTAAACTATTCCGCAATCCTTTCATTAAATCTTGGTAGTAATGCAAATTATGGATAGTCGCTAATTCAGCTCCAAACATTTCCCCACATTTGTCTAAATGATGTAAATAAGCTCGACTATAGTTTTTACAAGTATAACATCCACAGTTTTCATCAACGGATCCAGAGTCTTTTTTATTGGGGCTATTTCGTAATCTTACAATGCCTGTTGACGTGAAAAGATGACCATTACGGGCATTTCTGGTTGGCATAACACAATCAAACATATCAATTCCGCGTCTGACTGACTCAACCAAATCCTCCGGTTTGCCAACTCCCATTAAATAACGAGGTTTATCTTCCGGCATTTTATAAGCTAGATGATCCAAAATCATGGTCATTTCCTGTTTACTTTCACCAACAGATAACCCACCAATAGCATAACCATCAAAATCAATTCTATTTAAACCGTCTAACGAAACATCTCTTAACTCTGGATACATACCACCTTGGATTATACCAAAGAGCGCTGATGAGCTATCGCCATGTGCTTTTTTAGAACGTTCTGCCCAACGTAAGCTAAGTTGCATAGATGTTTCGGCTTCTTCAAACGTAGCTGGATAAGGCGTACATTCATCAAAAATCATCACGATATCCGATCCAAGATCTTTTTGAACTTGCATTGATTCTTCAGGTCCTAAAAATACCTTATCACCGTTAATTGGAGAGCGAAAAGTAACACCTTCTTCTGTAATTTTTCTTAATTCACCTAAGCTAAATACTTGAAAGCCTCCAGAGTCCGTTAGAATTGGCCCCGGCCAATTCATAAAATCATGTAAATCACCATGCATTTTAATAATTTCTGTTCCTGGTCTTAACATCAGATGAAAAGTATTACCTAAAAGAATTTCTGCACCCGTAGCTTTCACCCGTTCGGGAGACATCCCTTTTACCGTACCGTAAGTACCAACGGGCATAAAGGCAGGTGTTTCAATCGTACCACGATCAAACTCAAGTTGACCTCGTCTTGCTTTCCTATCTGTTTGTAATAATTTAAATTTCATTTTATATTTTACTTTCTATCTAAAACCAAGCTTCTAAATGCAACTCTATACACGATTCTCTATTAACATAGAATCACCATAACTAAAAAATCGATATTCATTATCAATAGCCTTTTGATAAGCTGTTTTGGTAAAACCTTTCCCCGCAAATGTACTAACTAACATCATCAAAGTTGATTCTGATAAGTGAAAATTGGTAATTAGTGCATCCACACTTTGAAACTCATAACCTGGATAGATAAATATATCCGTTTCACCCTGTGTTGATGATAATTCACCACTTAGAGAAGCTGATTCCAAACATCTTACCGATGTTGTTCCAACAGCTATGACTCGTCCACCGTTCTTTTTTGTTTGCTTAACTAAATCAACAACTGGATCCGGAACATTAAACCATTCAGAGTGCATTTTATGCTCTTTAATATCATCGACACGTAGTGGCAAAAATGTTCCAGCCCCCACATGAAGCGTAACAAAGTCGTGTTTAATACCTTTATTTTTAATCTTTTTTAGCAGAACTTCATCAAAATGAAGCCCAGCCGTTGGCGCTGCAACCGCTCCACGCTCTTTTGCATAGACAGTTTGATATCGCTCTTTATCTATTAACTCCGCTTTTCTTTGAATATAGGGCGGTAATGGCATATCCCCATATTTTTCTATTAAAA
>Ga0256845_1002294_pt1 | contig 14022 bp, 13 predicted proteins | sample RiftiametaG_FD_189101 | JGI IMG/M metagenome (GOLD analysis project Ga0256845, IMG submission 189101) | Tube worm associated microbial communities from hydrothermal vent at the East Pacific Rise, Pacific Ocean - Riftia | ecosystem: Host-associated > Annelida > Integument > Unclassified ...
TTTTCTACACAAAATACACATTACCTTGCAATTCTAAACACATAAAATCGCCATTTTATCAAGTTATCTGTCTGAAAAATAATTAGTTAAATAATTCTTAAGGTTCGACTAGGTAGTGTTACTAATAGTCAGAATAGACATTTTAGTTTTGTAACTAACTCCTTTCCCGTGCAGACAGAAATCTAGACATAGCGAATAGAAGAACTGAATGTAGTAGCTAAAAAGAATAAAATCTTAAGAACTAATACCCTAACTTGGTTCTTACTTTTTGTAATACTGGCTGAGCTACATTACGTGCTTTATCAGCTCCAATTTTCAACTGCTTATCAAGCTCACCTAAATTATCCATATAATAATTAAACTGTTCTCTTTCTTTACTGAAATTTTTACAAATTAGCTCAAACAATTCCTGTTTAGCATGGCCATAACCATAATTACCTCCTGCGTAATTCTTCTTCATTTTAGCTATTTGTTCATCATTAGCTAGTAATGAATAAAGCGTAAAACAATTACAAGTTTCAGTATCTTTTGGATCTTCTAATGGTGTACTATCAGTAGCAATAGACATTACCTGTTTCCTTAATTGCTTATCGTTTAAGAAAATATTAATTAAATTCCCTTTAGACTTACTCATCTTTTCTCCATCAGTACCAGGAATCAACATCGTATCATCTTGAATTTTTGCTTCAGGAACTACCAATGTTTCTCCCATTTGATGATTAAAACGACTAGCAACATCGCGGGTCATTTCTATATGCTGTAATTGATCTTTTCCTACAGGAATAATTTCAGAATTATACAATAAAATATCTGCGGCCATTAACATTGGATAAGTAAACAACCCCGAATTAACATCCTCTAAGCGGTCAGCTTTATCTTTAAAAGAATGTGCTAAGGTTAAACGTTGGTAAGGAAAAAAACAACTTAGATACCAAGACAACTCTGTTACCTCTGGGATGTCAGATTGACGATAAAAAACAGCCGTTTGAGGATTTAATCCACAAGCTAACCAAGCAGCTGCTGTTGCATAAGTGTTTTCTCGCAATACTTTTGGGTCTTTAATTTGTGTTAACGAATGCATATCTGCAATAAACAAAAAAGCTTCGTTTTCAGGATTATTTGCCATCTCTATAGCAGGTAAAATTGCCCCTAATAAATTTCCCAAATGTGGGGTTCCTGTACTTTGTACTCCTGTTAATATTCTAGCCATACAACAAAAGTATAATTTTTATAGTCAGGTTAAAGAAACTATCTCAAAAATATTAATTTATCCTATTTGCTTTTAATATCTTTGCAAACTTAAAATGAAAAAAGCAAAAGAAATATTAGGTGGAATATGGAAGATTTATGTCCTTATGTGGTTTACATTTCTACTATTACTACTTTATCCTTTTTACTTGTTTTTTTTATTGGATGAGAAGCATTTTAAAAAGGGTTTTAACCTTCTACTGGTTCATACAGGTATATTAATGCGTTTAACGGGTATTTTTATGCAGGTTAAAAACAAACACTACATCCAAAAAGGACAGGCATATGTAATTACACCAAATCATTCTTCGTATTTAGATATTGTTATTTTATATCAAACATTTACGCAGTATTTTGTTTTTATGGGAAAAAAAGAGTTGGCGCATGTTCCGGTATTTAATATCTTTTTTAAGAAAATGAACATTACCGTAGATCGTTCCAAACCATCATCGGGTAAAAAAGCAATGGACAGAAGTGCACTTGAATTACAAAAAGGACATAGTGTAGTTATATTTCCTGAAGGAACAATTGGAGATGATGTACCTACTATGCTCCGATTTAAAAATGGTGCTTTTAAGCTCGCCATTGAACAACAAATGCCAGTATTACCAATTACATTCTTTAACAATTATCAGCGCTTAGAAAGTGGCGGGCTATTTTCTGGTAAAGCAGGACCAGGAATTGCAAAAGCAGTTATTCATGAGCCGATTTCAACGAAAGGAATGACTCAAGATGATGTTGTCGCTTTAAGTGATAAGGTCTATAACATTATCAATAACGAGTTAAAAGCTTATCAAAGTAAAAAACTTAGTTAACTACTACTTTTTTAGTAATTACTGTTTGCCCAACTTGTAAGGTTAAGAAGTAAAAGCCTTCATTTAAATTATCAAAAACCAATTCGTTATTTGTTATTGTAGGCTTATTTTGAGTTGCTATCACTTTTCCTGATACATCATACAAAGTAACCACATCAACTTGTAATGTGTTTTTGAAATAAACGTGTATCTCATCATTATTTGCAGGTACAGGGTAAATTGAAAACTGACTGCTAAAATCATACTCATCAACAGCTGTCATATTCCAAAAATCTTCGGCAACATCTCCTCCCCAAATAAGGGTAGCCAAGTAAGGATTATCAATAAAAGGGTTTCTATTTCCTTGTTGTGATTCTAAAATAGGGTTTCTGTTCTTTTCATATTGAGAAACAGGATCAGCAGCATTCCATGTTAGGAATAATTCTATCATTGATGGATCAACCCCAACAGATGCTCCTGCACCAACATTATTAGGCAAACATTGAGTAGGGTATCTCAAATACATGTACATCATCATTCTTGCAACATCCCCTTTCCATTCGTCACCAGGATACCAATTACCACCAACAGTAGAAGAATTACCACTACCAGCAGCAAATTTTAAACTCCCTCTCATTCCATTTCTTTGCACATCAGAAGATCTTAAGTGGTGAGCATCAGTTCCTGCACTAGGAGTTGATGTTGTCATACTTGGATTAGCTAAAGATTTAGCATAAGTATGTTCTCTATTCCAATCGCCTGTATTTCCTCCATTATCATTTTTACTTCTTGTTCTATCAGTTTTAACATCTCCATCAGTATCATTATATCCATAAATCAACAACACTTTAGTAGAATTAGTAGGATCTAAATCTGTTTGTTTTAAAACAGTCCAAACATCATTATAGGTTAATAAATTTGTGTGTGTGTTGGTTATTTTGGTAGCCAACTCGTTTTTAAGCGGAATACCCGTTAAAGTTAAATTTACACTATTGTAATAAGGTTGAACTTGGGCAAAAATGCTAAGGCTTAAAAAAAGCCCTAAAAGGGTAGTTAAAATGTTTTTCATTACGCTAAATTACCAATAAAATAAGGGCATTTGTAAAAGTTAGTCATTCATTATGGTTAGGTGTTATTTTTTAATTATTTTCGTTCTTATGAAAAACCTATTCTACCTATTTATCCCTTTTATTTTACTTGCTTGTGCTGACGACACATTTAAAGAAGAAAAACCGCCTGTTAGTTTAGCTGAAGGAGCTTGGGTTGTTAGCTTTAAACCTACACTTGAGAATGAAATACCTGTTAATGCCGAAATAATTATTAAAGAAAACTCTTTTAAGATAGTTTTCTCCAACGATACCGAAGAAATTATATATGATGACATTTATATTGATGGTAACAATTTTAAAGTAACCGACCCTGTTTTTAACAGTTGGTTTGAAGGGGAAATAATTAACGAGAATAAAGTTAAAGGTGTTTGGCACAAAGAAGATAAGAGCTATAACATTCCATTTACAGCAGTAAAAAGCAATAGAAAACGTTTTCAAAAACCTGAATTTACTAACGAAAAACAAACTGATGTTTCAGGGAAATGGCAAGTAGACTTTAGCAGAGAAAACCCTGAAGATTACTATCCAGCTATTGGTCTGTTTAAACAACAAGGAGAATATTTAACAGGTACATTTTTAACAGAAACTGGAGATTACAGGTTTTTGGAAGGAAACATGTATGGTGAAGAATTTTATCTATCTTGTTATGATGGAGCTCACTTATTTTTATTTAAAGCTATCCTAAAAAATGACACTTTAAAAGGCAGATTTTGGTCAGGAAACCATTGGGAAGAGCCTTGGATTGCTTATAGAAATGAAGATGCGAAATTATCTGACCCAGATTCGTTAACTTATTTAAAAGAAGGATATAATAACCTAGCTTTTACTTTTCCAAACACGGAGGGAAAACAAGTTTCGTTAACTGATGATAAATATAAAAACAAGGTAGTTATTGTTAATATTATGGGCTCTTGGTGTCCGAATTGCAAGGATGAAACAGCTTATCTAGCTAAATTATATCAAGCCAAACAAAAAGAAGGATTAGAAATTGTTGCGCTATCGTTTAATAAAACAAAAGATTTTGAAAAATCTAAAGCTACACTCAATAAATTAAAAACTCATTTTAATGCTGATTATGATTTTCTGATTGCAGGTAAGGCCAACAAAATTGAAGCTGCTAAGGCGCTACCAATGTTAAACCATGTAATGTCTTATCCAACATCTATCTTTATTGATAGGAAAGGTAATATTAGAAAAATTAGAACAGGGTTTTATGGTCCAAGTACTGGAGATTATTACACCAGGTACATTGAGCAGGTTGATGATTTTATAGATAAACTATTAAAAGAAGAATAGATTTTTATTTTTCTGCTCCAATCCACATCTGAAATAATTGGTAGCCTAATGCTAAAATTACAGCCCCAATAAACAAACCAACAATTCCCATCAAAAGCATTCCACCAATAGATCCAATAAGGATAATTAGCATTGGTATCTCTAATCCTCGCCCTAACAACATTGGTTTTAAAAAATTATCACTTAAACCACCTATAGCACTCCATACAGCAAAAACAATAGCCCCTGTTGTTCCCATAATTGAGAACATATAAATTACTACCGGAATTATAATTAAGGCAGGAGGCAATTGCACAATGGCTAAAACTAATACCAATACAGATAATATTGGCGCACCAGGAACATCGGCCACAAAAAACCCAATAGCAATAATTGCACTCTGAATAATTGCTGTACCCAACACTCCATTAACAACACTCCTTATTGTTGCTTTAGAATTCTCTGCTACTTCCTCACCTTTCTCACCGATTAATCGCTTAAACACTTTAATAGCTAAGGTATTTGCGGCTTCAGAATTTACCAAAAACACACCAGAAAGAACTACTGCAAAAATTAACATCAACAACCCAATAGTTAAACCAGAAACTGCACTTAACAAGCCTGTTCCAAATGTTTTTATTTCTTCTTTATATTCAGTTATTGCTAACTCCATATTTTGATAAAACAAATTCCAAACATCATTTATTGGTGTTCCAACAACAGGCCAAGAAGCAACATTTTCAGGTGGTGGTGGAATAGTAAATGAGCCTTCTTGAAATTGAGTTGCCAATACCTGAACACTATCTGCTAATACAGCTATAAATAATGCTGCAGGAATTATGATTGCAGCTAAAAAAATAATAGAAATGATTATTGCAGATGCTTTTCCTTTATTTTTTAGTAACCTTTTAATCTTTTTATGAAGTGGATAAACCGCTACAGCAATAATTATTGCCCAAATTACAGGCAATAAAAAAGGTTTGAAAATTAAAAAACAGATGTAGATTACAAAAAAAACTAAGGCAATTTTTATTGCTGTTTCAATGTTGTTGATTGGTTTTAATACACTCATAAGTTACTTTCAAAAATTAACGGTTAACGCTAACGCTTCTAATTCTCTGATCAATTCACGTTTATCAAATTTTGGAGCATAAATGTATCCATCAATTGTAATTACCCTATTATTGGGCTCATCTACCATGGTATAACTAACAAAAGGGCCTCCCATAAAATCACCTTTCATTTGCCATAAACCTCTCAGTTCTTTCACATAAATCCCTTTCAGATTAATCTCTTTTTCTCTCGGAACATATTCTAAATAGGTTTGCACATAAGAGCCTTCCACACTTCCTACAACATGCTCTTTGGTCATCTCGTTACGTTTTGCAACCAACTGATGTACATCAAAAGTACTATCACTTGTATAAGGATAAGTATAAATCATCATTCCATAACTAATCGGATGTTCTCCAGCCATTTTATCTTTTCGCATCCAAATAAAATCATCTGTTTCTTTCGCCACCACATATAAATCATCTAAACTAATTTTAACTCCAAACTGCTTTTCCAAATATTTAGCATTTTTACTGTTTGCATTTACTCGATATTTACCTTGTAATCGTTTTCGTTCTCTGTCATTAAAATAATCTAACAACGTTGCTGCATTTTTTTTGATGGTTGCTGCAGCAGTTTTATCATCAGGCGCAGTAATGGTTACCACTAATTGTGTTTCTGCCCAAACATCTTCACTAATACTAATTTTAGTCTTCTTTTTAGGATCAATATCAACCATAATAACATTACGCATCGTATGGAAAATACGTGCAAAAGAGCGATGAGGGATTTTTATCAGGTTAAATTTTGCTTCACGTTGTGGTAAACCAACTTGCTCAGTAGAAAATATTGTCTGAATGGCTGCTCCTGTTTTATAATTCCAGTAGTTAGAATCTACTACCACCAATAAGTCACCCGATTTACCAGAAATAGTAGGCAATACCCGCTCATTAATTTCATCACAAGAGGTAATAGAAATAACAATAGCGCTTAAAAAAAGTAAGGTAAAAAGTGATTTTAAAATAGCTTTCATAATTTAGTTTTGAGATTAAAGTTTACAAAGTACAACTTTATACCCTAAACTTTAAGCCGTATTTAACCAACGGACTTGATTTTAATTTTGGTGCCTAACTTTAAATTCTTAAAATTAACATCCTTATTTAATTGTTGTAACTGTTCAACGCTAACACCTTCATATTTATTGGCAATATCCCATAAATTATCTCCTTGTTTAATGGTATAATAGGCATATTTACCATCTGTTGTTGTCGTTGTTTTCGCTTTGGCTCTATCTACCTCAGCTTTCTTTTTATTTTGAGCAGCATAGCTTGATTTTGGGTAGAGGTATAGTTTCTGTCCTATTTTTAATCTATCACTGTGTAAGTTATTCCAATCTTTAATCTGGCTAACTCTACAATGGTACCTATTGGCTATAGAACCCATAACATCTCCACTTCGTACTCGGTACACAACAGCATTTCCTCTATTGGTTGGTGCAATTGTTTTATTTTGAGCAACAGCAATACTGTCTTTAATATCTTTTTGAGTTTTATGCGCATAAATAGCCTGCTCATTGGTTAAAAAATCTCCAATCTTATCTACAGGTAAACAAAGCGTATTGGCTTTACCTGAATTAGGTATGAAATTTTGTTTGTAGGTTGGATTTAAATACTCTACATATTCTAAAGGAATATCTAAAGTCTCAGAAATTTGCGAAAAAGATAAATGATCATCAACTACAATGGTGTCTGTTTTAAAACAAGCAATATCCGGAGTAATCGGATAAATATTATGCTCAGTAGCATAATTCATAATGTAATTTACCGCCATAAATGCAGGAACATAACCTCTAGTTTCTCTTGGTAAAAATGGTCTAATTTCCCAGTACGATTTTTTACCTCCCGATCTTCTGATGGCTTTATTTACGTTTCCAGGACCACAATTATAAGCTGCTAAAGCCAAATCCCAATCATCATACATCCCGTGTAACTTTTTTAAATAACGACATGCTGCATCGGTAGCTTTATAAATGTCCCTACGCTCATCGTAATACGAGGTAACCTCTAATCCATAGGCTTTTCCTGTACGATACATAAACTGCCACAAGCCAGTAGCACCAACCCTCGATTTCGCTTTAGGGTTTAAAGCTGACTCTACAATTGGTAAATATTTTAATTCTAAAGGCATGTCATACTTATCCAAATTTTCTTCGAATAAAGGGAAATAAATGGCTGCTAAACCTAGCATTTTTGCGGTAGTTTTTTTTCTGCGCTTGGCATACATATTTACATATCCTTTTATATAAGGATTATAAACAATGCTAAAAGGAGAGTTTTTATTTAGCTCTTCAAAACGTGCCGCATAAGTTGCACTATCAAAAACAGGAACAGAATCTTGGTGGTAATTGTGAACATTTAGCTCATCAATGTTATCATTAAAGCCTAAACTTTCAAAATAACCAGAAGCAACCATGCTGTCAATCATTTCAAGCACAGGATCATCTGCTGCTAATACAAAAGTAGTAGAATCTTGTTTTTGTTGAGCAAATAAAAGGGTAGAAACTAAGGTTAGTACAATTAAAAAATTATATCTCATAGTATTATAAAGGTATTGCAGGGTAATTATTGTAAATCTTCTAGCTAAGAAGTCAATAATATTTTATGGTTAATAATCCTAAATTAGAATTACGTAAATAAATAATTGAGCTTATTTATCTAATTTTTCTTGCTCTTTGTTGTCAGCATCATTTTCACCTTCTTTCATACCGTCTTTAAATTCTTTAATTCCAGAACCCATTCCTCTCATTAATTGAGGGATTTTTTTGGCTCCAAACATTAAAATTAAAACAATAGCAATAATGATAATCTCTTGCGTTCCGAACATTCCTAATAAAACAGTATTCATCTTTGTTGTGTTTGATAAGTAGCTGGTAAAGTTACAAAAGATTTTAATAGAAGTACGTTGTTTTCAATTTCAATTACACATCGGATAACTCTATGTCATCTGAGGTATCATTTACCTTTCTAAAAAACCATAAAATGCCCACCACCAATCCTAAACTTACTAATGAGATTAATGTATTGGTAACATCATCAGCAAAAAGAGAGCTTTCCATTTCATCAACAGAAGTTGGATAAAGGTAACTAATAATAACAACCGTTCCGTTATTAATAAAGTGTCCTAAAATTGGTAGCCATAACGATTTTGACCATAAAAACAAATAGCCAAAAACTGCGCCTAATAACATTCTCGGAAAAAACCCAAAAAATTGCATGTGCAAAGCGCTAAATAAAAATGCAGTAATCCAAATGCCCCAATGTGGATTATTAGTTAATTTGATAAAACTTTTTTGCAACACTCCTCTAAACAATAATTCTTCGCCAATTGCAGGAACAACAGCCACAATAATTAACACATAAATTAAGCTTCCTATTCCATCAAAGGTTAAAAATGCTTTGGTCAACCCCATCGCATCATCTTCCGATTGGTGCATCCACTGTTCTACACCACTCAAAAAATCAGGAAAAACAACATTTGCATTTAATTCTACTATCCAAGACATAATTGGCATAGAAACTACCATTAACAAAGCAACCAAACCATAATTAATTGGTTTAGAAAAGCTTTTTAAACGAAGTAGCGCTAATGGTTTTTTTGAACGCAGAATACCATAAACGATTGGTGGCACAATAAACAGCCCTATTGCGCTAAACAATTGAAACATTTTTAAACCTGCAATGGTATTTGGATCAGAATAATTAGACAAATTATTTAAATCAAAACCAAAAAATAATGCTGTAGTAACTGCTCCTAAAATTGAAAAAATAACTGTCGAAACTAAACACAGCGCAACTATTAAAAACAATTGCATTGCAGGGTTTTTGTTTATTTCAGATTTCATTTTTTTAGAAATTTAGGTTAGATGGTTATTTTAACTAACTGTTCCCTCTTGGAAAAGCCTGTGCCGAATTCATTTCGGTAAGGGCTAGGGAGATTGATGTATATTCAACCACTCTCACTCTCCCCTCTCCAAGGGAGAATCCCTGCACGCAAACCCAAAAATAGCTTCTTTTTTAATAACTTTGCAAACAGATGGTAAAAATAGGAAATATTGAATTAGGAGAGTTCCCTTTATTGTTGGCTCCGATGGAAGATGTAAGTGACCCCCCTTTTAGAGCTTTATGCAAAGAAAATGGGGCTGATTTGATGTACACCGAATTTATTTCTTCTGAAGGTCTGATTAGAGATGCTGTTAAAAGTGTACAAAAATTGGATATTTTTGAATATGAGCGCCCTGTTGGGATTCAAATTTTTGGAAACAACATTGAATCTATGATTCGCGCTACAGAAGTTACTGCGACTGCAAAACCTGATATTATTGATATTAATTATGGCTGTCCGGTAAAAAAAGTGGCAGGTAAAGGTGCAGGGGCAGGAATTTTGCAAGACATTCCTAAAATGGTAGCAATGACCAAAGCCATTGTTGATGCTACGGATATTCCGGTTACCGTAAAAACGCGTTTGGGATGGAATGAAGAAACCAAATACATTGTTGAAGTAGCAGAACGATTACAAGACATCGGTATTAAAGGAATTTCTATACACGGTAGAACTCGAAAACAAATGTATAAAGGAGAGGCAGACTGGAGCTTAATTGGTGATGTGAAAAATAATCAGCGTATGCATATTCCTGTTTTTGGAAATGGCGATATTACTACGCCAGAAAGAGTAGTTGAAGTAAGAGATAGATATGGAGTTGATGGAGTAATGATTGGTAGAGCAAGTATTGGATACCCTTGGATTTTTAATGAAATAAAACACTTTTTGTCTACTGGAGAACATTTAGCAAAACCCCAACTAAAGGATAAGATTGCTGCGGCTCGTAAACATTTAGAAATGTCGGTACAATGGAAAGGGGAAACTTTAGGTGTTTTAGAAATGCGTAGGCATTATGCAAATTATTTTAAAGGTATTCCTGATTTTAAACCCCACAGAATGAAATTGGTTACCCAAGATGAAGCTGCTTTAGTTTTTGAAGCTTTAGATGAAATTGAGAATACTTTCGTTTAAAAAAATGTTCATTGAGCATGTTTTGCGAAAGCAAAAGCTTCGAAATGCACATTTTTCTTACTTCAACTTCGGATTATTGTGATGCCTCTCTTTATCTCGTATTGCCTTTTTATCTAAACTTTTAGTTAAAGAGGCGGTTAAATCTACCCCAGTTTGGTTCGCTAAACAAATCAACACAAATAACACATCAGCCATTTCTTCGCCCAAGTCTTTATTTTTGTCTGACTCCTTTTCTGATTGCTCACCATATCTACGTGCAATAATTCGAGCAACTTCTCCAACTTCTTCGGTAAGCATTGCCATGTTGGTTAATTCATTAAAATAACGCACACCGTTTTCGTTAATCCAATCATCTACTGTTTTTTGAGCTTCATTTATAGTCATAACTTGAAATTTGATTTGTTAAAGTTAATAGTATTAATTTTGTGCTTCTTAAAATTATGAAAAGACTTTTTACATTACTACTTATTATCTTTAGTTCGCACACGTTGTTAGCTCAAGATACATTGGTATTAAACAATGGCAATGTTATGTATGGTGAGATAAAATCTTTATCTAAAGGTGTTTTAAAATTTGAAACCCCATATAGTGATAAAGATTTTTTAATAGAATGGTTACATGTAGAAGAAATCTATAGCCGAAGAACCTTCTCTATTGTACTACAAAATGGAGAAAAGCCTATTGGGAGCATTAACACCATAACAAACAACAAAGATTCAGTAGAAATATTAGAATTTATTGTTTTCACACACCTTATCATACCCGAAATTGTTGAAATCACCCCTTTAGAAAAAAGTTTTTTAGGGAGGTTAAGTGCTTCTCTAGATTTTGGGTTTTATCGTGCTAAATCTAATAATTTAACACAAATAACAAGTAATGGTAGCTTTGGTTATTTTGCCGAAAAATGGGATGGAAAGGCTTCTTTTAGTGTCTTAAATAGCTCGCAAGATGATGTAAAGAGAACAAAAAGAAGTGATGCAGATATTTCTGTAAGAAGAAATTTAAAAGGTAAAATTTACGGATTAATAAAAACATCTTTATTACAAAATGAAGAAATCCAATTGGATTTAAGATCTACTTCTGAAGTTGGTATTGGTAGTTATTTTGTAAACACCAACTCTGCCTTAATGGGGCTATCATTAGGAGGGGCTTTTACGCAAGAAACATATAGTGATTCTTTAAATACAGTAAAAAGGAGTGTGGAGGCTTTCGTAACTCTATCCGTAAACCTTTTTAATACAGGAGATTTAAGTTTACTTACAGAAGGAACAGCCTATCCAAGTATTACTGAAAAAGGTCGTATTAGAGCTGATTTAAGTATAGATCTAAAATATGATTTACCTTGGGATTTTTATATTAAATTTGGATACACACACAATTTTGATAATCAACCCGTTGAAGGTGCTCCCGAAAATGATTACGTTTTTCAAACCACTTTTGGTTGGGAATTGTAGCGATTTCAGATACTAGACTTTAAGATATGCGTCTCGAAAAAAAATACTTTCCTCATTACATTACCATTTTAATTGTAATGATTATTGCTGTAGGATATTTCTCTACACAATCTCAACAAAAACAAGCTAAACATTTATGTTGGGTAAACATTCAAAATAGAATAAATACGGTTAACGATTTAGACTCTTTATTGGATTATGAGATAGAAGCTTTTCAGATATTGGTTGAGCAAAGTTTAATGGTAAGAGCAGAAATGCTAAACATTGCCGAAGACATTAGCAACCATAAAGACGAACCCATTTCATCAAAAAATTTAGAGTTTTTAAAAGAAAATACACAGCTGTGTTTAACCCTTCGTGATGAACTGTATGCTGTTGCCAATAATTACGAATGTGCTTTAGATGCTTCTCCTGAAGAATTGGAAGAATACCAAATTCCTGAATTTATTAGAACCAAAGCGGTAATGCTTTCGTTATCTGCCGCATTAACTTTATACGATAATTATTTAATGGGTGCTTTATTGTTTGAAAGTGATAAACGCTTACGCAGAATTGTTAACGATCCTGATAAAGGTTTTGGAATTTCTGCCAACGAATTGTTAGAAATTACCGTTGCAGCCAACTCCATTAGCAAACAGGAAAAAGTACAAGAAGGAATTGTATTTTTTACAAAAACACAAAATTTATATGCTGACAAAAATGATGATGATTTTGACTATTTACAGCTATTAATTAACTCTAGTCCTGCTTATACTCATCTAAAAAGCATAGGAATAAAAGAGATGATTAAAAAGAAATTTAAAATGTACAGTACAATTAGTCGTGATGTTGTTGCAGAAATTCGTGATGAAGGTTTTGATGGAGTGAGTAAGTTTTTTGGAAATTCTGTTGGCTTAATAGAATCTAGAAAAGGGAAATTGTACCACAAAGAAATGATACGAAAAGAGTTGTTACAGCAACTACAACCTTTAGATATTTTATTAGAAAAAACTCCTTTTAGATTAACCGACAAATTAATTCCTGGGCATTTTGGTCATGTAGCCATATGGGTAGGTTCGCAAAAAGAGCTGAAAGAAAAAGGATTATGGAACAACGATATTATTACTCCTTACCACCAAATGATTACACCACAAGGTCAAGCAGAAGACTCTAAGGATGGTCGTTTGATTGTGGAAGCTTTACGCGAAGGGGTTAAGTTGAGCTCTTTAGAAGAGTTTATGAATATTGATGACATCGCCATTTTACGACCTATTTTTAAAGATAATGTAAGCGAAAAAGAAAAGGAATCTTTGCTGTTAGCTTTTAGACAAGTTGGAAAAGAATATGATTTTAATTTTGATGTAAATACCACCGAAAAAATAGTATGCTCAGAACTAGCTTATGTTTGTTTTCCTCAAATTAATTGGCCTACCGAAAAAACCGTTGGCAGACATACCATTAGCCCCGATAATGTAGCTCATTTATGTTGGGAAGGCATTCCTTTAGAACTCATTACTTTTTACCACGATGGAGAAAAAGTGGTTGAAGAAAAACAATTGATTTTATTAAAAGAGTTGATGGAAAAGGGTTGATTCCTCTGCGTCATGCTGAATTTATTTCAGCACCTAACACTTAATCAACTATTCAATCCCCCTAGCCCTCTTTTCTAAGACGGAGAAGACAGCTGCTTTTTTAGTAACTATTCCCTCTTGGCGAAGAGGGCTAGGGAGATTGATGAGGATATTCCTTATGAAATAATCAGGATATCTACTTCATTAAATGAGATTTGGAAGGATTTTTCCAGCCAGCTTGAGATTCATAATCCACATAATAGATTTTTAAATCTGCTTGAGATTCATACTTCACATAAAACACTTTTTTGTCTGCTTGGCTTTCGTACTTTACATTAAACCATTTAAGACCGTTGCACGGTAAATTATTTATAAATTGGTTTGTTTTAATTGTGTAATCATTTAATTATCAGCATTATAGTTGTTATATTTGTATATGAAAATACAAAAACAACCCACTTTAGCTGAC